>CEQS01074206.1_pt1 | contig 66479 bp, 54 predicted proteins | sample 530981 | NCBI WGS metagenome assembly CEQS01 (sample SAMEA2621176, study PRJEB7988) | marine metagenome | biome: marine biome (ENVO:00000447); feature: mesopelagic zone (ENVO:00000213); material: "saline water (ENVO:00002010), including plankton (ENVO:xxxxxxxx)" | depth 800 m
GGGAAACCGATACAATATCATTTTCACTTACCTCCACGCTAACTTCCATATTATTCAGGTCAGCAATTCGAAGCAAATCGGTACCAGCCATTTGTGCAGTTCCTACCACCTTTTCACCTTCTTCAACACTAAGGCTGTATACCGTTCCAGCCATAGGGGTATAAATCTTTGTTCTACCCAGGTTGTTCCTCGATTCTTTTAAACTGGCTTCACTACTCCGAACAGAAAACTCCGCAGCTTTCACACTCTCTTCTGCTGCTTCAACTTCGGCACTTGCCACCTCATAGGACGATACAGCCTGATCTAATTCGGCCTGCGAAATGGCCCCTTCACTTTTTAGTTTCTTACTTCTTTCGTATTCAATCTTCGTCTGCTTAAGTCGTGCGGTTGTTTGCGCCAATCTTGCCCTTGAATTAGACAAATTGGCTTTGCTTGTGTTCAACGCAGCTTCAACACGGTCAACTGCAGCCGTAAGAATGTCCGGGTTAATCTCTATCAGTAAATCCCCTTCTTTAACTACGTCTCCTTCCTGAACAAACAGTGCAATAATTTCTCCGGGTACCTCGGAACTTATTTTAACCTTTTTCTCCGGCTGAATTTTACCGTTCGCAGAAACTGTTTCGGTAATATCTCTTTTAGACACTTCTTCAACAAATACGCTTAACGAATCCTTGGCATATTTCTTCTTTGCCCAAGAGGCAATTAACAGCGCAGCAACAACCCCCGCAATTATCCAATACGTTTTTTTGCTCATCTCTTTACGGTCTTAGGGTTAATGGAATTCCCTGATAAAAATCGAGAATCATTGTTTTGAATACAAAATCATATTTGGATTGCAGTAAATCGGCTTCTGCCCGAATCATGTTATTCTTTGCCTGGTTAAATTCCACGGCATTCATCATGCCCAATTCATATCGTTTTTCCGAGTATTTATATGACTCACTCATTGCACTTACCGCCTTGGTGTTTGCCAGGTACTTTTTTCTTGCGGCTTGCGCATCGTAATAGGCTCTTTTTACGGTTTCGTTAATCTGGTATTTCACCTGATCCATTTCGTTCTTTCGAATTTCCTGATTGACTTTAGCCCGCTGAACTGCTGTATGAGTACTCAGGGAATTAAGTATTGGAATGTTCAATGAGAATCCTATAGATTGATTAAAGTTATCGCTTACCTGATCGTTGAAACTATTGGGATTCTTTCCTGAAAACCCGGAACCCACTGAACCTTGCAATAAGAGCGATGGGCTTCTTCTCCCGCGCTCAGCTGCTATACCGTATTCAGCTTGGTTTAGTCTTAATTCAGCACTCTTGACTTCCGGCAAGGTTTCAATGGCTTTTAAATAAACAAATGAAGGAGTAGTCCTAAATACACCCAACTTTTCCGCAGAAATTTCCGGTACATCGATCTCAAAATCGTTTAATGTATCCATCCTCATTAGAATAAGAAGCTTTAATGTTGAAATGTCCAGGTTATTGCTAACCGTGACCAGGTTCAATTCTTCCTGAGCCATTTGCGCCTGCATATCCATTAAATTCCCCTTGGGCAAGCTTCCTGCAGCAACTAATTTAGAGGTCCTATCGACTTGTTTTTGTGTTAATGCCACCTGCTCTTCGGCCACTTTTTTTAATTCACGGTTAAACACAATTTCAAGAAATGACCGTGTTACCGCAAGCGACATATCATTCCGCATTTTATCTGCATCGTACTTACTAGCCATAACTTCGTATTGATTTTGTCTGTACCGCTGTACTTTTTGCAAACCGTTAAACAATTCCCAGTTAGCACTTACCCCATAAGCATCTGACCGAACTTCTTCGTTAGCAAATGTGTTTGTAAATGGGTCAATGGTTCTACCAAAGTTTAAATTGGTTCTAATAAAACCATTGACATTTGGCAAAAAACTTCCCTTACTGTTTAGGTAATTGGATTCTGCAAGATCAACACTAAGGTTTGCTCTTTGAATGGATAGATTATTTTGAACGGCTGCCTCAATACACTGCTCAAGCGACCACTTTTGCTGAGCAAAGGATTGATTTACAGAAAGTGACAATATTAAAATGACGACCAACGAACGCATAATAAATTATTTGTGCGCACAAATGTATATTCCAATTAAGTAGAGACCACCACCTTATCAATTAGTGGAAAGAGAATCCATTTTATGGTAAAAGGGCTGGATAATAGGTAAACTCAGTATTTCAGCAACCAAATCGGACCTACAGCGAAATTCACAATAAAACTTAAATATTGCTTTTATTGAAGGTCTTGAACGAAGAATCGTTAGTCATTCATTATCGGAGCCAACCACTTTTGAATTTCTGATTTCGACCAGGATTTGCGAGAAGCATAATCCTGCACCTGGTCCTGTTCAATTTTTCCGACGTTAAAATAACGCGCTTCCGGGTTAGCAAAATAATACCCGCTAACAGAAGCTGCAGGATACATAGCCATGCTTTCCGTAAGCTCTACCCCTGTCTTTTCTTCGGCATCTAATAGCTTAAACAGCTTTAGTTTTTCGGTGTGCTCCGGGCAGGCAGGATATCCAGGTGCTGGTCGAATACCTATATACTTTTCTTTGATCAATTGGTCGTTAGCCAATTCTTCATTGGCCTGATATCCCCAAACTTGCTTTCTAACTTTCTGATGCATTAGCTCAGCAAAGGCTTCTGCTAACCGATCAGCCAAAGCCTTCAACAAAATTGAATTGTAATCATCGTGATCTTCCTCGAATCGTTTAATGTGTTCTTCAATGCCCAATCCTGCAGTAACTACGAAACCACCCATATAATCGGTTTTTCCGGTTTCTTTAGGAGCAATGAAATCAGCCAGTGAACGGTTGGGCTTACCCTTGGTAAAAGCTGCTTGTTGTCTTAAGAAGTTAAATTCCGCTGCTTCTCCTTTTTCATCCTGAACATGTATTGATTCATCAACCGAATTTGCTTCCCATATTCCAACAACAGCATTGGCTCTTAACCACTTTTCATTGCAAATTTTATTCAACATATCCTGGGCATCGTTGTAAAGCCTTGAAGCTTCTTCGCCCACAACCTTGTCTTCCAATATGGCAGGATATTTTCCAGCTAATTCCCAGGTTTGAAAAAATGGGGTCCAATCAATGTATTCCCGAATTTCATCTAAATCGTAATCCTCAAAAACGGTATTTCCCAATTGGCTGGGAACTGGTGGAGCATATTCGGACCAATCAATTTTCAGTTTATTGTTGGAAGCCTCTGCAAAAGACAACATCTTCTTTATGGACTTTCGATCGAGATATTGATTCCTTACCCGCTGATTTTCTTCTTTTATTTCTTGTTCAAAAGCATCTTTCCTCCTACCGAGCAACTGTTCTACAACGGTTACCGCTCTTGAAGCATCCAAAACGTGCACAGTGGGTGCGGAATAATTTTCATCAATTTTAACTGCGGTATGCGCCTTGGAGGTAGTTGCTCCGCCAATAAGCAACGGAACATTCATATCCTTTGTTTCCATTTCTTTGGCTACGTATACCATCTCGTCCAGCGAAGGTGTAATTAAGCCACTTAAGCCAATGACATCAACTTCGTTTTCAATTGCTGATTTTAAGATCTGGTCTGCCGGAACCATAACGCCCAAATCAACAATTTCATAGTTGTTGCATCCCAAAACTACCCCAACAATATTTTTACCTATATCGTGGACATCCCCTTTTACAGTAGCCAAAAGAACCTTTCCGGCGGAACTGGATTCACCTTCCTTTTTATCGGCTTCCAAAAATGGCAATAGGTATGCAACAGCCTTCTTCATAACCCTTGCACTTTTAACCACTTGAGGAAGGAACATTTTTCCGGAGCCAAACAAATCTCCTACCACATTCATTCCATCCATTAAAGGTCCTTCAATTACATGCAGTGGTCGATCGTACATCGTTCTGGCTTCTTCTACATCTTCATCAATGTGGTCAGAAATTCCTTTAACCAAAGCATGAGCCAATCTTTCCTTAACATCTAGTGAACGCCAGGCTTGCTCTGCAACCGGGTCTTTCACCTTACCTTTTACGGTTTCGGCAAAATCGGTTAGACGCTCGGTTGCATCTTCCCTTCTATTCAACAAAACATCCTCAACACGCTCAAGTAAATCCTTTGGAATTTCATCATACACTTCTAGCATGGCCGGGTTTACAATGCCCATATCCATCCCATTATTGATAGCATGAAACAAGAAAGATGAATGCATAGCCTCTCTAACGGCATTATTTCCTCTAAAAGAAAATGATACATTACTTACTCCTCCACTAACCTTTGCTCCAGGGAGATTCTCTTTGATCCATTTGGTAGCTCTAAAAAAGTCCAATGCATAATTGGCATGCTCATCAATTCCTGTGGCAACAGGAAAAATGTTAGGATCGAAAATTATATCCTGGGGAGGGAATTTGACCCGGTCGACCAAAATCCGGTACGACCGTTCGCAAATTGAAATCCGCTTATCATAGGTGTCTGCCTGACCTTCTTCGTTAAATGCCATAACGATGACCGCAGCACCATACATTTTCAGTTTTGTAGCCTGTTCAATGAATTTTTCTTCACCTTCTTTGAGGCTGATTGAATTAACTACGGATTTACCTTGAACACATTTTAACCCGGCTTCAATAACTTCCCATTTGGAGGAATCAATCATTACAGGAACCTTTGAGATATCAGGCTCGGAGGCAATTAAGTTGAGAAAGGTCTTCATGGCTTCCACACCATCAAGCATACCTTCATCCATATTTACATCAATGATCTGTGCTCCCCCTTCAACCTGGTGCCGAGCTACACTTAATGCTTCCTCGTACTTTTCTTCCTTAATTAATCGAAGAAACTTTCTTGAACCAGTAACATTGGTTCGTTCACCAACATTAATGAAGTTAGATTCAGGAGTAATAATCAGGGGCTCTAAGCCGCTTAGTTTTAACGTGTACATGGTAGTCTGTTCCAATAAATGTGTTCTAGTTTGATTAACGGGATTACATCAAAACCGTCCAGTCATCTATATTATTTCCGCCGACCCAGTCTTTGAATTTTTCGTTTCCACCTCTTACTTCCCAATCGCTATCGATGGCCAGTTTTGCCGAAATTCCTCCTCGTGGATTACAAACCATTGAGATTCTTAAGCGATCCGGTTCGTATACTTCCATCAAGTGATCGTACATAATATTTATAAGTCTCTCGTAAGAAACTACAATGTCCCTCAAATGAAAGGAGTACATTTTTAATGATCGCAATTCAATGATTTTATCGCTTGGGTACATAGTAAGGTAAACCGTTGCAAAGTCGGGTTGTTCCTTTACTCCCAAAAAGGTAAATTCAGGGATTTTTACTTTGATTTCGTAAGCTTCCTTGGTAGGGTTTGGAATCGCTTCTAGTATGGATTTGTCTATGTCTTTATACAGTTTCGCCATCGTATTCTTTAATTTTTCGGGGGTTAAATTGAGCAGCTTTATCTGCTATTGCTTTTATATGATCGGGTGTTGTTCCACAACATCCTCCAATTACGTTTAATAATCCTTCTTTCAGGAAAACTTCAATCTGACGAGCCATGTCGTCAGGTGATTGGTCGTATTCTCCAAATTGATTGGGTAGCCCAGCATTGGGGTGCGCAGAAACAAAAAATGGAGCTTTTCTGGCTAAGGTTTGTAAATAAGGTCTCAACTGTTCTGCACCCAATGCACAATTGAGGCCAATGCTCAACAGGTCTACATGCTCCACAGAGATTAAAAATGCCTCAGTAGTTTGGCCTGACAACGTTCTACCACTTGCATCCGTAATGGTTCCTGAAACCATTGCCGGTACATCAGCGTTGTGGACCATATTGTATTGCTCAATGGCAAACAAAGCAGCCTTGGCATTAAGCGTATCAAAAACCGTTTCAACCAACAATACATCAACGCCTCCATCAACCAGGCCTTTAATTTGTTCGGAATATGCTTCTACCAACTCTTCGAAGGTAATCGCCCTAAAGCCCGGGTCATTTACGTCAGGAGATAAAGAAGCCGTTCTGTTTGTGGGGCCAATAGAACCCGCAACAAACCTGGGTTTGTTGGGTTCGTTTTTAGTGAATTCGTCAGCCACCTCTCGGGCAATCTTTGCCGATTGAAAGTTTAGGTCGTAAACCGCTTCTTCCAATTGATAATCTGCCTGGGCAATGGTGGTAGAACTAAAGGTGTTAGTTTCGGCAATGTCTGCTCCTGCCCTAAAGTATTCGGCGTGAATTTCTTTAATTATATCGGGCCGGGTAATTGAGAGTAAATCATTGTTTCCCTTTAACGAGGTAGCATGATTTTTAAAACGCTTTCCTCGAAAATCCTCTTCTTCCAATTTATGGCGCTGGATCATGGTGCCCATAGCTCCATCCAAAACAAGAATTCTATCCTTGATCGCCTCTTTAATGTTTATTTTTTTCATCAGCAGTAGTTTTTAACAAGGAATTACGAGCAAAAAAAAACCTAACTGGAATGCAGTTAGGAAAAGTTAGAAATCTTAATCAAGATTTTATCTTATAACCGTCTCGCAGACCAAGTATTGGCACCTTGTCCACTAAGACAGGTTGCCAAGGTTTCATAGGGCTCGTCCCTCCACCTTTCTTTATAAGCACGACAAATGTATGTATTATATTGAATGTGTTGAGGAAGAAAATTCTTAATTATTCTATTTGGATACCTTTTCCTTAAAAAGAATGTAGCCACCAATAATTAAGATTATGTAGGGAACTCCCATTATATACCCAATTCCGTCGTTCAATCCACGACCAATATCTGAACCGCTTTGGTAAGATGATTCTGCCATTAAACGACACATAGAGCACTGCCCAAACAAAATATCGGGAATGATAATAATTGACAGTATGACCAATAGAATCTTAACTCGCATAATAGGGAGACAAAAATACATAAACCAACACACCGGCTAGCGCAACATAAAGCCAAACTGGATATACTCGTTTTGCCAGTTTGCGATGTTTGCTTACACTTCCAATATAACCATGATAATAAGCAAGTAAAATAAACGGAAGCGATAAAGCGGCAAGAGCAATGTGGGAAAATAGAATAATCAGGTAAACTACTTTGAAGCTACCTCCATATTGTGTTTCAGGGCTAAAAAAGTGATAGACCACGTAACTCAATAGAAAAACCAAAGAGCATATCATGGCCCAGGTGTTGAGTTTTTTATGAAGTAATACATTCTTTTTCTTAATCGCTGCTAAGGAAAAAATTAACAGTAGGAAAACCATACCATTTAGCATTGCATGAAATAGGGGCTGATTATAGGTAAATTCAGGTCTAAAGTCCGGCTTAGGTACCCGGTGCAATGAAGCAACCAGCAAGAATACCACAGCAGAGAATATATAAATGACCCAAACGACTTTTTTATTCTCCTTCACGCTTCTTCGTTTTTTTTGAGATAAACTCTTCGGCTTTAACTACCTTCATATCGTCGGCCATTGCGGTTGTTTCTACATACTGAATAGCATCCCGATACGAACGGATTCTTTTCTGCTTATCAATAAGGACCATCTGTTGGTTATTGAAGCCACATTGAAGGCTATCACTCTTATCCAGAAAAAGCTGACTTATTGCAAATTCCTTTACATCTTGATTAAGTGTACCCAATAACCACTTGCCTTCTACAATTGGAAACTCACTTTCTATTCTACAAGCTTCCTGAATTGAGTTAGAGTCATTGCTCGAACTTAGAGAAATCAATACAAATTCCGGATTGTCACGGAATCTTTCATGCAAGGTCATCATTTGATTGCTCATGCGACTGGTAACTAATGAATCGAAAGGATCATAAAAACCTACAACGGTAATTACGTTTTCAAAGTCGTTTAAGGATACCTCCTCGCCATTGCATCGGGTAAAGCTAAAGGCTGGAACGGTGTAGTAATTTGTATCTCCCGCTTCGTTTACAGTTTTAGGACCAAATACAGGGCGATGTAAAAAGCTATGCTTTCCACTGGATAGAATTACATATATAATAGATGGAAAAAGCAACACTAAAAATAGCATTGCTTTTTTCCTCTTAAACCTTATGTTCATGAATTGCTACGTTAATACTTCGCTTAGAAAAACAGCTTCTGTAAATAACAAATAAAGCAAGTAGAGAATAAACACAGCATAGGGTAGTAAAATAAAATACTTGAACATCTTTCGTTCATCGCCCAAATGCATGAATACCATAACAATATAACCTGCCTTTAATACCGTAAGGCCAATGAAGGCAAATTTCACCACCCACCATTCCAGGCCCATGCTTGTCCAGTAAACGCCAAGCAGAACTTCCAATACGGTAACAACAGAAAGTATGGCGGTTACAAACCAAATCTTTTTTCGAATCGCTTTTCCTGCTTCTTCACTGTGCTCAGCTCCTAAAGAGTATTCTATAATATCGTCACGTTTCATGTTATACGTTCTTTTAAACTGTTATACCAAATAGTAAAAGGTAAATACAAATACCCATACCAGGTCAATAAAGTGCCAGTAAAGGCCTACCTTTTCAACCATCTCGTAATGTCCTACTTTCTCGTATTTCCCCTGCATTACTCCAATTAGGATAATCAGATTAATGACAACCCCACTTAAAACGTGTGTACCATGAAATCCGGTAACGAAAAAGAAAAACTGTGAATATTGTACGGGTGCAAGAATTGGGTTATCAGCTGTAAAACCCCTGCCATAAAAATTCTGAGTAAGCGTTGCATTATCAGCCCAGGTAGAGATCATTCCATCAGGACCCGCAATAAATGTTGACCATTCCCAAGCCTGAGAACCTAAGAAAATAGCCCCACCAATAACGGTCAAAAACAACCAAAAAGTAACATTCTTCCTGTCCTTTCTATGGCCCGCTTCCACCGCCAAAACCATAGTGACAGAACTTACGATAAGAATAAAGGTCATGAATGCTACGTAAAGCAATGGCAAATGAGCATGCGTAAATGGGAAGTGAGTAAATATTTGCTCACTAACTGGCCATACATCAACATACTTGTGTTTCATAAAACCAAGTGAGGCCAACAACCCACCAAATGTTAATGCATCTGAGATGAGGAAAAACCACATCATCATCTTGCCATAACTTACGCTAAAAGGTGACCTTCCTCCACCCCATAGGGTTTTCTGATCAATTATTTTAGTTACTTCTCCTGCCATTTTATTAAGCTAATATTACCTTATATAGTATAAGAACAAAAATAGATACACCCAGAGCACATCTAAAAAATGCCAATACAACGCGGTTAACTCCAGCCCCAACGAATTGGAACTTGAATATGCTCCACGCAGTGATCGAGCAAATGTATAAATCAAACTGAGAATTCCTGCAAAAAGATGAGCCAAATGAAGGCCTGTTATTAAATACAAATATGAACCGGCTGCATTGCTTTCTTTACCAGCCCATACAATTCCTAAATCATGTACTTCAACCCATGCCTGATATTGGCATACAACGAATACCAACCCTAAAACCAAGGTTATGAGCAGGCCAATTTTAACTCCCTGATTGTTGTCTTTTTTCGCAGATCGGGTGGCCCAAACCATACTTACGCTGCTCAACATAATAACAAGGGTACTTATAAATAAGATATTGGGTAGCTCAAAAACAAGCCACTGCCCTTCTTCTTGTCGCACAATGTATGCACTGGTAAAACCTATAAACAGCATTACCATGGTAGCAATAGCCACCCACAGTAAGTTTTTGGAAGTTTTTAGCCTTATCTCGTGCTTCTCTTTATCGCTAAATGTAACTGCACTCATCCTCTATATTGATATTAGGTATGCGAGTTGAACAATTGGCAAATAGAAGAAGGTAGAAAACATAAGTTTAGATGCTGATTTTTCACCGTGACTCAAATGAAGCACCACTGAATAATATAGCACTGCGATTCCGGAAATTAATACAACCGTACCTGATCCAATTCCACCAATGCCCAAATAAAACGGAATGAGTGAAACCGGAATGAGTAACAAACTGGAAAGAACAATTATCAGTGAACTGGTCTTATCCTTTAAACCTGTAGGCAAAAGGTAATAATTTGCTTTGTTGTAATCATTATTTACTTTCCAGGCAATGCTCCAAAAATGTGGAAACTGCCAGGCAAATTGAACGGCAAACAGAATTCCTGCAACTAACCCGAATGAACCTGATTCAGCAACATAACCCAACATTGGAGGAACAGCGCCAGGAAAAGCACCAGCCAAAACTGCAATGGGTCCATGTTTTTTTAATGGAGTGTAAATAAATACATATACAAAAAGTGCCAATGCTCCAAGAATCCCGCTCAGCGGGTTTAGTCCAAACCAAAGAAGGGCAATACCCAGAACGCCAAACAAGGTACTTATCCAAAAGGCTTCCTTAATGGACATTCGACCAGCGGGTATGGGACGGTTTTTTGTCCTGTCCATGAGTTTGTCTACATCGCGTTCAATAATTTGATTAAAACCATTGGATGAACCTGTTACTAGGAACCCTCCAACAACCAGATAAAAAACATCGATCCATACAATGGATTGTGCCGCCAACAAATAACCTAAACATGCAGATAGAACCACGAGGGAAGCTAGCCTCATTTTAGTAAGAATGGCAATGTCCTTTACTTTAAATCTCGCCAGAGATAAAGCCTCCTGAGTTATTGTGAAATTAGAATTCAACCGTGAATTTTGAGCAGCAAAAATAAAAATGTTTAGAAATGTGAAATGGCATGTTATTAAGAAAGATTCTAAATATCCACATATCGATTGAAGAGAGAGGTTGATATCCCAAACTCGAAGAATAATGTACTTGATTTTTGGTTGGCTAAGTTTTGCCATCGGTTCCTTAAACCGGTATAAACTCTCAAATTATTTTCGGGATAAATCAAATAAGAAAGTCGCCCGCCTGCGTGTATAACATCGTTTTGAACTCCCTGACCGGTAACGTGTCCATATTCATTTTGTCTGGTATTGTACGATCGGTAGATATCTTCACCATAGTTTACCGAATCGGTGCTTAAACCCTGATTGTACCAGGAAAGATGCAGCTGAAAAAACCAATTCTTTCGCTCGTAGTTAACAAAGCCAATAACTTCGTTAAAATTGGCACCAAGAGGATGAGCTAACGAAGAGTTCTGATGTCCATAATTTTGCAAAGGGTCACCATGCGAGTAGGTAAAAGGTCTGGAAAAATTATACTCCGATTGAATACCTAATCCTTTTGCGCCAAAAAGATTGTAAACCTTAAATCCAAACTGACCGCCATATTTATTGGCCCACCAACCGTATTCGGGCTGACTTCCGGGCTTTAGGGTTTCTTTTACATCCTTCATGAACTCATCCAGAAGAAATTCATCCAATATAAACTGGCTATAAATCTGGAATCCATTGACCGGTTTAATGGATAAGTTTAGTCCTAAGAGAGAATTGTCTGAACTTCCGGTAGAATACTCCACCGGCCTAAAAAAGATAATGGGATTCAGGTAGTTAACGTCGTAACCTCGATTGAGTAAGGTATCTTTTGCTTTCCATACTACGGATTCAAATATTCCGACATTAAGCCATTTAGCCAAATTCCAGCTCAAATAATGGGTTGTGCTGTACTTGTTTTTCCATTGCCCGGCCTGGCGGCTATCTGTATTGTTTATGTCCTTTTGATGGGCATAGATTACCACGTATTTTATTCTCCAAATACTGGCCATTATTCTTCCGTAATTATAGTTGCCCGCATTGTCTGAAAGTAGTAAAGATCGGTAACCGCTACCAATGAAATTTTTACCTCTTCCTAACTGAAGGTTAAAATATTTGCCTGCATTCCATGATAAATATCCATTGAGGTTCGTGTAGTTATAACCATTATTATAAGTATGCCAAACGTGACCATCAGGGGTTCTTCCTTTGATCATTACCTGCCGCTCGAGGTAACTGGCATAATTATCTCTGTGACCCGAGAAATTAATTCTAGCCGAGATCGTATTCTTCCATTGAAACAATGCGCTTAATCCAATTCCTAAATCCGAATATGACCTGGAACTATCTCCAGATTCAAATCCGCCTCCAACATTCACCAATGGAAAAAATCCGAGTCTTCCATTTGGTTTTTCCTTATCCTTCTCGAATTTGTTCATTGGAAATCCAGGTGCATAATAGAGAACCGAATCTGCTACCCATCCAGTTTGCTTAAAATCGGAATACAAATAGGGCCGAACAGCATCATGCGCCTTGACATTTTTAACGGAAAGTGCAGCCTGATAGCGATACTCAAAGTCAATATTTTGTAAAACCTGTTTGCTTTGGGAATAGCATATGTTGGCCATGAAGTAAAAACCAACACCCAACAAACATCTATAAAAGAGCGATAGCACCCTACAGTTTTTTTAATTTCCGTTTTGCCAATATTGGTGGAATAGCAGAAAGTATTATTACAAAAATGGTAATGACAATTAACTTCTTATTGGCCTCCATGACAATTAATGCCGATTGAGAAATAACCAATATGGTAAAAGTGTAAACCATTACCACAGAAGTTCTATGGTTTAGACCAATATCGAGCAATTTGTGGTGAATGTGATTTCGATCGGCCGAAAAAGGGCTTTTGCCACTGAAGATTCTAATGACAAAAATTCGTAGTGTATCCAGCATTGGGTATACTATAGCTGCCATTGCAAATATTGGTTTGGAGATTAGTAATAATTCAGTGGGGAGATCGGTTGTATCATACTCTATTAGTTTAACAGCAAGCACTGAGACCACCAACCCAATGGTTAACGAACCGGAATCTCCCATAAATATTTTGGCTGGTTCAAAATTAAAAACCAAAAATCCAATTAACGCACCGGACATGCCAAAGGCAAGAACTGCATCTTCATTGGATCCGGCTATGTAAAACCAAATACCATAAGCGACACAGGCAATCGCAGCTATTCCTGCTGCAAGCCCATCAATTCCATCGATGAGGTTAAATGCATTGACTATAACGGTAAAAGTGAAAACCGATAGGGTAATACTTGCCCAAAAAGGAATTTCATACACACCAAACAATCCATGCATACTGGTAATCCGAATATCGGCCATTATTACCAGAATAAAGGCAACCAATAAGTGTCCCACTAGTTTTTTCATAGGTGCCGTTCCAATGATGTCATCCTTCAACCCAATGGAGAACAGGATTAGCATAGAGGCTGCTATGTATCCAAAGTCCGCATGTTCTGTAAAAGGATACCAAAGCAGATAAGACATTAGTGTAGCTACAAAAATCAACACCCCGCCTATAGTCGGAATCTTTCTTTTATGCAGTTTTCTTGTCCTGTCAGGAGCATCAACCAAATTGCGCATATAGGCAATCTTAATCAAGGATGGTGTTCCAATTAAAACAATTATAAACGAGGTTAATATAGCTAAGGCAATCTCAAACACTTAGTTTATTTAGGCGGATATCAAATGTATCAAAAATCATAATAGACGTTGCTGAGATCAGTTATGAAGGAAAAATAGAACCATGACGTTCTTTCTGATGCATTAAAGGCTTTTAACTCCCTACCGGAATATCCTAGTTTTAATTTCATATTGGTACGATGGTTCAAAAGGTAACCGATTGAATAATCCTGATAAGTAACTTTTTCGCTCCTTCTGTACTGAAGAGTACTTCCATTTCCAACGTCAACATTTATCGGGGTTTGTCTGTCTGAGTAGACCCATTTAGCGGAGACAAAAAAATCGTGGAACGTATAATGCACAATTCCAATTAGTTCATTCAAATCGTTGCCTGTAGGATGGGCCAAATAACCACCATAATGCATGTAATTATTCTGCTCGTTGGCATGCCTGTACATATTCCTGGAAACGTTGTTCCATTCGAATTGAAGTGTCAGGTTTTTTAATGTCAGCGCATCATAGGATGCAATGCCAAACTGAAAACCGGTATTAGACACCTCGTAGTTATCCATAGCAAACTGTCCGTATACCATGTATTTTTTAAAGGGGTTTATACGAAGGTTAACCCCAAGGACAGGTTTTGCATGTGCACTGCTCATTCCTTCAACCACAGAATTTAAGTAAATAACCGGCACATAAAAATTCCAGGGAAGTGGCTGAGTTCCGGTACTGTCCCAATTCTGATACACAACCCCTTCAAATAAAGAAAGCTCAAGCTTATTAGAAGGTGCATAACTCAATGTATGAAAAGTTCCGGCCTGACGTATAAACTGAGCTTCAGTAGATGTGGTAGCAGGTAAACGTTTTAAATTGATCAAAGAAGCATACATAACCTGATATTGTAGTTTGTTTTGAAAAAAGCCAAATGTTCCTTTTAGGTAAGGGTAGTTGAACGTATTGTCAGACAAAAGGAGACTTCTGTACCCATCGCCTATAAAGTTTTTTCCATGACCAAATTGCACATTCATCCACTTCCAGGGTGAATAACTTACTGCACCACTAGCCATTGCATAATCAAAACCGGTTTCTTTAAACCCCTTGACCCGGCCCTGTCCGGGAACTACCCCGGTCTCGTTTATATGGTCACTTAAATAAGTAGGAAAAAACGCTTGGTTTTCATAAAAGGAAGTATAGAATGAGAGTTTATCTCCTATGGCTCCGTTCACCAAAATTCCACGTGTATTCGTTGTTAGGTTTTTGGCCGAGGTATCTTCCATATCCCTACCAAATTGAAAATTAAAAATAGGATCAATGGTCAGGTAAAAATCATGCGTATCGATAACAATCAGGTTCTCATTCCTGACTTTTCGCATAATTAACCCCTTGTGCTTTCGACGCTGCCATCCACTTGTATCTATTTCAATTGAATCGAATTGAGAGTTAAGAAAAGCCTTGCTAATGGAATGGTAGATCTGATCCGAACTGGAAAGCTGCTTGTTCTTTTGAACGTTTAGGTCCCACTGTATGGGGTAAATCTGAGATTGTGCTCTTAAAACGATGGAAAAACTAACCAAGAATAAAGAAAAAGCAACTCCCGTAATAACCATTTTCACTGGTTTAAGACCTGAAATGAAGTCGAGTATAGCCCTTTTTAATTTACTCATTGAAATCGTTAAAAGTCAAGCTTTTATATTCAATATTACTAAAGCTGCCGCTAATCTTATTAACTGTTTTAAAAAATTTACCGAAACGATTGGATATATATCTATCAAACGGTTATTTGAGTTTAAAGGAATCGATGGTGTTGAAACACCGTTCCTTATATTCAATTTCCTTTGTTTTCGTGAGAAACATAACAAGCACGACATATTCTGTATCGGTCGGATAAACCGTAACCATCATGGTACTTTCTCCCAATGCACCTTTTACGTCATAAAATTGGGTCTTAGCATTATCAACCCATCCAATTTTAGCCTTTCGTGTAGCCTTTTGAGCTTTAATCTCAGAGTTATCCTCTTTGTATGCCTGTTCAACTGAATTAAAAATTGATTGCATATCGGTTTCAGCTTTATCAAATCGAATAACTGTTCCGGTTTGAAATGTCTTAATGAACTGGTAAAAGACAATCATGGTTTCGTCGGATTGTTCTTCATCAATATTCCAGGAGCCTATAATTGAAAGGGAATATTTATCAAACAGAGATACTTCTTTGGTAGAATTGTTTTTTTTCTCCATTGCTTCTCCCAGGTCGTTCATTTCTTTTTGCGATTCACGTGAATCTTTAAAACTTGCTCCTTCGGGAATTTGAAAAAACACATCTTCCAATTTCATTTCTTCAATCTCTGAAGCCTTAAAGATTAATTCTCCTTTCGAATCCCTGTCAATTATTGCTAATGGTAGAGAGTTGGTTTCTGAACATATGATATCCCAATAATCTTCTTTAAAGGCTTCAAACATTGAGCCTTTCACCATAATGGTCGGGTCAAATAAATAAATCTTTTGTGTCCCTCGTACTGTTCCAATCGTCAAGGATTTACAAGACCTGCCCAATACTCTCTCTTTTGTTTTTCCTAGCTTGACATCTGTTGATTTTATTTTAGCACTTGATTCCGGCGATTCTATAACCCAATCCACCTTACTGTATCGGCCAGACGTGTCATAAACCAGTGAATCTATGCTGTTTAATATCCGAACATCGTCTTTCTTTCCGTCTGAAGAATGTTCAACAATTTTCAACCTTCCCGACTTATAATAAATGGTCATTCCGCCTCCATACATTTGCTTCATGAACTGCCTTACCTGAGCCGTTTTTTCGGGACCCATTTTCTCCTTCTCTTCGTTACTGAACTGAACGTCCATAACATAACGGATTCTTCCCTCAAACTCCTGAGAATAAGAAGAAAAAACAGTGCAAATTGCTAATAGAGATACCAGAAAATTGTGAATCATGTATTGATGAGTTTTGTTGTTAGTATTATTTATATGATAAAGTTGGATGGCAGCAATGGGGTCATGAAACAAACTCCATGTTTTTTACTTCTTCGTATACGCTTCTAATACCTTCCTCCAACTCAATTTTATGCTTCCAGCCCAATGCATTGATCTTGCTCACATCCATTAGCTTTCTGGGAGTGCCATCAGGCTTTGTTGTGTCAAATTTCAGTTCACCTTGGTAACCAACTACCTTCTTGACCAACAAGGCCAATTCCTTAATGGAAACATCAGTTCCGGTTCCAATGTTTAACCAATCTGTTCCTTCATATTCCTCGAGCAAAAAAACACAGGCTTCGGCGAGGTCGTCAACGTGAAGAAATTCACGCTTGGGTGAACCCGATCCCCAAATTTCCACACTGGGAAGGTTTTCCACTTTGGCAGCATGAAACTTCCTCATGAGTGCAGGAAGCACGTGCGAGTTTTTTAAATCATAGTTGTCATTAGGACCATAGAGGTTGGTAGGCATAGCAGATATAAAATTATCGCCATACTGGTCTCGATAATTCTCGCACAATTTTATACCGGCAATTTTTGCTATGGCATAAGGTTCATTGGTTGGTTCTAATTCTCCGGTTAGTAGATATTCTTCCTTAAGAGGTTGCGGTGCCAATTTGGGGTAAATACAAGAAGATCCCAGAAATAATAGTTTTTTCACCTGCTGTTGATGAGCCGTATGAATAACATTAGCCTCAATCATAAGGTTATCATAAATAAAATCTGCGCGATAAGTATTGTTGGCAACAATACCTCCAACCTTGGCTGCAGCTAATACTACATACTCCGGCTTTTCGCTCTCAAAAAACTGCTGAACGGCAGCTTGATCTCTTAGGTCCAGTTCTGCCGATGTTCGGGTAACAAAATTACTGTACCCTTTTGCTTTTAATCTCCTAAGAATGGCTGAACCAACCATACCCCGGTGGCCAGCAATGTAAATTTTCGATTGCTTATTCACCCTCTTATTCCTTTGAAATATTTACGTCGTGTCCACCTTCCATCAGGTATTTCTCTCTTTCAAAAAGCTTAACGTCTTCAGCCATCATCTCCTTAACCAAGCCCTGGAGGTCATATGTAGGTTTCCATCCCAATTCGGTTCTTGCTCTTGTTGAGTCCCCAATTAACAAATCAACTTCCGTTGGTCTGTAATAACCTGGATCGACCTCAACCAATACTTTTCCGGTTGCCACGTCAGTACCTTTTTCATTTTCAGCTTCGCCGGACCAGCTCAACTGAATCCCTACCTCGGCAAATGCCATTTCAACAAATTCCCGGACGGAGTAAGTAACACCTGTTGCCAATACGTAATCATCGGCTTGTTCTTGTTGCAACATACGCCACATGCCTTCTACATAATCTTTTGCATGCCCCCAATCCCGCTTAGCATCTAGGTTACCCAGAAATAGTTTCTCTTCTAATCCCAAACTGATTTGAGCAGCAGCACGCGTAATTTTTCGAGTAACAAATGTTTCTCCACGAAGTGGACTCTCGTGATTGAATAAAATTCCGTTACAGGCATATATATTGTATGCTTCTCTGTAATTTTTCACAATCCAAAACCCATATAGTTTGGCTACTCCATAAGGACTTCGTGGATAAAATGGTGTTTTTTCGGATTGTGGGATTTCCTGAACCTTTCCGTATAACTCGGAAGTAGACGCCTGATAAAATTTTGTTTTCTTCTCAAGTTTCAAAATCCGAATGGCTTCCAAAATCCTCAATGTTCCAATACCATCAGCATTGGCAGTATATTCAGGGGTTTCAAAACTTACCTTGACGTGGCTCATGGCTGCCAGGTTATAGATTTCGTCTGGTTGTGTCTCCTGAACAATTCGGATCAGGTTGGTAGAATCGGTTAGGTCACCATAGTGCAGGAAAAAATTCACTCCTTTCTTGTGAAAGTCCTGGTATAAATGATCTATACGGGCTGTATTAAACAAAGAACTTCTTCTTTTTAAACCATGCACGGTATATCCCTTACTCAATAGCAATTCTGCCAAATAGGCTCCATCCTGACCGGTAATTCCGGTTATCAATGCCACTTTACTCATAGGCTGCAAATCTAATTGATTCGTGGTTTTATACACATGTTTTCGTGCTGTAAAGCTGGCAGTACAAATAAGTTTGCATTGGTAGCAATGAAGCTCCGTGTTTAAAGCTATCTGGTAATCTGTTTACTCAGGTATCTCATCCAGACTGAAATAAATCGGCAAGCCTTTTTTTCTAAAAATTTCAACTTCCCGGTCTGCTCCGGAAGAAGGCCCGCCAACCCTAAGTACCGCATCACATCTTTCAGCCATTGCCAATGAAATAGGCATCATTAGTTCTTTAAACTTGTCATCGCCAACCGTTTCAATTATTGGGAGCGCAACGTTAACTCCAATAACCGGTATATGCCCTTTTTGAAATACCTCGTAAGCATATTGATTAAGCTCCTGGTGATTTCGGTTCCATTGTTCCGGATCTGAAGAACCTGCGGTATACGGTCCGGCAATCATAATGTACATTTTATTGTTCATTCGGCAAATTATTCAAAGTCTCGTTCCTCATAAACCAATTCGTATTTAATTCCTTCCAGGTCTTTAAAAAACAAAGCGTAGTAGCTTTCACCGTGTTGCGGGTAATATTGAGGCGGTTCTACTATATTAGCACCAACGGACTTAATTTTAGGATAGAGTTCATCAATCTGTTCACGTGATTCTGCCTTAAATGCAATATGATGAACTGCTCCTGGCTTTCTTCTGTGAATAGGCTCATCCTTTAATACCTCCCTTGGTGAGTTGATTCCAATTGTCAAATTCGAATGAACGTATTCCACCACATCAAAATCATGTGCCTCTACCCTTCCTCTTGACTTTAAGTTCATATCAAAACCAAGAATAGATAAAAGTTGATCGTAAAAAGGTTCAGCCACAGCCAGATCTTTTACGGTAACCTGGATATGATCAATAATGGGTTTCATTTCAACAAAACATTTGGGGCTAATTACTAGTAGCTTGAACTAGTTTACTTTTCATTCTCATCAATATTCGCCTCATAAAGTAACGATGAAAAGGTTTCACAATAAAGAAATATATCTTTCCCAGTACGTTATGAAATTTTACCGTAGTTGCTAATTCAACGATATTAAAATCATCCTGTTGGTAGCTGATAAATGATAACCTAAAGTCAAGGTGTTTATCGCTCTGCCCTGTCAATAATTCCGTATCGTTTTTATCCAATACTTCAAAAATTGCAATGCTATCCCCAATATTACCTTCAAATTCATCAAGAGCTTTGTTCCGCTCTTCGCTTGTGGTTTTGTTTGCCGTTTTTAATCCCAATTTCCTTGCTATCGATTCTCTAATGAGTATTAGTTTAATTAGCATCGGAGAGAAGGATTTGAAAAATGCAATCATACAGTCCCTGGTTAGCGGAGCATTTTTCAATGCTTTCGTTTTGAGCTGAAAGTTATCCTCGTAATCAACCTGATCCATCTGCTTAGCGATTAGGTAGTGATCTGATATTTTAACCTGATTTATTTCCACCTTTATATTTATTGACCATTTGAATCATGAGGTTTCCCATCCATATTCTCTAACAACTTCAGGAATAATCTTTCAACTTCACAATCTTCTGGTCTAACCTTTAAATATTTCTTCATCCAACTCAACGCCATTTCATAATCTTCCAAATAATAGTAGCACATGGCCAATAACTTAAGTCTTTTGATCACGCTTTGTTTATCAAACCCACATGCGTAATTTCTTTTGGTGAAATCAATTGCCTCCAGGTAGTATAACCTATTAATGCTATCATTTGCAATTCGATCACACTCGCCAAGTTGAAAATAAATATTTCCAAGGTAAAACTTATTACCCTTTTGCTTTATTGATTTTTCGAGCAATGGTTTTGCTAATGTATATTCTTGAATACCAAAATAAAAATTAGCCTTAAGGTAGTTCTTGCTTTGAGTCAACCCTACAAAAGTTGACAACAGAAAGAATCCTAAAATAAAAATGATACGCACCAAAGAATTTTGAAAGGTTAAAAGTAAAGTGGAATCTTGTTGTCCAATGATTCCATCATGTTAAATACTTGGCCTCCCAAAATTTGCCTTTGAATTTCTTTTGATTGTTTCTCGTAATAGTCATACTTCTCGGTATGCCCTGAATAGCTAAAATCGATGGGTCTGGTAAACATTTGATAGCAGGAAAATCCGGCACCCAATACGAGTGCCGAAAAACTTATTCCAGACCTTACGGAATACCACTTTTTCGGGAGACCCAAAACAATTAGGTTAAGGGTTATCACTCCAAGAATAATCAGAAAAATATCATAGTTATTCCACCACCAGATTTTGCCGAAGCCACCGATGTACGCATCGCTTGGAAAGAAAAAGTTAACCCCGCCCCAAACAGCTGCCGGTGTAGGCATGTCTTCCAGCAAGTGAACCACAAAACCCAAAATGAAAGACCCATAAAGTAGACCGTTCTGATGGATGAATCGAAGAACATTCTGGCGCTTGATCATCCAAATAACCAACGTGGCCAATACGGCTAAACCGATAGCGGCAAACAGCGAATGAAAAGCCGCATGATGGGAATACCAGAACTTACCAAAATAGATTTGGCTTCCGGTGTGTTGTAACCCCAAGAGTTTACCAATGGTACCATCAAATTTGGACCACAGGGAAATGGCATCAAAATCAGGTAAAGCTGCTCCCAACCCGCCTAAAAAAACGGACCAAAACTTAGTCTTCCATGATTGTTTGGAAAAGTTGGCCGCAACGGTTCCTATAGCAACTCCAGATAAGGTATGGCAGATGATATCCAATGGTATTCTGCTAGTTCAAGATCAGTTTAATACCCCGAACCACTTGCTCCAATAACTTCAATGGGGTGCCAGGTAGTTTTTACTTCAGTAAAAGCCTTGAGTACATAGGGAGTTTCCCAACCAGCATCCATTAGTCCTTTATCGGAATTGATATCAGAAATACGCTTTAAATTTCCGGCCGCATCTACCTGAAGTTGTTTCCAGGCTGCAGCATCATTTCCTAAGTACCAAACCGCATTTACATCCATATGAGCACCAATGTGAGGAAGTAATTCCTGTGCATCACCGGTTAGAATATTAATTACTCCTCCCGGAACATCAGAATTGTTTAATACTTCAGCCAGGCTTATGGAACTTAGAGGCCTTGACTTCGAAGCTACCACTATAGCCGTGTTACCCGAAGCTATTATAGGTGCTAATATAGAAGTCGGGCCCAAAAGCGCATGATCTTCAGGACAAATGCCGGCAACCACACCCATAGCTTCCAGGGTTGAAAAATTAAAGTGGGAACTGGCTACAGGATTAACAGACCCAAATATTTGTGTGTATTTGTCGCACCAACCGGCATAATAAACCCACCGATCGATACTTGCGTCCACTTCAGCAGTTGCCTCTTCTTTGGACGAACCTTGCAATATGAGCTCTTCCTCGAAATGGGCACGGTTATTTTCCAGCATTTCAGCAATACGATATAGAATTTGCGATCGGTTGTAAGCCGTTCTTCCACTCCAACCGGCAACCGCCTTCCTGGCAGCTACAACTGAATTTCTAAAATCCTTGCGTGAAGCCAGGCACATATTAGCCATAGGTTTTTCATCTTCAGCCTTGGGTTGGTAATACCTTCCTGACTCGGTTCTTGGAAAGGCCCCACCGATATACAATTTATACGTCTTCAATACTTTTAGCCTTCCCATATTAACTCAGTTTTAAATATGCTTCTAATCCATGAACTCCACCCTCGCGACCATATCCACTTTCCTTATAGCCCCCAAAGGGAGAGGTCGGATCAAATTTGTTGTAGGTATTGGCCCAAACCACACCAGCACGCATTTTTGAAGTCAGATTAAAAATTTTAGAGCCTTTATCTGTCCATACTCCTGCAGATAGTCCATAAGGTGTATTGTTGGCCTTTTGAATCACTTCTTCAATGGTTCTAAAGGTTTGAACAGCCAGTACTGGCCCGAAAATCTCCTCCTGAACAATTTGGTGGCTTTGGGCAGCACCCGTAAACAAGGTTGGGGCACACCAAAACCCTTTTTTAGGAATTGTCAATTTTGGTTGAAACATTTCCAATCCATCCTTCTTCCCAATCTCCAGGTACTTTTTAATGGTTTGCAACTGACCTTTGGAATTAATAGCTCCAATGTCGGTGTTCTTGTCAAGTGGGTCACCTAGTACCAAGTTCCCCATACGTTGCTTGAGTTTTAAGATCACTTCATCGACCACCGATTCTTGTACAAACAATCGGCTACCCGCACAACATACATGACCTTGGTTGAAATAAATTCCATTGATGATACCTTCTACCGCCTGATTGATAGCGGCATCTTCGAAAATGATATTAGCAGCCTTTCCACCCAGTTCCAATGTGGCTTTTTTGCCTGTTCCGGCAATGGATCGTTGAATTAATTTTCCAACGTCGGTTGATCCGGTAAATGCGATCTTGTTTACATCAGGGTGATTGACCAAAGCGGCCCCTGTATCTCCTTCACCGGTAACAATATTTACTACTCCTTCAGGCAATTCAGCCTCCTGGATAACTTCGGCTAACTTCAACGCTGTAAGCGAAGTGGTCTCAGCTGGTTTCAATACCACTGTATTTCCACAGGCCAATGCCGGTGCTAATTTCCACGCAGCCATAAGCAACGGAAAGTTCCAAGGAATGATTTGTCCAGCCACTCCAAGTGGTTCCACATTTTGACCCGGGAAGGCGTATTCCAACTTATCGGCCCACCCACCAAGATAAAAGAAATGGGCTGCTGCCAGGGGAATGTCCACATCACGCGATTCACGGATGGGCTTTCCACCATCCATACTTTCAATTACAGCAAACTCTCTTGATTTTTCCTGAATAATGCGTGCAATTCGGTACAGGTACTTTCCTCTTTCTTTTGCGGGTAGTTTGGCCCAGGTTGGAAATGCTTTTCTAGCTGCCTTTACCGCCTTGTCTACATCCTTATCATTTGCCCTCGCCACCGAAGCCAGTTTATTTTCATTGGATGGGTTTATGGAATCAAAATATTTTCCCTGCTGGGGTTTCACCCATTGGTTGTTGATGAAAAGGTCGTACTGCTCCTTTATAGAAATATGACCAGTACTTTCGGGAGCTGCTGAATATTCAAAAATTCCTTTTTTATTGTCTTTTGCCATGAATTTCCAATTAATCGATTGAGAAATAATCTCCGGATTGATACGATCCCGATTTTTGTTTTGCTATTTGTTTGAGTACATCATTCGCCAGGCTGCTGGCACCAAATCGGAACCATTGTTTATCTAACCAGGCATCACCCAAAGTTTCTTTTACTAAAACCAAATATTGCAGTGCCAACTTGGCGTTGGAAATACCACCGGCCGGCTTCATTCCTACCTGTGTTCCTGTTTTGAAATAATAGTCGCGAATGGCTTCCAACATAACACAAGTTACAGGTAGTGTCGCAGCCTTTCCAATTTTTCCAGTAGATGTTTTAATAAAATCGGCACCGGCATAAATGGCAATGTCACTGGCTTTTCTAATGGAATCCAGGTTTCCAATTTCACCGGTTTCCAAAATCACCTTTAAACGAGCCTTATTACAAGCTTCCTTTACTGCGGCAATTTCATCGAACACATAATTGTATTCTCCCTGTAAAAACTTGCCCCTGGAAATCACCATATCAATTTCATCGGCCCCACTATCCACGGCAAAACGTACATCATCCAACTTAATGTCCAACAAAGTTTGCCCGGAAGGAAAAGCGGTAGCCACCGAGGCAACATTAATTCCTGTATTCTTCAATTCCTTTTTGGCTACAGCCACCATACTGGGATAAACACACACGGCAGCCACCGCAGGTAAATCGGGGTAAGGTTCATGCAATCGTTTAGCCTTGGCACACAATTGACGAACTTTATTCACAGTATCTTGCCCTTCTAGTGTAGTTAAATCAATCATGCTAAGCACCATTTCCAGGCCTTCCATTTTGGTTGACTTTTTAATGCTTCGGCTTTGAACCCGATTTATTCTATCACCTACGCCAACCTGATCTACGGGCGGACTTTTGGGTAATTCCAAAAATTTATGTTTATCCATAAAATTTATAACGAAGGAGTAAAATTATACAAGTTGGGCGTAGTAAGTTACTATCCAAAAAAAAAGCCGGATAAACCGGCTTCTATATAGTGTGATTGATGTTAGTTGATCTGAAAATTTATGGGAATGACCCTGGAAGTCCTCACTTTTCTTTCTCCTTGTCTTGCAGGGTTCCACCCAGGCATTAGCTTAATTACACGGAGAGCTTCTTCATCGCATCCTCCACCAATTCTGTTGCGAAGAACTACATCACCAATACTGCCATCTTCCATAACAACAAATTCACAATATACTTTTCCTTCTATTTTCTTCCTTTTTGCTTCAGCTGGATAATTCAAATTCTTATGAAGAAATCTATAAAGCTCACTTAATCCACCTCTATAAGTAGCATCATGCTCCGGAAAAGGTACATAAATAGGTTCTTCATCAATTATTTCCACTTCTTCCACTATTTCTTTAAGTACAATTTCCTCTTCATCAACTTCTTCGCTTTCAAAATCTTCAAGGTCTTCTACATTATTTTCAATGTCATCAACCAGGTTCATTATAGCCAGATTGGAAGGTGGTGACGGGGGAGGTGGTGGTAACGCTTTTTGATAGGCAATTGGAATTATTTCAACCTCCTCTCCCATTTCTATAGGTAATTGACAGTCCCAAGGATCCCTTTCTTCAAATTGCGCCCATTCAAATGCAACCAATACAAAGGAAAGTGACAAAACCAATCCAATTTGGAAGAAGTATTTTTTTCGTTTTTCGAGATTAATCCGGGTATTCTTTTTTGCTTTCACGGCCTATCCTTTTTTAAGGGTAAATCGAAAAGGCATATTAAACTGAACCCGGACCGGTCGTCCTCGTTGTTTACCTGGCTTCCAGTTTGGCATCGCTTTAATTACGCGAATTGCTTCTTCATCACAACCCCCTCCAATGCCCCGCATTACTTTTATTTCATCGATGGTACCATCTTCCATTACAATGAAAGTTAGATATACAATCCCCTGAATTCTGGCTTCCTTAGCCATGAATGGAAACTTTACATTTTTGCCAATAAACTTATACATCGCCTCTTCCCCACCGATGAATTCGGGCATTTCCTCAACGAAGGTGAATATTTCAGGTTCTTCCTCTTCCTCCTCTTCGTCAAATGGCATATTGCTTAAAACCACATCCTTTATTGGTTCTGCTTGTTTAACCGGTTCTTCTTTTTTCACCACTGGTTCAACAATGTCTTTTACCACATTAATCTGATCACTTGGTTTCTTTACCTTCTTTAATTCAGGAATCGGATCCTTGATGATCTTGTAGTTTTTCATAATCTCGGTTTCCTCACCTACTTCTACTGCGTACTTAATGGTTGGAGTGTACTCAATGTGCGACCATTCAAATGCAACCAGTGCCAGGGATAAACCCAGGACAATTCCAATTTGAAAGCGGTAGATTTTTCCTTTTTCTAAATTTAGCCGGGGGGATTTTTTCGATTCCATAGGTATTTGATTTTTAGTGAATAAGAAATTTTATTCAAGGAAACACAAATACTTTACCAAAAAATAAATTCCGCATATAGACCGAGCCAACTGCGGACTACGGAAAAAGAAAAGGCCGGGAATCCCGGCCTTTAATCTCAAAATATTTTAGTTAAAATCAACCTCCACGTAATATAAAACGCATTGGAAGGTTAAACTGAACGCTTACAGGCCTTCCCCTTTGCTTACCAGGGTTCCAGTTAGGCATCCCTTTTACAACACGAATGGCTTCTTCGTCACAACCTCCACCAATTCCACGTAATATTCGAACATCGGAGATTTCGCCCTTCTTATTTACCACAAAAGTCAAATACACAATCCCCTGAATCCCGGCATCCTTTGCCATTGGTGGGAATTTGGTATTCTTGGCCAAATATTCACGCATTTTCGCTTCTCCACCAGGAAAAGTAGGTTGCTCCTCAACGAAAGTGAAAATTTCATCTTCTACAATTGCTTCTTCTTCTTCTACTTCTACGATCTCAACTTCCGTATCTTCATCCGCTTCAGTATCTAATTCCAGGTCTTCTTCTACTTCCTCATCATCTTCCACAATCTCTAACACAATGGTTTGAGGCGGTGGTGGCGGTGGTGGCGGTGGTGGTGGTGTCTGCTGTGTAATTGGAATCATTTCTTCTTCCTCCAACTCAACATTTAATTTCCCTAACTCACTATTTGTTCTTTCAAATTGCGCCCATTCAAACGCAACAAGCACCAAGGCCAGGGCAAGTACAATTCCCAACTGAAACAAAAGACCTTTTCGTTTCTCTAAGTCTGCTTGTGGATTTTTTTTTGCTTCCAAGTTATTCTAGATTACAACTGCATTGGCAGTGAGTCAATAATTATAGGCTTCAAATTTATTAATATTATTCTTTGAATTGATTTTATGAAAAATCTTAACATTCAATTTAAGTTAAATGCTAATGCAATATAACTCAAACCGATCCGTGAACAATACTAGGCTATTAATTCCTGATAAGCATCGGCGCTTAACAGACCATCCAACTCGGATGCATCGCTCATTTTCACTTTGATCATCCAACCTGCATCATATGGATCGGAATTAACAGACTCCGGACTGTCGGCTAAACTTTCGTTCACTTCAACTACTTCACCGGAAACCGGCATAAACAAATCAGATACAGTTTTTACTGCCTCAACGGTACCAAAAACCTCTTCCTTGCCTAAGGTCTCTCCTTCTGTTTCGATTTCCAAATAAACAATATCACCCAGTTCACCTTGAGCAAAATCAGTTATACCAATGGTCAACATATCTCCATCAACTTTTATCCATTCATGGTCTTTGGTGTATTTCAATTCAGCAGGGATATTCATTTCTTTAATTTTTATGAGCCAGCAAATATAGTTTTTACCTCCTTATTACAAAAGGACATCATGGATTTCAACGGCTTTCAAATTTACCCTCATTATATTACGAAATGCTAAACCTTAAGCTAAACCCGAAATTAGTATTAGCCGTTCTAAACGAGTTTGAAATTTGAGGTATATTCAATACATAGTCGTAAAACAGCCTTAAATTAAGACTCTTGGTTAGTGCATAATCCATAGTTATTTTCAGGCTAAGCACATTTTGGCCTGCAGTTGGAGTATGTGTTTCGTCAATAATTTTTCGGATAATGGTTTTGTTCTTCCTAAATGAAAAATCACCACGCATTTTCAAATCAGATTTAGGCTTTTTTCCTTTAATGGTTACTGGAAAAGTCATAGGGAACTGATAACCCATTCCAATAGTAAATCCTTCCGTTTTCGTTTCCAGAATTTGTGCACTTCCAACATTTAACCCAATGGTTCTCCCCTTTTTGTATTCGAAACGTGTAGTAACCTTGTTTTTAAATTGCATGTCCACGTTAACCAATGGACTAAATTGCTCTGAAATGGTAATGTTATTGTACTGAAACTGGGAATAATAATTACTATCCAGGTCAAAAGCCAGTTCACCGGTAATGGTGTCTATTTCTCCATATCGCTGATTCTGAACGTAACCTCCAACGGTCATCGTAGAAGTATAACCACTGCTAACTGTCACACTTCTAAAAATCTTTTTGAGTACCGCTAGTTTTCCCAATCCATTGTACTGAATCCTATAGTTTAGGGCTGGTAAATTCTTGAATACATTTAAATTTTGCCTGGAAGCACTTTTACCAGAATAGGCGGCCAAAAAGGAAGGAATTAATACATCGGCACTGGTAGGTCCATATCCCTCTGAATATCCAGCATGCTGTTCATGTTCTCCCGTTGAATTCGGATCTTCTTCTCCAAGTCGTTGCGAAATGGTTTGCCTGTTTGCCAGGAACTCTTCAAAGGTTCTGTTCGATCCTGTTGTTTTATCATCCTTAACCAAACTTGTTCTAAGTGACCAGAATGAAACTGAATAGGTTCCCTGCCTCACGGGACTTTCTTCTACGTATCGTGCTTTTTCCTGGGTTGAGGATGTAGAGTCATAACGGTAAAAAAGTGAATAATTCCAGGATTCTCGCTTGGTACCATTGAATGTAAGCCTTAAATCACGAATGGGCTCTGCCGAAAATCGATAGGTAATATTTTCACTATAGGTTTGCGAGACCCGATAATTTATGTTCGATTCAGTTTTCAACCATCCGTTGTCTCCTGCTTTTTTCCAAAAAGTGTTATCTCCCTGGGATTCATACTGCTGACCAAAAATAAAATCCCAACCAGGTGCATCACCATCCATACCCAGTATTCTACCATCTTTTCCCCAACCCGGAACCATGGTCCCCCTGGTTCTTGAATAGGTCATGTTGGCACTGTTTACACTCATTAATAATTTGGCCATTCGGTCTACAAAGGTGTAATCCGATTTTGGTTTTTTCGGTTTCTTAATGGTGTCATTCTTAGCTCCATCAGCATTTTCATCAATAGATTTTACTGGTTTGGGTTTTGGCCTGTTTTTCATTTGCTGGTGCCTTCTTGCTCTTCGCTCTACCTGCTTCAAATAGTCCCATTTTTGGTAAAGCTTACGCATATTGAAATTTCCATTTACATTAATGGAATTCGAGTTCTGAACCGTATTACCAATGGTTTCTCTTCCAATGGGAGCCCTTTGCCAACTGTAGGTTGCTCCGTATCGAATATTTGAATTTACCCAATTCAATATTGGAATATAATCAAGCGGAACTTTATAGTTTAAGTTGGATGAATGGTTGTAATTGGTCTTTTCACCTCCTTTCCAAATTCCCCTGGTTGAGTCGGTTCCATTCCAAACATAATTTTTCCAATTATCATATTCACCATTTTCATTTTTGTTTCTCTCTGCTACTCCTTTCGGTTCAAGAATTAGCGACTTACTATTGGCTGCAAAATCGAATTTCAGGTTTTTCGTTAAGTCATATTTAAAATTAAAACCACGGTCCCAGGTAAACTGTTTGTTGTAAAATTCCGGAAGCCTTGCTGTAAGTCCAGGGTTTGTATTTCGCATTTGAAAGGCCTGGTAAATCCGGTTCATGTTGGTGGTAAAGCTGAAAGATTTCGGCAAGTAATAAAAGTTCATTTCTCGTGCCAACTTGAGGTAATCACTTTCCCGGAGCATTTTTACTTTGGCCAGGGGTTTAAGGGGTTTCGGTTGTAAGCTGTAGTTATAAGTCAGCCCTACTTTCGTGTTTTTAGTTAAGTCGCGTTGAATTTCGTAGTCGGTGTGGTTTTCTTCGGTATATGCATAACTGACACTAAAGTTAGATATGTCGAGTGGTGTCGATATTTTTTGTGATGTTTTTTCCTTTCTGACATTGGTAAAGTTGAGCGACTTTCTTGTTGTTCTATCCTGCATTACTTTCTTTACTGAATCCTGCTGAGCCTTGGTCTCCCATGCGTTTACGTAATCTTTAAACTCAATATCGGGAGCAAGTGGCGAAAATTGAGGATCTTTTATATCTGCATTATAGCTTGCATACATGGGTAACTTGACACCCCATTTTTCCGGGAAAAATTTATCCAGGTTTACGGCTGCAGAAGCTGAATAATTCTTTCGTGTATCCTTTTGTCGCTCGCTAACCTTCTTATCAAGGCTTCCCCAACCAGGTGTACTATAACCTCCACTAACAACAATGTTTGCCAAATCTGCCATTTTAAGATTCGCTTGCCCAACAGTTGCCCAACCATTGGTTTGATCAAAGTCACTCAAACGAAGTTCATTAACCCAGACTTCTGCACATTTATTCGTTCCGTCATCGTTAATGTCTCCCGGAATTTTTCTTGGATTTCTAACTCCAATCATTATAGTTTTTACCTCAGCTAGGTTAGGATTACCTACAACATAAATGTTTCCACCTTCAAATCCACCAACATACCTTCGTTTGGAGAGCAGATCGGTTTCACCTTGAAGAATCCTTTTCTCCCGATCAATTTTCAGGTTGGTAAGTGCATCCAAATCCAGCTCAATTTTATTTGCATCGGGCCAAACAATTCTTTGGTGTGGTTCATGTTCAGGGTTATAGCTACCTGGAGGGGTTACTTTCATTGGCAACTCATACTCGTAGTAGTTCGAAGAAAAATCGCTTCCTAAACGAATAAATATATTCAGATCGTCATCTTGCAAATCATCTTGATCGGCAAGTGTTTCTGCATGGACATACATTTTTAGTTTTCCATACATTCTCAAATCAAGATTGGTATTCCTATAAGTGGCTTTAGCTAAACCATCGGGCAGGTCACAAACCGTCATTTGCAAGGACTGTTCATTAATTTGCTGAAGGCTGGTAGTATTTACATTGATTTCCCTTTGAATATCTGGCGGAAGCACATAGTTTACCGGAACTTTAGAGCTGTGTTCTTCCAGGTTAACTGCACCTACGTTAAAGTCGACTTCGTAATCCGTAGTTACTCCTTCCGGATTATCATCAATTTCTTCTTCATAGCGTCGCCATTCTCCCCTAACCAATTCTAATCGGGCAAATCGAAGGTGAACAGGGTTAGTAAATCCGCGCATAATCATTCTCATAAAAAACACAGATCTTAAATCATTAATGTTTCCATGACTCGTTCTTTTGGGTGAACGCACAGGAATTCGAAACAGGTACCAGTCTACATCTCTTTTTCTCCCATCAGCTGTACTTACGGTTGTTTTTTTGTAATCCGAAATAAAATTGGTCCCCACTTTATCAGGAGATAAAGCATCCTGTGATATAGCCACACGATACTGGTAATAAGCTTCGGTTTGATTGATGGTATTGTCTCTATTTATATCCTCCTGGTTGGGTTTGATATCTCCAACCCGGTCGTTGTTAGACGCTGAATTGCCCTCAACTCCGTTAAAAAGTTTATACCTCTCCAAGATATCCGCACTCGAATTATCATAACTAGCATCAAAATAATGCTTAAAGTCATCGTTGGAAGGGTCTGAAAGCACTTTTGCTTTAGCATCATCTATAAGGACCCCATTCGCCTGATCAATGTAATCCTTATGAAATTCAGCCTCCTGATTACTTCCAATACTTCTTAGACCATCAAGCCCAATATCCTGGTACGGAAGAGTTGCAGGGTCATTATCAAACCCTGTTGCGAAGGAATTACCGAGTGTAACCCTACCCAAATTACTGAATGTTTGCCTTTCCGGGTCAGCTAATTCAACATCATTTTTAGGCAATAATTGCTCAAATATTTTTTGACCATCATACATAATGTCCTCGGAAATATTTCCCAGGTTAAAGATTAGTTCTCCATTTTGTTCATCTCCTTCATAGTCGTCATTAAATGGATCCATTACCCAAAACTGGATATACTCGATATTCGAAGCTTCAAAATCATTTTGATCGATGCGCCTAACAATTCCACCCCAGCGACTTCCGGGGTCGTTCAACTGACCAGCAGAGTCAATTCCTGCTCCATATAATCTACCTGAAGCATCTTTACCATCTACGTCATAATTATAAGGCCCCTTCTCACCGGGATAAAATGATAAATCGAACATATTTATATTCTGAATTGTTCCCGGCGGTAATTGTCTCTCTGGAAAAACTTCTTGTTGCAATACCTGCCGCATAAAGTGATTGGATAACATAACCTGATCACCAACTACATTACCTGGCCCCCTTGAAGGATCATAAAAAGTCGGATCAATTACCTTCCAGTTTATAAGGGCACGGTTAATTCCGGAAGCTTTATTGTCAAAAAGTTCCCCTTCAGGAAATAAATCATTTTGGTTTCGCGGGGTACTGGAATGGAACCAGAAATTTTGTGATAGTAATGAAATTGAATTCTGACTTCCTTCAAAATCGTCGATATACGAGTTTCCATCCTTTCCAATGGCTTTGGAATGTCCGGGCAATAGTTGTGCAAACTCCCCTGAAACTGAAAGTGTGGACTTTTCCTTGGTGTCAATTCCAGGTATCATGTCTACAACACGAGTTAGCCATGGCAACTCAGTTCGGTAGCTGAAATCCAATCCCCAGATCCAGTTAGCAATTGGCTCGTATCCTATATCCACTTTTTGAGTAAGTGGCCTTTCCCAAAGTCGCATTACCGTTCCTCCAATCAAGAAATCATCTGAGATTTTGTAGTCCATTCTATGGGCAAAAAAGTTCTTTTGTTGCTGCGCAAATAGCTGATTACTTTCCAGTGATACTTTAATGGGCTGCCCCGATTCAATAATGGACTGGTTAATTATTTTTACCCGACCCAAATTGTAATCCACGGTATAGTCAACATTCTCTGTTAATTTCTGTCCTCCGGCGGTAACAGTTACCGAACCTTCGGGCACATTTAATGCGTTTAACGGAATTTCATTGCTCGACTCACTCTGATACTTTCCTTTCAAACTAAACCTGTTTCGCTCCGGGAACCGAACCTTGGCATCAGCCTGAGTATTGGTATAGAGGGAATCAAAAGCATAGGTCCTAATGTAAGCCTCTGCCCGAATAGGGTCAGAGACCGTTCTGTTTATAGCCTTGCGTAAACCATCTCCAAAAGGTTCCACACGTGGAATTATTATTCTTCCGTTTTGGGTATTAATGGTTATTCCATCAATAAAATCAAATAGTCCATCGCGCCTGGGCTGCCCATTAAAGTCAAGGGTATCCATTCCTAGTAACTGAACCAAACTCATATCGTTCAATTCAGGTTGAGGAATAAAATTGATGTCCACTCCTTTGTTTTGATCCAGGTACCACACGTCGAAACGGAATCCTTCTTTCTTTACCCGATACGCACCAATGCTATAAATATTCTTCATCATCAGTTTCCACATGGGTACTCGTGTATTGGTTTCAGTTGATTTTAGCATTTTAACCAACAACGGTTTCTCTGCCAACTCCATGGAAAATTCCCCAACCTGGTATGTTCTTCCATTCAGGGTATATTCAAAAGCTACAGCCAACACCTGATTGGTATTTATTTGTTGTTTCAACGAAATATAACCCAGCTGCGGATGTAAAGTATATTCATTGGGCTGTAGTTTCTTGGCAAATTCGACGCGCTGGTAATCCATTCTCGGATCAAGATTCATTTTATTACTCAGTATCGGAGTTGCTTGTTCCATGGAACGGTTTTCAATACCATTAAATCCATTGGGACCATTTATTTCTGCATACAAACTATTGTGAGTGTTGTGAGGCCAGGGAGGAGTTCCTCCAATGGGCCATCTGGCATTGTAGAATTTTTCAAGGTCAGTTCCTGATTGACCTAAATCCTGAAATGCAAGAATATCCCTGGGTGACTCGCCGCTTGTTCTGGTATTGGTAACCCAAACTTCTATTCGGGTAATGTTAACTCCAGTGTTTAATACCATTGGGTCAGCAATTGCATCTTCATACGTATCACGGAAAAACTGATCAAGGAAAAAGTGTTTGTTAGCTTCATAATTATCAGCCCTAACTTCAAATTCATTTACCTGGGCTCCTCCCTTGGTTTCAATTTCACTTTTTTGCCCCTTATCTTGTGAAAGGACAGTAGTCATGGTCATTCGTCCAAATTTCAATTTGGTTTTTACTCCAAACAGACTCTGACTTCCGGTTATTAATTGGCTGTTTAATGGGAGGCTTACATTACCTAGCTCAATCTTTTGAATGATCTCATCTTCGTATCCTGTATAATCTATTTTAAATTGATTTTGAAAATCGAAGGTTGCCTGGGTGTTGTAGTTGGTAGTAATTTTCATTTTATCCCCAATACTTCCAATGAGATTAATCTGCATGTTTTGGTCAAACTGGAACGTGGTTACCCTCCTATTTCGAATCGGAATAGCCGGGTTATCGGTCTTGCTTATTCTTAAACCAAAAGAAAGCTCTGCCGACCCGGAAGGTTTAAGGTCAATCTTATCACCACCGAATACCCGATCAAAGAGTTTACTTTTAATCTTAAGTTCCGGTTGAAATGCCTTGGATTTTTCTCCCTCAAATTCATTCTCCGCCGACTGTTTATCTAACCAGTAATCAGACATGGATTTCTTTTTGGTATATTCCAGGTACTCGTCAAAATCCATGTAGGTTGGAGGCCGGTAGTTTATATCTCCAATTTTTTGAGTTACCTCATACTTTCCGGTTTCAGGATTGTATTTTACCTCGGATTTTAAATTGGACGGATCTGCCATGTCCACGCCTCCTTTTGAGTCTTCACCAATTCCGGTACTTTCTGAATCTTTTATAGGATAACGTAGCTTAACTTTTTCCGAATCTCCACTGTCGAGCGGTTGAATAAGGTAGCCTCCAAACTCCAGGTACCCGCTTGACTCATTACCGGCAAAAGCCGATTTAGAACCAATGGCAAGTACGACCACGATGAGTGTCGCTAATATGCGATGAGAGTACAACAAAATGGAGTGCTACTTGGTGTCTATAACAGTTTCAACGCTTCTTTAATTACTAGTTCTACCCCAGCATCGCTACCGATTCCGGCTTGAACTTTTTGCAGCACCTTTATCGACTTGTTACGGTCAAATCCCAGCGCCATAAGCGCTGATAACGCCTCATCCTTTAAAGTATTGTCTGAAAGTGAAGAAATTTCCAATTGTGGTTCATCCTTCGAGATTTTATCCTTGAGATCGATAATAACCCGTTGGGCTGTTTTTGCCCCAATTCCCTTTATGGACTTTAGTAAGTCCGAATTTTCATTTATGATAGCAGCGTGTATATCTCCAGGCTTATAGGAGGAGAGAATAACCCTGGCCGTATTTGATCCCACCCCGTTAACGGAAATTAGATTTCTGAATAGCAAACGTTCTTCAATATTTGCAAACCCAAATAAAGACCTGGAGTCTTCCCGTATAACTTCATGAATATATAGCTTGGTCAATTCTTCTGAACCCATAGATTCGAAGGTGTTGACCGAAATATTGACATAATATCCTACCCCATCACATTCCAGCACTGCATAGGCTGGATTTTTCTCAATCAATCTCCCCTTTAAATATTCAATCATATCAATGTATCCAACTTTTCATCAATGTCACTTAACATGTTTATGTTCCGCTTTTTCATTTGTGCATCAACCACTGCCAGGGTTACCATATTTACGATTTCCCTTACGGAAGACCCTAACTGAAGCACATGTACCGGTTTTTTCATTCCTAAAAGAACAGGTCCAATTGTCTCAATGTCGCTCATTTCCTGAATGAATTTATAAGCAATATTTCCTGAAGAGAGGTTTGGAAATATTAGCGTATTCACCCTATGCTTCGCCAATAATGAAAAAGGAAAAAGTTCTTTTCGTTTTGCAATATCCAATGCGAAGTTGGCCTGAATTTCACCATCTGCAATTACATCTGGCCTTTCCCGATGTAAAATGGAAACAGCTTCTTTAATCACATCGATTTCGTCTCCCTTGGATGAGCCAAAATTGGAATAAGACAACAACGCAATTTTTGGCTTAATGTTGAACAAACTAACTGCTTCAGCCGTAAGCGTTGTAATATCTGCCAACTGACGGGCCGTTGGATGCAGGTTTATTGTTGTATCTGCAAGAAACAAAGGTCCCTTCTTGGTATTGAGCAAATACATACCTGCTATGGTTTTATTTTTTGGGTTTCTTCCAATAATCTGTAATGCAGGGCGCAATGTATCCGGATAGTTCCTGCTAATACCTGAAATTAGTGCATCGGCGTCTCCTTGTTTCAGCATAACACATCCATAGTAGTTACGCTCTCGCATAGCTTTTATTGCTTCAGGTAAAGTATAGCCCTTTCTTTTTCTCTGGTTATAAAGAATATGACCGTACTTTTCGCGGTTAGGCATTTCCCCCTCACTCCTTGGATCGATAATGGGAACTCCATCCAATTCCAGCTCGTATTTTTCTATCAGCGCTTCCAGTTTAGCTTTGGGCCCTAATAAAATAGGTTCTGCAATTCCTTCATCTTTAACGGTCTGAGCAGCACGAAGAACCTTATAATTATCTGCTTCCGCAAACACGACTTTTTTCGGATCCTTTTTAGCACGTTCTACCAAACTACTCATTAGCTTATTGTCCAGTCCAAGGCGATGCTCCAACTCCTCTTTGTAGGCATCCCAATCTTCGATTGTTTTTTTAGCAACTCCACTTTCAATTGCAGCTTTCGCTACTGCCGGAGCTACACAAGTTAATAAGCGGTGGTCAAGTGGTTTGGGAATGATAAAATCCCGTCCAAAACTTAAGTTTCTTTCGTTATAAGCAAGATTCACTTCTTCAGGAACAGACTCTTTAGCCAGGTTAGCAATTGCCTTAACTGCAGCTAATTTCATTGCCTCGTTAATGGCTGTAGCCTGAACATCAAGTGCTCCTCTAAAAATAAAAGGAAACCCAATTACATTGTTCACCTGATTGGGATGATCCGAACGACCAGTTGCCATTATAATATCATCCCGTACCGATATTGCTTGTTTATATCCTATTTCAGGAGTAGGGTTAGCCAAAGCAAAAACAATGCAGTCTTTTGCCATGCTGGCTACCATTTCCTTATCGACAATATCCCCTTTGGACAGACCAACAAAAACATCTGAACCAACCATGGCTTCAGCCAAGGTATTTGGTTCTACTTCATTGGCGAAAAGGCTTTTATATTGATCCAAATTGCCGCGAGAAGGTTTGATTACCCCTTTGCTGTCACACATAATTATGTTTTCACGCTTTGCCCCAAGTGCAAGGTAAAGCTTGCAACAAGAAATCGCAGCTGCACCTGCTCCGCTAACCACTATGGAAATATCTTCAATTTTTTTATTGGAAAGCTCCAAGGCGTTCAACAAAGCTGCGCACGAAATAATAGCAGTTCCATGCTGATCATCATGCATTACGGGCATCTCCAGTTCCTCCTTAAGCCTTCTTTCAATTTCAAAAGCTTCTGGTGCTTTAATGTCTTCCAGGTTAATCCCTCCGAAAGTTGGTGCAATGTTTTTTACGGTTTTTACAAATTCATCAATATTGGTTGCATCTACCTCAATATCAAAAACATCGATATCGGCAAATATTTTAAACAGAAGGCCCTTTCCTTCCATTACCGGCTTACTTGCTTCGGGGCCAATATTACCAAGGCCTAATACGGCCGTTCCATTGGAAATAACTGCCACCAAGTTTCCCTTGGCTGTATAATCAAAAACTTTACTCTTATTATCAGCGATAGCCATGCATGGTTCAGCAACTCCAGGTGAATAAGCCAGTGATAAATCTCGCTGTGATGTGTAAGGTTTTGTAGGCTTTACCTCGATTTTTCCTTTTCTTCCCTGGGCGTGATAATCAAGAGCTTCCTTCCTACTTACTTTACGCATAATTTACCTTTAAAACCAACCTGTAAAAGTAGCCTTTTATATAGGCGGGCAATAGCAAAAATAATTTGCGTTTTAATGTAATTTTAGCTTCCAATTTTGATTCAGTGAAACGATTAATCGTCTTTAGTGGCGCAGGAATTTCAGCCGAAAGTGGTATTCAAACATTTAGGGATGCTGGTGGACTATGGGAAAACTACAAGGTAGAGGAAGTTGCAACACATGAAGCCTTTTCCAGATCGCCTGAACTTGTTCTGGAATTTTATAACCTTAGGCGAAGAGCAATTGCCAAAGTGGAGCCCAACGACGCGCACCTTCATTTGCGTAAACTGGAAGATAAATTTGATGTTACAGTTATCACTCAAAATATTGATAATTTGCATGAAAGAGCTGGTTCTTCCAGGGTATTACACCTTCACGGTGAAATTACCAAAGCCAGAGGAGCGCAGGGCAAGCATGAGATAGAGGACATTGGCTACACGGATATAAAACTAGGCGACAAAGCAACCAATGGCTCCCAACTTCGACCACATATTGTCTGGTTTGGAGAAGATGTCCCAGAATATGAAAATGCAATGAACATTATTTCAACTGCCAACATTTTAATTGTGGTTGGTACATCACTCAATGTTTATCCTGCCGCAGGTCTTATCCATTACGCCCCGTTAGAGGCTGAAAAATACCTGGTCGATCCAAATATTTTGGCGGGAGATTCTTTGCAAAACTTTGAAATTATCTCAAAACCTGCAGGCACTGGAATTCCTCAGCTGGTACAGCGTTTGTTAGGCTAGCAGACATAAAAGTTTATTCATAATAGATCAAGGTAGCAAATACTTATATTCGCCTTTTAAAATCAAAAAGAAATGAGAAGCATAATTGTAGTTATTGGAGCACTTTTAATTAGTTCGATATCCTTTGGCCAAGAGTCTAAAGGCAGTACAATTCCGGCTGTGGAGATTGTAAACATGGATGGTGATAAATTCAACACGTCGCAGTTAAATAATGATGGAAAACCAATGATTATTAATTTTTGGGCAACATGGTGTAGTCCATGCAAACGAGAGCTGAATAACATTGCTGAATTATACGATGACTGGATTGATGAAACAGGGGTTAAAATAGTGGCAATTTCAATTGACGATGCAAGAAATATGCAGAAAGTAAGACCTTACGTGGATGGCCAAGCCTGGGACTACGAGGTTTACATTGATATGAATGCTGATTTTAAACGTCAATTGGGTGTAAACAACGTACCTCATACCTTCCTTGTTGATGGGAACGGTAAAATCGTATGGCAACACAACTCCTATTCAGAAGGAGACGAATACGAACTTTATGAGTTAGTTAAAAAATTGGCTGCTGGAGAAAGCATCAAATAATCCTCGCATATTTTGAATATAAAACATGTACAAGCGCTTGCGCTTATCATTCTAACCGTAGCTCTTTCTAATTCATTACACGCACAAGATGCTGGTAATGGAGTGCAAAAATTTATGGCTGAACCCTTAGAAATTCATGGTAATTTTAGTGCTAGAGGCCAATACTATCAGGAAGATAGTGCTATTGGGGCCCCGGATGTCCCTGAACAATTTCTTATGAATGGCTTTGCCAATGTAATTGTTACGAAAGGAGCTTTTAGCGCCGGTGTTCGCTATGAAAGTTACCGTAACCCAATTCTAGGTTTCGATCAACGATATAAGGGAAGTGGATTTCCTTATCGTTATGTGCAGTTTAGTCAGCATGGCCTGGATGTAACCGCAGGTAATTTCTACGAACAGTTTGGAACAGGACTGTTATTGAGGTCGTATGAAGAGCGAGATTTGGGAGTAGACAATGCCTTTGACGGAATCCGGGTAAAATACAGTACCAAATTTGGAGTATACCTTAAAGGCTTAATTGGTAAGCAACGTTACTTTTTTGATCTGGGGCCTGGAATTGTTCGTGGGGTAGATGGTTTGGTGAACTTAAACGAAGCCTTTGGAGCGCTAAAGTCGAGCAAGTTTAAAGTGAAGATTGGTGGTAGTTTTGTTAGTAAATACCAGGAAGACAACAACCCCAATTATAAGCTACCTGAAAATGTGGCTTCGTATTCAGGTCGATTAAACCTCTCTTATAAGGGATTCGGTTTTTTGGGGGAGTATGCTTACAAAATGAATGACCCTTCGGCTGACAATGAGTACATATATAAAGATGGAGCGGCCATGTATTTGTCGGGAACCTATTCAAGAAAAGGATTAGGTATAGTACTTTCGGCAAAATCAATTGATAATATGAGCTACCGTTCGGACCGCGAGGAAGGTCTGAATAACCTGTTGATTAACTTTAACCCGGCTCTTACCAAGCAGCACACCTATAACCTAGCAGCTACATTATACCCCTATGCGTCGCAATTAACCGGGGAAGTGGCCTACCAGGGAGATATTGTCTATAAGATTAAAAGGAAAACACCGCTCGGGGGTAAATATGGGACTACAATTTTTATTAATGTGTCTAAAGCTTTTGGTTTGGATTCTACCCACCTAAATGACGAAAATGCTGCCCGACAAGGGTATGAAGCTAACTTTTTTAAACCGGGTCAGCAAGAATACTATCAGGATATAAATATTAGCCTTGAGCGAAAAATTGTTAAATGGCTTAAGTTAAAAGCCATGTATATGAACCTGATGGCTAACAACGATATTCTTAGGTATGGAGGAATCAACGGAAGCTGGTCTGGCAAGATATACGCAGATATTGCAGTTTTGGATATGACCTTCAAATTAAAACCCAAACACAGTATAAGAGCCGAAATTCAGGGGTTATGGTCTCAACAGGACATGGGTGACTGGGCAACTTTTATTGTGGAATATACGTTTAGCCCTAATTGGTTTGTTGCCGTTATGGACCAGTTTAATTATGGAAATCCAGTTCACGTGAATCGAATCCACTACCCTTATGCTACGTTTGGATATACCCATAAAGCGAATCGAATCTCGATTGGATATGGTAGGCAAAAGGCGGGGCTTTTCTGTGTTGGAGGAGTTTGTCGTGTGGTTCCCGCGTCAAATGGACTGACTATTTCCGTAACTTCAAGTTTTTAAAACATTACCGTTATGAAGCAAATTCAAAATATTTTATTGTTGGGCATTATTGCTCTTGGTACCTCTCTAATTGTTTCGTGTGATAAGGTAGACGATCCCTTTGAAGGCATTGATACTGGAGGAAATGACACTTCGGTTATTGCTAATGCTGATTCAATTTGGGGTGACACCGGAAACACAACCATTAGAAAAATGATGATTGAGGAGGTAACAGGACAATTGTGCGGCAATTGCCCTCCAAAAACAAAACTGATTGTGGACTGGGTGGAAACAGAACATAAAGGCAAAGTATATAGCGTTGCTTACCATGCAACCGATTTTGCACGACCTAATCCAAAATATCCTGACGATCACCGCACCGAAAAAGGAACTGCTTTTAATAGCAGTTTTGGAAATACTGATGCTCCCGTTGCCATTTTTTGCCGGCAAGACCTTAATGGATCAGGGTTAATTGTACAAGGTGCAAAATTTGTTACTGAATTCAATAAGTTAGTTTCAAATGGATTCTTTAATGACCCTAAAGTTCAAATTAAAATCCTGAATATATATGACAGGGATAATAAATCAAATCGAATAGTAATAACTGCTACTGCTCTGAAGGCTTTAACTGAAACACATACAGCTATAATTTATATATCAGAAAATCCGGTATTAGGTGATCAGAAATATTACAGCAACCCCAATGGCCCTGATGATATTTTTGATACTTATGAACACCCCCACGTTTTTAGAGGTGCCGTTGGTAGTTTAGATGGAAATTCCTTCATTCAAGGTAATCTGGCAGCTGGAGAATCTGTCAGCGAATCCTTTAATGTTACGTTGGACACTACCAAATGGGATCCGGCTAAGGTAAATTTTACTGTTGCCATACGCAATAACACCACTGGAGAGATTATTCAAGTGGATGAAGTGCATGCCAGGAAATGATATTACAAACACTGGTTATTTGGTAAAGGTTTTTTACCAGTAGCTTTAACCTTCATTCTATGAAATTAATTAAGAGCCCTGTCCATTATGGCCTATTGGTAGTCTTATCGTTGCTTCTGTATTCATGCAACAAAGTAGAAAACCCCTTCGAAGGAATTGAAAACGGAGGAGGTGTCAATCCGGTAATCTCCAGTGCAGACTCGATTTGGGGTGATACTGGAAATACGACAATTAGAAAAATGCTAATTGAAGAGTTTACCGGTGAACAATGCGGTTTTTGTCCACCAAAGACCAAACTTATTGTAGATTGGGCAGATACTGAATTTAAGGGAAAAGTATATAGTATAGTCTACCATGCAGGTGTATATGCAGAACCCAATGCCAAATACCCCAATGATCATAGAACCATTAAAGGGACAGACTTCTACGATAACTTAGGTATTGCAAGTGCACCTGTTGCATTGTTTAGCCGATTGGAATTATATGGATCACTTGTAATTCAAGGTGCAAAATTTGAGGCCGAATTCCGTAAATTAGAGACCAGCGGATATTTCAATAATCCTAAGATTCATATTAAAACGTTGAACCTTTATGATCGAGATGAAAACTCAAATAGAATCATTGTAACGGCAACCGCATTAAGTGAATTAAAGGAACCCCATACGGTGATAATTTACATAACAGAAGATCCGGTTATAGGTGACCAAGTAGATTATGATCAGGACCCTAAGGATTTGCATAATTACCCGCATAGACATATGTTTCGTGATGCTATAGGTCCACTGGACGGTAATGCTTTTATCGATAGTGATTTGGCTGTTGGAGAGTCTGTTACCAAAACTTATAGTACTACCTTAGATGCCTCCAAATGGGACCCTTCCAAGGTTAATTTTACTATTGCCATACGCAATAACACCACCGGAGAGATTATTCAGGTGGATGAAGTCCATGCAAGGAAATGATGCTAAGACTTTGGATTTCTTCTTTTCTTATCCTTGTTTGCACACTTTCTATATCTGCACAGCAAGGAGATAACAAAAAGTTTCATGCTGGAGTTAAACTTGGGGCAAATACGTCACAAATGACTGGAGACGGATTTGCCGGGTTTTACAAATTTTCAGTGGTTGGTGGTGTGTTTGCCAATACAGCCTTCAATGAAAAAATGAAAATGCAGTACGAGATTATTTATCAGGGTAAGGGAAGCCATAAACCGGCCAAACCGGATGAAGGCATTTACGACTCGTATAAAATCAGGCTCAACTACATTGAGGTTCCCGTGCTATTTCAATACAAAATCGAAAAGTTTGAATTGGAAATTGGACCAGGGTTTGGTTTCCTACTCGGTAGTAAAGAATGGGATCAGAATGGGTTACGTACAGGAAGTTCAAACGACTGGAGGGTCTTTGAATTGGATGCCATGTTTGGGGTTAACTACTTTTTTACGGATCATTTTTTCGTTAACGCCAGAACCCATCATTCGGTAACATCGGTTGTAACAACAACAGCAGTTACCCCTTACGGTGTGTATGGAGGTGCCTGGAATATTGTTTTGGCGTTAACCCTTAACTATCAGTTCTGATTGGTCTGGTTTAGAAATTTAATATTCCTTACCAATCCAGAATACTTAGTCCTTTTTACAGCCGATTTTCTAAACAGTTCATTAAATAATTCCTGGGTGATTTCATTCCAGTTGGATTGCCTCATTTCCAATAGTTGCGGATGGGGCTCAAACCATTCTTCGTTGTGAGGTTTCGAAAAACGATTCCATGGACACACATCCTGGCATATATCACAACCAAACATCCAATTCTGAAATTGGCCGGCAAGTTCATTGGGTAAGTCTTCTTTTAATTCAATGGTATAGTAGGAAATACATTTGCTCCCATCAATCTCGTAAGGTGCCGTAAGAGCATCAGTAGGGCACGCATCAATGCATTTGGTACACGTACCACAATAATCTTTTATTGGTCCGTCATAATCCAATTTGAGGTCTAGTACCAATTCCCCCAGAAAAAAAAATGAACCTTCTTTTGGATGAATCAAATTGGTGTGTTTCCCAATCCAACCCAATCCGCTTTTCTTAGCCCATGTCTTATCCATTATGGGAGCTGAATCAACAAAAGCTCTTCCTGCGACTTCTCCAATTTCATCCTGAACATAACTCAACAATTGCCTGAGTTTATCCTTAATGACGAAGTGATAGTCTTTGCCGTAAGCGTATTTGGATATCCTGGGGGCTCCATTATCTTTCTGTACCTCTTCAGGATAATAATTCAATGCAACCGAAACAATAGATTTTGCGCCTGGGAACAATTTAGTTGGATCAATTCTAAGGTCAAAATGGTTTTCTAACCAGGCCATTTCACCGTGCCTGTTTTGATTTAAAAACTTTTCCAAATCGGAAGCTTCTCTATCAAGTTTTTCGGCCTTAGATATTCCACAGAAGAGAAACCCTAATTCCTTCGCTTTTGCTTTAATTAAAGAACCCTGGGATGTTAATCCTGGATTCAAAACAAACTCCCCTGGGACTTGGTAGGTGCAATACCCAAATGTTTATAGGCTTGTTCGGTGGCTTCTCTACCCCTGGGGGTTCTCATTAAAAAGCCTTCCTGGATCAAAAATGGCTCATAGACTTCTTCAATGGTACCGGCATCTTCGCCAACAGCTGTTGCAATGGTTGTTAAACCAACCGGACCACCCTTAAACTTACTGATGATGGTAGACAAAATTTTATTGTCCATTTCATCCAATCCATAAGCATCTACATTCAGCGCATCCAAACTATAATGCGCAATTTTCTGGTCAATTTTTCCGTTGCCTTTTATCTGCGCAAAGTCCCTAACCCGACGCAACAAGGCATTGCATATTCTGGGAGTACCTCTACTCCTACCGGCTATCTCCTTAGAAGCGGCACTCTGAATTTCAATGTTGAGAATGTCTGAAGAGCGTTCTACAATTTTCTGGAGTGTTTTTGCATTGTAATAAGCCAGGCGTGAGTTTATCCCAAAACGTGCTCGTAGCGGAGAAGTTAACAGCCCTGAACGGGTAGTTGCACCGACAAGGGTAAAGGGCTCCAGGTCTATCTGAACACTTCTGGCATTTGGCCCTGTATCAATCATAATATCGATCTTATAATCCTCCATTGCCGAGTACAAAAACTCTTCAACAACCGGACTTAGGCGATGGATTTCATCAATAAACAGCACATCGTTTTCTTCAAGGTTGGTTAACAGACCCGCCAAGTCACCTGGTTTGTCTAAAACGGGTCCACTGGTAATCTTAATACCAACTCCCAATTCATTTGCAATAATGTGCGCTAATGTGGTTTTACCCAAACCTGGGGGGCCATGCAACAGAACATGATCCAATGCTTCTCCTCGTTGAATGGCTGCCTCTACAAACACCTTTAGGTTTTCAAGTACTTTTTCCTGACCGGTAAAATCGTGAAATAATGTTGGGCGAAGTACCTTTTCAATATCCCTGTCAGCAGGGTTTAATGCGTCAGCATTTGGATCTAAATGTTCATTCATTTTAGGAAGCGACTACTCCAAATGTAGCCAAAAAAAAAGCCCTACTTAGGCAGGGCTTTTCATTTTTTAAAGTTTTTTATTAATGACCACCGCCATCTACCTCTCCATCTTTGAGCGGTACAATTTGGGGTACAAAATCTTCTTCATGTGCCGGATTACTGTAATCATAAGCCCATCTGTGAACGGTTGGCAATTCACCAGGCCAGTTTCCGTGCATATGCTCCACAGGAGTTGTCCATTCCAACGTATTTGATCTCCATGGATTTTGAGGAGCTTTTGGCCCTCTGAACATGCTGTAAACCAAATTAAATAAGAACAAAAACTGAATTAAACCACCGATAACTGCAAATACAGTAACGATCATTGCGATATCAGCAACTCCTTCAAACATTGGGAATTCAGAATAAGAATAATAACGACGAGGTAAACCGGCTAAACCTTGAATGTGCTGCGGGAAGAATACCCCATAAGCACAAGCAAACGTTATCCAAAAGTGGATGTAACCAAGTTTCTTATTTAACATTCTACCCCACATTTTTGGGAACCAATGGTATACACCTGCGAACATAGCCATTACTGCAGATAGCCCCATAACAATGTGGAAGTGAGCTACCACAAAGTAAGTGTCATGCACATTAATATCTAGCGCAGCATCCGCTAATATGATACCGGTAACTCCACCCGTAATAAATGTTGATACCATTGCAACGGCAAACATCATAGCTGGAGTAAAGTTGATCTTTCCTTGCCATAAAGTAGACAAGTAGTTAAATACTTTTACTGCTGAAGGAATAGCAATCAAAAGAGTGGTGAATGTAAATACATCACCCAAAAATGGGTTCATTCCACTTATGTACATGTGGTGACCCCAAACAATAAACGAAAGGAAGCCAATTGCCAACAATGAACCAATCATGGCTCTATATCCAAAAATTGGTTTACGAGAGTTACATGAAATGATTTCAGAAGTTAATCCTAATGCCGGTAGTAAAATAATGTACACTTCCGGGTGACCCAAGAACCAAAATAAATGGTGATATAAAAGAGGTGAACCACCTGTTCGATCCAGTGCCTCTCCGGCAATGAAAATATCACTCAGGTAAAATGAAGTCCCAAATGTTCTATCGAAAATCAGCAACAGAGCCGCAGCGAAAAGAACCGGAAACGATAATACACCAAGAATAGCAGTAAGAAATAGTGCCCAAATACTCAGCGGTAACCGGGTCATAGACATTCCTTTTGTTCTAAGGTTTATAATGGTTACAATGTAGTTCAGCCCTCCCAACAAAGAAGAGACAATGAACAAGGACATACTCACCAACCATAGCGTCATTCCAAGTCCGGAGCCAGGCATGGCTTCTGGTAATGCACTTAATGGTGGATAAACTGTCCAACCTCCCGCAGCCGGTCCTGCTTCAACAAAAAGCGAAATGATCATAACCACAGATGATCCAAAGAAAAACCAGTAAGACAGCATATTTAACATTCCTGATGCCATATCGCGAGCACCAATCTGAAGCGGAATAAGCAAGTTGGCGAACGTTCCACTCAGTCCAGCTGTAAGCAGGAAGAATACCATGATAGTACCGTGAATAGTAACCAAGGCCAGGTACATATTGGGATCAAGAACACCATCGGGAGCCCATTTGTCTCCTAGTAAAAAATTTAAAATCCAAAAGCTTTCACCAGGAGAAGACAACTGCAATCGAAATAAAAGCGACATAACCATCCCGACAAACGCCATGATGGTTCCCGTCAATAAAAACTGACGCGAAATCATTTTATGATCGTAACTAAAAAGATACTTCGTTATGAATGGTTCTTTGTGACCTGACATTTCTATAAATCCTTTTTAAGTTCTATTTTATTTTTCAGCCGTAAAAAACTTAGGCTGTTCTGATAACCATTTATTGTAATCCTCTTCCGATTCAACCACAATATTCATCTGCATGTTGTAGTGAGCCGCACCACAAATCTTATTACACAATAATATGTAGTTAAAATCAGGATTACCCAACTTAGCTCTCATTTGTTCTGTGGTCATTGTCGGTGTGAAATAAAATTGTGTCATCATTCCCGGTACAGCATTCATCTGAGCCCTAAAATGCGGCATATAAGCAGAGTGAATCACATCCTGAGACCTAATCTGAAAATTAATCGGTTTATTTATTGGAATGTGGAATTCAACCTTAGCTAATATGTCGTCATCAGCTACCGAATAACTCTCAACATTATTTTGAGCCTGCAATTGCTCAATATATGCTCTATGCTTTTTTTGAAGTGTTATCTCCTCCAAAATTTCCTGATCATTGGTACCTCCTGGAAATACGCTCTTTCGGCTTTCCTCCAATTCGGCAATTTTTTCATTGTATGCGCTTAAACGATCATTAATTGATTTCTCGTTTATAATTCCTAGGGCATTAGTTCCATTAATCATTCTAAAGTTGGCTTTCCCCAGTACATTATCCTTTCCTGCATATCGAGCAGTCCAGTCGAACTGTCTGGCGTAAAGTTCAATGTTAATGGCATCTTCAGGAACGTTACGCATGGCATCGTTCCAGGCACTAATGCCAAAAATGATTATTCCCGCTAAAAATACCGCTGGAGTTATCGTCCAAATTAATTCAAGCTTATTGCTGTGTGTATTAAAAGTGGCCTTTTCATTTTTCGTTTTAGCATATCGAAACAAAAAGTAAGAAAGAACAATATGTAGGGCGACGAAAACAATTGTTATCAACGCAATATTTAAATTCATTAATGTATCGATAGCCTTACCATGTTCAGAAGCGGCTGCCGGCAGAAGAATGTCCCAAAACCTCCAAACCAACCAACCATAAAATCCAATGAAAGCAGCAAAAAATGCAACAAACATGTAACGGATGTTATTGGTCTCTTTGTCGGTGACCATAATTCCGTCCTCACCATTCAAAAAATTAGAAATCTCAGATACTCTAATTAGTTGTACTAGGGCGACGATTCCTAGAATTAAAACGAGATATATTAGAAATGTAGTCATGTTATCTACTCTATTTTTCTATTTCTTAATTATCTAATTAATGAATTTCATGATGTACGCTTTCCTCAAAAAACGGATGATTCTTAGCCATTAATGGCGCCTTTGTAAGTGTGTTCAAAACCACAAACAAAAACAAACCTAAGAAACCAAGTCCCAACCCTATTTCAACAATTCCAATCGTACTATGAGTCTTCATTGTTGCAGGAGTGATCAACATATATGTATCAACCCAGTGTCCAATGAAGATTAGTATACCAATAACAGTAAGCGACCTGAAATTTCTTTTCGAATCTCTATCCATTAAAGCAATCATTGGAAATGCGAAATTGACAAAGAACATAGACCAATACAAATACTTGTATTCTTCGAAACGAACCTGAAAATAGGTCACCTCTTCCGGAATATTGGAGTACCAGATAAGCATAAACTGAGAGAAAAACAGGTAAGCCCATAAGAAGGAAACTCCAAAGACCCATTTTCCTAAATCCTGAATATGGCTAGCGTTTACATCTTTCATGTAACCCTGTTTCTTCAACCAGATAACCATAAGAGTAGTCACCACTAACGAACTCAGCCAAAGGCCTGAGAATACATACCAACCAAATAGGGTAGAAAACCAATGGGCATCAATAGACATGATCCAATCCCACGGAACAAATGTAGAAATGGGGTAACCAAAAATGATCAAGAAAATAGCAGCGTCACGAACATTTTTAAAATGTCTGTTTCTCTCAAAGCCTAAATCTTCTTCTAATGATCTTTTCCTAAATCTGGTCCACATGAAAATCCATGCTCCAAGAATAATAAGCTGACGCGCAGCCATAAACATCCAGTTCAAATAAGGAGCCTTACCCCGAAGAACTTCATCAGCAGCTACTGCCTCTGCATCCATCCAGTGCCATATATGGTGCTGGTGTGCAACACCGGCAAAAAGAACAATGAATAAAACCAATGAACCTACCGGAAGGAAACTACCAACGGCTTCAAGAATTCTTTTAATTACAACCCACCATCCCGATTCGGCTGCATAATTAACGGCAAAAAAGAACATTGCCGATGCTGCGATTCCCATAAAAAAGAATCCATTGATCAGCAGGTTTGTCCATAGTCTTGTTCCTGAATGATGAGCTCCGTCAACATCGGAAACGGCCAGAAAAATACCATACACAAGAGCGATTACTCCAAACGACATTAAAATGTAGGTAAGCCTTTTTGTTTTGCTAGAAAATATAAACTGTTCCATTTATTTCTATTCTTTTCTACTTTCTATGATCAAATTCTATTGTTCCTTTCCTTCAGCAGCACTTGCACTATCTGCAGGGGCTACATTCATTAAATCATTAGCTGTTTTACCTTGTAATGTTTGCACATACAAAATAACTTCCCAACGCTCAGTCTTAGTCATTTGCGAGGCATGTGAACCCATAAGGTTTTTTCCCCATTGCAACGAATGGAACATTTTACCTGCAGGCAAATCTTTTAACCCAGCATCGTATGCTGGAGGATTAGGATATTCGCTATTTGTAGGTACAGTACCATCTCCTTTTCCTTTCTTCCCATGACAATGCACACAAAATCTCATGTAGTTTGCCTTCCCTTTGGCAATGTTTTCGTCATTCCAAGCCAATGGATTTTTTAAGTTCATCCCTGCGGCTTCATAACCCTCAAATGTGTTAGGATATGGATAGGGTAAATTATCTTCTCCCATAGCAATTGAGTTTTCAGCGGGAACCCTAGCCGAAGCACCCGTAGGTTCTAAACCAGTTCCATACGTTTCATAGGAAGGCGAGCGATACATGTCAGGCATATACTCAAAGCCCGGACTATTAGGATCGGACTTACAAGATTGTAACACAACTACTCCTAAGACAAAAAGCCCGAGGATAGAGGCAAATGATTTCATCGATGCGTTAGATTTCTTCATCCTTTTACTTTTCAAATACTTCAACTGTACCAGTTTCTTTCAATAAAGAAGTCAAATCTTCTTTTGAATAATCTTTAATATCTTCTGGTACCAATTCAATTGCAAAATGATCGTCTGTTGTTCTTGGGTGAGGGTTTTTCGCCTTTACACCAGGCAGTGTCCAGTTTCGTATGAAATAGGTTAATGCCATTCCATGAGCCGCACAGAGGACTGTAAACTCGAATGTAATTGGAATAAAGGCTGGAACATTAAGTATAAATGCAAAATTGGGTTTACCTCCGATAATCATTGGCCAATCCTGAATCATAAAATAAGACATACCGAACAACGCCAATGTAGTTCCGGTAATTCCATATAAGAAACCGGCAATAGCAATTCGCGTCCACCTTACTCCAATAATTCTTTCGATTCCGTGGATAGGAAATGGGGAGTAAACCTCATTTACTTTGATTCCTTTTGATACCAGTGTTTTTGCACCGTCAACCAGAACCCCGTCATCGTTATAAAGCCCGTATAATTTCATTCCACTACTCATTACAGTGCTTATAATTAATGTTGTTGTTTTTTATAATTCTCTCCTGAAGATTTCAAAATCGTCTTCAATTCATTCAATGCCAATACCGGGAATGTTCTTGCGTATAGTAAAAACAGTACTCCGAATATTCCAATGGTTCCAATAAAAATTCCAATATCCACAAAAGTTGGGTGGAACATGGTCCAGTTACTTGGAATGTAATCTCTGTGAAGAGAGGTTACGATAATTACAAATCTCTCGAACCACATACCAATATTCACGAAAATTGATATGATCCAAGAATAGACTATGTTCTTTCTAAGCTTTTCGACGAAGAATGTTAAAGGAATAATAACATTACAGGTCATCATGGAAGCGTATGCCCACCAGTAAGGACCGGTTGCTCTATTTAAGAAGGCATATTGTTCAAACTCTACTCCTGAGTACCAAGCGATAAACAGCTCGCTTAAATAAGCAATACCTACCATAGAACCTGTAATTACAATTACTATGTTCATGTACTCGATATGCTTTCTTGTAATGTACGATTCAAGGTTAACTACCTTTCTTGCGGTAATCAACAGAGTTTGTACCATAGCAAAACCCGAAAAGATCGCCCCCGCAACAAAGTAAGGAGGGAAAATCGTTGTGTGCCATCCTGGAATAACCGAAGTTGCAAAGTCCATAGATACAATAGAGTGTACAGAAAACACCAGCGGTGTTGCCAAACCGGCAAGTACCAAAGAAATTTCTTCAAAACGAATCCATTGCTTCACTTTTCCACTCCATCCAAATGCTAACACTGAGTAGATAGACTTAGGGATTTTTCTGGTGGCTCTGTCTCGTACAGTTGCAAAATCAGGAATAAGTCCAATGTACCAAAATACAAGTGAAACAGAGAAATAAGTCGAGATCGCAAATACATCCCACAAAAGTGGTGAGTTAAAGTTTACCCACAATGAACCAAATTGATTTGGAATTGGGAAAACCCAGTAGGCCATCCATATTCTCCCCATGTGAATTCCCGGGAAAAGTGCTGCCATCATTACGGCAAAAATGGTCATCGCTTCAGCAGAACGGTTAATTGCCATTCTCCATTTCTGACGAAATAATAAAAGAACCGCTGAAATCAATGTTCCGGCGTGTCCAATCCCAACCCACCAAACGAAGTTAGTAATGTCCCAGGCCCAATCGATGGTGGTATTTAAACCCCAAACACCAATTCCCCGGCCAATGGTATACATGATACATCCAAGCCCCCATAGCGCAGCAACAGCAGCAATACTGAAGGCTAAATACCAAAGCTTATTTGCTCGACCTTCCAAAGGCGCACAAACATCTTCCGTTATCTGGTGATAATTCTTATCTCCTAGAATGAGGGGGTAACGTATTTCTGATTCCTTATGCATGGATCAAATTTTCTATTTCTTTATTATGCTTTTCTATTTCTAACCTTAGTCATATATGATACATTCGGCTGAGTTCCAACCTCTTCTACCATAAAATAAGCTCTATCGTTGTCAAAATCAGCTCTTACCTTAGATTTTGAATCATTTAAATCTCCAAATGAAATTGCATTGGTCGGACATGCAGAAGCACAAGCACTAACTACATCGCCATCCTGAACGGGACGACCTGCTTTCTTAGCAACCAACTTACCATCTTGAATTTTTTGAACGCAGAAAGAACACTTCTCAATAACTCCTCTGGACCTTACTACAACATCGGGGTTCAATACCATTCTTGCCAAATCGTTCTGGCTTGGGTTAATGTCCGTGAATTTAGGATCTTTATTGTAGTTAAACCAATTAAACCTTCTCACTTTGTAAGGACAGTTAGCTGCGCAGTAACGAGTTCCAATACAACGGTTATACGCCATTTGATTCAACCCTTCTTCACTATGCGTTGTTGCGGCAACAGGACAAACGGTTTCACATGGAGCGTGATTACAGTGCTGACACATGACAGGTTGGAAAACCACTTCAGGGTAATCTGAAGGAATCTCCATATCAGCATACATGTCCATGACACCTTTACCGCTTTCTTTAGCGTTTTCTTCGGTAGTGTCACTGGAGTAGTAACGATCAACTCTTAACCAGAACATACTACGTGTTCTGCGAATCTCATCTTTACCAACAACGGCAACATTATTTTCTATGTGACAAGCTGTAACACAAGCACCACATCCGGTACAAGCATTCAGATCAACACTTAATCCCCAACGATGACCCAGTTCGATTCCGTGGTCATCCCATAGGTTCATTTCTTTAACCGGAGTATCACGTCCAAAGGCATCGAGTAACTTAACGTCCTTATTCCAACCTTTAACCTCATCGTTTTTGTCTACTTGTTTGAAAGTAACAAAATCAGTTTCATTAACAATCTTCCTTCCCATCATGGTATGATGAGTCTGAACTGAAGCAATCTGATACTTTTCACCAGCATCAACCACGCTTACGTCACTTGCAGAATAAGAATACGTTCCATTCTCGAATGATAAACTTCCGTAAAGGTTTTGACCCGTTTGACCTGTTGGGCCAGAAACCGACCTACCGTAACCTAAAGCAATACCAATGGTTCCTTTTTTCTGACCAGGAGAGGCAACTGCCGGAAGGTTTACCGAATAACCATTAATGGTAACGGTAACCAGGTTAGCAGGTGTTTCTTGAGCAGTTCTGGTTTCCCATCCATTCTCCAACATATCTGAAGGCGCCATGGTAACATAGTTATCCCAGGATATTTTGGTAACTGAATCGGGTAATTCCTGAAGGTGTGGGTTATTTGCCTGAGATCCATCACCAATTGCTGTAGAAAAATACAATTGAGCTTCCCATGTTCCTGTAGAAACACCAATCTTTTTTGCCGCATTTAATACATTACCTACATACTGAGGCTCTGGATTGGTATTAGTGATTAAATAAACTCCTTTCTGTTGAGCGCGATTAAATGCATCATCGGAAGCAATTTGATCAGCTACACCTGACAGGATAGAAGTTTTCCAAACGGATTTGATATAATCGTAATAATTAGCATCTACTCCCATCCAGGTTAATAGTGACTCCTGAGCCTGGCGTGTATTAAACAACGGCCTGATAGTGGGCTGCGCCATGGTATAAACACCCGTATAGGGTTGATAATCGTTCCAGGATTCGAGGAAGAAATTATCTGGACAAACGTAACCACACAAAGTAGAAGTTTCATCCGGACGATCAGCCAAACTAATGGTTAATCCAACCTTAGCCAATGCTTCTTCAAATCCCATTGAACCTGGGAGTGAATAAGCAGGATTAGCTCCAGCTATAATTAAAGCATCTACAGAACCTGATTTCATGTCTGCTATAAGACCATCTAACCCGCTGTTTGAATTATACAGATTGTTGGTTTTAGACATTGAAATGGTTTGTCCGTAGTTTCCTAATAAGTTGTTTATGGCGTTCACCACTTGCTGAACCGAACGATTATTCGATCCACACATTACTAAACCAGCGCCTTTGTTTGCCCACAATTCACCCGCAGCTTTCTCAACCTTGGCAGCGACATCGTTATCGTCGTTGGCTAAGCTTCCTGAAGCGGCAGTAACCACTCCGGCTTTTTTAGCAATGGCATTGTACAACATTTTGGCAACCTCACCAGTTTCAGAAGGTTTAATAGCTCCTCTGACATCAGCGGCAGCACCAGATGTTGTCATATTTGTTTCAAACTGAAAATGCCTGGACATCCATGCATTATCAGGATTTCTCTTTTGAACGTATCCTTTAGAATTGGCTGTAGCATCCAACCAACTTGACAAGAAGTCTGCGTTGATACTAACCACGACTTTGGCTTTTGTAAAATCGAAAGAAGGCAAAGCAGCAACACCAAAATCATCCTGGTTGGCACTTAAAATACCTTCGTAATTCTGAGCATCATAATAAACGACAGCGTCGTTTACCTTATTCATTACGTCCGTTTCTTCAGCATCACCAGTTGCTTCAGCTTCATTAGCTGAGGAGCCTGAAAAATTCGAAGTAAACGATTCATATACTTTCCTGGTAGAAGGACTAGAAGTAGAAGAACTCAAAACAACTACTCTCCCACCTTTTGCTTTGATTCGCTTTAACTTGATAGCAATATCAGAATCAATCGTATCCCAATCCGTGTCTTCACCATTCATTAAAGGACCAGTATAACGATTATCGTCGTAAAGCTCAATTACAGATGCATTAGCTCTAGCGCTAACACCTCTCATTGCTTCAGGGTAAGCGTTATTAGGTTTGATGAAAATCGGACGACCTTCACGGGTTTTTACCAGAATACTAGCAAAACCACCTCCATTATTGTAAGTAGAAGCATACCAGTTAGCAACTCCAGGAGTAACTTCTTCTGGCTTTACCACATAAGGCAATGCTTTGGTAACTGGTGCTTCGCATGCAGCAAGTGCGGCAGCACTGATACTAAAGCCCATGAATTTCAAGAAATCTCTTCGTGAAGAAGAAGTATCAGTTAAAGAGTCTTTTGCTAAAAACTCCTCAACTGGCAATTCGCTTTTGAACTCACGCTGAGCTTCTTCCACGAATGTTGAATCACCGTTAAGTTGATCTAAGCTATTCCAGTATTTTTTTTCACTCATAGTACCTCTTAAGTAAACTATCTCGTTGTTCTAATTAGTAATGACATTTAGCACATTCCAACCCACCGATATGCTCAACAGTGAAGTTTTTAATCGGCTTGTCTTTATACCTTTCTTTTAATTCTTCGTGTATTTTGTCGTAGTATGCATTGCCTTCCATGGCAACTTCTGTTTCACGGTGACAATCTACACACCATCCCATGGTTAAATCGGAATGTTGCTTCATTGGATAATCGAAGGTTTCAACCTCGCCATGACAGGTTTGACATTTTTGCTTACCAACTACCACGTGTTGTGAATGGTTGAAGTATGCAAAATCAGGAAGGTTATGAATTCTAATCCACTCAATCGGTTTTTCATCTCCGGTGTATTGTTGTTTTTCCGGGTCAAAACCAGCAGCGTCATAAATTTTAGCGATCTCTTCGGTTCCCCAAACTTTACCTTCGGAAATACCTTTATGGCAGTTCATACAAACATTAACTGAAGGAATTCCAGCTGTTTTTCCTTTATATGCCGAGCCATGGCAGTAACCACAATCAATTTGATTATCACCTGCGTGAATTTTATGAGAAAATTTAATGGGTTGTTCAGGAGAATAACCTTCGTAAACACCAATTCCTTTAGCATCGAACCAAAGGTCTACCGAACCAACTACAATGACTAGTAATACCAGTGCGGCTGTAGTTCTTTTATGAGAACCCATCCAAGTAGTAACTTGAGCAACAGGCCCAACGTCAGAAATAGTTTCTCCGGTTACACCTGCCTTAACTTGCTTAAGTGATGATTTAACATCCATAAGCACCTTAATAATCACAAGAATTACTATAAGTAAACCAATTAACCAATAAACACTATAATCTTCTGCTTGAACAGGAGCTGCTGCTACTTCTTCTACCTTCTCTTCTTTTACAGGTGGATTATTAATGTAATCTAATACCGCCGCAATCTCCTCGTCAGAGAGCGCCTGAGCGGTCATAACACTTTTGTTGTAGTCCTCAAACAGTGATTTAGCGTAACCATCGCCTGAGTTTTTCTTCAGATAATCCTGGGAATTCTTAATCCAGGCATAAAGATTTTCTTGACTTTCCCATCGATCTTCAACACCCGCAAGTGCCGGACCAATGAATTTCTTGTCAATTTTGTGACAGGATGCACAATTGGCCTTGAACAATTTTTCACCATCCAATGCCTGAACGTTTCCAGATAAGAAAATAAAGATTGAAAGTAAAGAAATTGAAAAGGATAGCTTTCCTTTCAACTCGCTTAAAAGCCTCATATATTTAAGGTTTAAAAAAAACTGTTCGTTTAACCTAATTTTTACTAAAGCGGCAAATGTATAACAAACGTTAACATGGAATAAAAGGGGGTAAAAAATTTAGAGAGGCTTAAATAATTTAGAATTATTCTAAATAAGGGAATCGCTTGACAGCAATAGTTCTTAGCGATTAAATCGTACTCAAAATAATTGTTTCATCTTTGGCGCGATATTTTTATTCGATTGGTTTATGAATTTTCAAAATACCTTATTTGCTATTCTTTTAGCATGTACTTATTCAATGTTAAATGCACAGACTCCTGACCTCTCCAATGAGTCCAATTTATTTGAAAGCAAGAATGCCCAGATTAATGGAGACGACCGAATAAGAAAACTGGAAGAAAAGTACATTCGAATCAATCAATCTGAACAAGCATTGGATGGTTACAGAATTCAATTGTTTTCGAGCTCAGGGCCTGAAAGTTGGACAAGGGCCAATAATGTACAATCGGAGTTTCTTAAAATTTACCCCGACATTGACGTATACGTCATCCATATAAAACCCAGCTTTAGAGTAAGAATTGGAGATTACAGGACTCGTTTGGACGCGGAACGTTTTTATATTGAAATTAAAGAAAACTTCCCCGATGCATTTATAGTCCGGGACCGAATAAATTTTCCTGTATTAAATATAGAAAAGGAAGAAGAGAAAGACTGATTTGCCTTTCCGGTTTTAAACTCAATTACAGCTTCGTTTCAACCTCAACCTGTTCAAACCCTTCAATGATATCGCCAACCTTAATGTCATTGTAGTTTTCGATGTTCAATCCACATTCAAATCCCTTCTTGACTTCTTTCACGTCATCTTTGAATCGCTTCAATGAACCTAGACTACCAGTGTATACAACGATACCGTCTCTAAGCAACCTTATTTTGGTATTTCGAGTCACGGTTCCTGAAGTAACATAACAACCCGCAATGGTTCCCACCTTAGAAATCTTAAAGGTTTCGCGTATGTCAATGGTACAAACAATTTTCTCTTCGAATGTAGGCTTCAACATGCCTTGCATAGCTAGTTTTACCTCATCAATCGCAGCGTAAATAATAGAATAGAGTCTAATATCAATTTCCTCTTGTTCTGCTAAAGCACGAGCCCCTGCAGAAGGCCTAACCTGGAAACCAACAATAATGGCGTCGGACGCAGAAGCCAACAGAACGTCTGATTCAGAAATTTGTCCAACCGATTTATGAATTACGTTAACCTGAATTTTCTCGGTGGATAGGTTCAACATGGAATCGGATAAAGCTTCGATAGAGCCATCCACATCACCCTTAACAATGATATTAAGCTCCTGGAAGTCTCCAATAGCGATACGTCGACCAATCTCATCCAACGTAATGTGTTTTTTGGTTCTTACACCTTGTTCACGCTGTAACTGAGAGCGCTTCTGTGCAATGTTTTTCGCTTCACGTTCGTCTTCCATAACGTAAAACTTATCCCCGGCACTCGGAGCTCCGTTTAGACCAAGAATACTTACTGGGCCCGAAGGATAAACTTCCTTAATATTTTGTCCCCGCTCGTTATACATGGCCTTAACCTTTCCGAAGTTAGCACCGGCCAGAATAATGTCTCCAATATTCATTTTACCTTCCTGAACCAATAGAGTAGAAACGTATCCTTTTCCTTTATCCAGTGAAGCCTCCAATACGGTTCCGTTAGCACGTTTTCTGGGGTCAGCTTGTAGCTCCAGTAGTTCAGCTTCGAGCAACACTTTTTCCAGCAGTTCTTCCACATTAGTACCATTCTTCGCAGAAATATCCTGACTCTGGTACTTACCACCCCATTCTTCAACCAACAGGTCTTTGGAAGCTAATTCTTCTTTTATTTTTTCAGGGTTGGCTCCTGGCTTGTCAATCTTGTTGATGGCAAAAATGATAGGAACCCCTGCTGCCTGAGCATGATTGATCGCCTCCGTTGTTTGAGGCATAATGCTATCATCTGCTGCAATTACAATAATTACAACATCAGTTACCTGAGCACCCCTCGATCGCATTGCGGTAAACGCCTCGTGACCCGGGGTATCTAAAAAGCTGATTAGCTTGCCGTCGTATTCAACCTGGTAAGCTCCAATGTGCTGTGTAATTCCCCCTGCTTCACCGGCAATTACGTTAGCCTCTCGAATGTAATCGAGTAATGAGGTCTTACCATGATCAACATGCCCCATAATTGTAACAATTGGAGGACGCGGAGTAACTCGGTCTTCAACGTCATCTTCCATCAGGCTTATCTCTTCCTCATCTTCTCCACCCGTGAATTCAACCGTAAAACCAAATTCTTCGGCTACAATCGAAATCGTTTCAGCATCAAGCCTTTGATTAATGGAAACAAACAGCCCTAAGGACATACAAGCACCAATTACATCATTTACACTTATGCTCATAAGTGTCGCCAACTCATTGGCAGTTACGAATTCGGTAACCCTTAAAATTGTTTTTTCAGCCTCCTGTTGTGCCAGTAATTCTTCCTGCTGCACAGTTTGTGCTTCACGCTTGGCTTTTCTGTGCTTGGCGCCTCGCGATGATTTGGTTCCACTTGAACTTAATCTAGCCAGCGTATCCTTAATTTCCTTCTGGATCGACTCTTGCGTAACTTCCGGCTTAGGTTCAGCCTTTCCTTTACGTCCTCTAACATTCCGTTGACCATGTCTTCCTCCACCTTGATTTTTACCGGCATTTCCAGCTGATGGATGGATTCTTTTTCGTTTTCGTTTACCAGCCTCAGTTTCTTTATCCGAATTTGAAGATGCAACCGGTTTTGATTTCTTCGGTGGCTTTTGAAATTTAGTAAGATCTATTTTCTCACCCGTTATTTTAGGCCCCGAAAGCTTTTCAACTTTTGTCTCGATTTTTTCGGGAGCTTCAACAACTTTAGGTTTCTTCTCTACCGGAGCAGACTCTACAGGAGTTTCGGGCTTGGTATCTTTAACCTCTTCTACCTCTTCAGCTTTAGTCTCTTCAGTGCTTGGTTTAGGAGCAGGCTTTTCCTTCTTTTTCTTATCGGGCCTGGTTTTTAGATTAAGAGAAGCCAAATCAATCTTACCCACCACATTGGGCGTGTCTGATTTTTCACCCTTCTCTACTTCTTTCTTTGCCTCAACTTCTTCAGCAGGCTTCGCCTCCTTTTCTTCCACGGGTTTAGGAGTTGAAGGGAGGTCCACAACCGGAGCTACAGAAATGTTCTTTATAACTACTTCATTGTCATAATCTTCGGACCTGGTTGGTTTTTCACGCACCTGATCTTCAATGGAGATAGTTACTCGCTCTTCTCGTTGGGCACTTAGGTTTTTCGATTTCTCCTTGGCTTTTTTGTCAGAAGAGAAATGCTCTAACAATAGGTCGTGTGCACTCTCATCAATTTTACTTGAAGGACGTCCATCACATTCAATTCCGTTCTCATTTAAGAAATCGGTAATTGTTTTTACACCTACTCCCAGCTCTTTTGCTGCTTTATTTAACCTAATCCCTACTCCCATATATTATCCTTAATCCTTAACTAGTTAAAGAAAAGCTATTATGACATCACGGCAAATATAACTCTCCTAATAAGAATACCTAGTCTTCAAATTCTGCCTTCAGTACATTTAAAACCTGTTCAACAGTACCTTCTTCCAAGTCAGCACGTTTCATTAGATCTTCTTTATTCAATTGAAGAACGCTTTTTGCTGTATCCAGGCCAATTGACTTCAATTGATCCAAAATCCAGTGATCAATTTCATCAGAAAATTCTTCTAAATCGACATCTTCAACATCTTCTGAAGACTCTCTGTACACGTCAATTTCAAAACCGGTAAGCTTGCTCGCCAATCGAATATTGAACCCGCCTTTTCCAATTGCCAAGGAAACCTGATCGGGTCGAAGAAAAACATCGGCCTTGTTATTTTCATTATCCAGTTTCATGTTAGAAATTCTGGCCGGACTCAAAGCCCGCTGGATATATAATTCGATATTGGTAGTGAAGTTAATCACATCAATATTTTCATTCTTCAACTCACGAACAATACCATGAATTCTCGAACCCTTCATACCAACACAAGCTCCAACCGGGTCAATTCTATCATCGTATGATTCAACTGCAACTTTCGCTCTTTCACCTGGCTCTCTCACAATGTTCTTAACGGTAATGAGTCCATCGAATATCTCCGGTACTTCAGATTCAAATAATCTCTCCAAGAATGCAGGTGACGTTCTGGAAAGGAAAATGATTGGAGAATTGTTGCGCATGTCTACTTTAGTTACAACGGCACGAACCATATCCCCTTTTTTGAAATAATCTGAAGGAATTTGATCGGTACGTGGAAGAACCAACTCATTTCCCTCGTCGTCCAACAACAAAATCTCCTTTTTCCAAATTTGGTATACCTCTCCGTTTACAATATCACCAACACGGTCTTTATACTTCTTATAAATTCCGTCTTTCTGGAGATCCATAATTTTTGAAGCTAAGTTTTGTTTTAGCGCAGTAACCGCTCTTCTTCCAAATGACTCAATTTTAACTTCCTCAGAAACATCTTCTCCTACCTCAAAATCAGGCTCTATCTTGCATGCATCGGTAATAGAAATTTCTGAATTGGGATCTTCTACCTCACCATCGGGAACAATAACTCGGTTATGCCAAACTTCCAGGTCACCTTTATCCGGGTTAATGATAATATCGTAATTATCGGAACCTCCAGCCTGACGGGCAATAACACTTCTAAAAACATCTTCAACGATGTTCATCATAGTTACTCTATCAATATTTTTAAAGTCCTTAAACTCTGTAAATGATTCGATAAACTCCTGCGTATTCATAATCTAAATTTTAAAAAGCCAATTTCAGTTTTGTCTCTTTTATTTTATCCATAGCCAAGGTGATACTCTCAATCACCTCTACTTTCTTTTTTTTCTTTTCCAACCGTTCTTTTCGGCGAGTCTCTAGTTCAATTTCCTTCTCTGTTGCACCTTTCAACTCTCCTTCGTATTCGACACCCTCGGTTGTTTTTATTTTAACTGTACGACCAATGTTCTTGGTGTATTGTCGAAAAACCTTAAATGCCTTATGCAGTCCCGGAGAGGATACCCTGAGCGAAAAATCTTCTTCTTCCCGATCGAGGTTGAACTCAATCTGCCTGGAAAAACTGACACACTCACTTATCGGAAACCCATTGTCTCCATCCAACTCTACCTCTATTTTATTCCCTGTACCGACTGCAACTTTTACAATAAAAAAATCGGTGCCTTCGAGCTTCTCTTCCACCAATTCAATTATTCTACTTTCGGCAATCATGGGTTATATAAAATAAAAAAGAGGAGCAAAACCCCTCTTACAAGAACATTATTACGGCGCAAATGTACTAATTTACCTCTTTCTCACACCATTTTGATACTCAATTTTTTTAATTACATCACCCTTATCGTTGTACAAGAGCCATGTTCCATGTTGCTTGCCGTTGTTGTAATAACTCTCTGACATAACTCCTTTGCCCGGGTAGTAAACTGTACTCTTGCCATCCAGTTTATCATTTTTATAGGTCATCTCCCGTTGCAGTTGACCATACTCTAAATAATACTTCCAGATTCCGTTCTTTTTACCTGCAGAATAAGAACCTTCGTTATCCTTAATCCCACTTTTATAATAATAGACCCAGTCTCCGGTTTTTAGCCCCTTCTTATACGCACCTGCTTCACGAGGTTTTCCATTGGAATACCAAAATTCCCAATCTCCTGTTTTAAGTCCATCTTTTATTGCTCCACGATAATTATCCTTTTCATTTTGAAACCAGCCTTCCCAAAGGCCATCCATCTTTCCTTCTTTATAAAAACCGTGATCCTTCTTTTTTCCAGACATATACCAAGCCCACCACTCGCCTTCTTCCAAACCGTTTCGGTAATTCCCCTCCTGTAATTTGTTGCCGTTTTCAAACCAGGTAGTCCACAATCCATCCTTTACGCCGGCTACATATATTCCCTTTCTCCATAAGGAAGCGTCATCGTACCAGAAATTCCATTCACCCTCTTTCTTACCCTTTACGAATTTGCCCTCACTGTCTTTTTGAGCTGAGTTAGGATAATAGTAGGTCCATAAACTATCCTGTAAATTCTCATCAAACCCTCCTTTCATAAAGGTATTCCCCAGTGAATCGGTAAAAATCCAATAACCACTTTTCTTATTCTTCAGATAAGCTCCTGCGGTTCTTGGTTTCCCATTTCTATAATAACTGCTTGCCTTGCCCGAACGCTCCCCATCGATGTAGTTTAACTCGTTTTCAACGTTTCCATTACTGTAATACTTTGTCCACTTTCCATTTCGACTACCATTCAGATACTCGCCTTTTTCATTGATCTGTTCAGAACCGTAGTAGGAAATAAAGGGGCCGTTTTTAACACTATCCTTATAACTAATCGATTCAGCCAAAGTTGCCCCATTCCAGGTTTTGAGTACTCCATTTCCTTTAAGAATTGATGCATCTCCATTAAGGTCATATGCCTCAAATACCTTATTCTCCCGTTTCGTCCAATGTTCCTTTCTATACAATTTGCCATTTGGATAATAGTACATCCAAAGACTATCCTTGAATCCCATTTTGAAGTTACCCGAAGACTTTAACTGCCCGTTTTCGAACCAACTGGAATAGGCGCTGTCCTGAATATTAAATCGGAATAACCCTGAATTTTGCATCTGACCGGAAGGGTACCAAATTTTAACCATCCCGTTCAATTTTCCTTCAGTAAAATATGACTCTTCCATCTTCTTACCCGATCGATACCAGAAAATCCACTTGCCTTCCTCGAGTCCATTTCTAAAAATTCCTTCGCTTCTTTTAATGGTACTGTCTTTATCGTAGTAATCAATATAACGTACTACCGTCTGGGACGCAAGGTCAATACTAATTATAAGGGAAAGGACGGCAATTAAATTTCTCATGCTCATGATATTCAATAAGCAAAATTAGTAGTCTGGAAAAGTAAATGGAAGCCGGTTGGCACCAATTTTAAACAAGTTTACTTTCAAGCAATTCTTCTTCCAATTTTACCTTAACCATTGGAAGGATTATTCGGAATACGGAGCCAACACCCTCTGAAGAACTTACCGAGATTTCACCTCCAATTTTTTTGATCGATTCCGTAACTATGTATAGTCCAATACCAGATCCTGTAGAGTGATCGGAAGCCCGGTAAAACATTTCAAAAATTCGATCGACATGCTTTTTCGCGATACCAATTCCGTTATCCTCCACTTCAATTACCCAATTGGAGCCTTGTTCGTAACCTTTAATCACAATTCGTGAATGCTCTTTTTTGGCATCTCTGTATTTAATTGAATTCGCAATTAAATTGCTTAGAATAATATTTAACCGGTACGAATCTGAATTAACACTAAATGAATCTTCCATTTCAATGCTAAACTCAATCTCTTTCGCTAGTGGATGGAATTTATTCTGATCGTATATAACGGTTGCGAATGGACCTAATTCTATTCGACTAAATTTAACTTCTGAGCTCCGGTTTTTATAAAAATGGATTATTTCCACTATGGTGTGATCCAACTGCTCAATACAAAACTTCATGTGATTCAGGTATTCCTGAACATCTTCCTCTTTAGACGATTCGATAATTTCGATTAATCCTGAAACGGAAGTTAACGGTGACCTTAAATCATGAGATGTATGATAAATGAAGCGATCCAATTCCTGGTTTAACTGCGTCAACTCCTCATTTTGCGTTTTTAATTCAGCGTTAATTCCATTAATCTCGTCTACCTGATTATTGATTTGCAATAACATGGAGTTAAATGCTCTGTCCAATAATACTGCTTCGTGCGGAGCATTTTTTGGTAGCTGGTAGTTTTCTAACTCCCCGGATTGGGATGAGGAAGCTTTTAATTTCTCCGCCAATTTAACAATAGGCCTTGAAAGGTTATTGGAAACTAAATAACTCAGCAATAAGGTTAGGAGTACAATAATAACGGCAGTAAGGATTATGATCCCAACCAGAATTTTCATTTGCTGCTGATACTGTTTATTGAACTTGACGTTTAGTTTTAAGAGGTCACGGTCTAGCAGAATGGCTTCCCTATTCAGTGCATTTCTTAGCCCTGATTTGTTGTTATTCCCAATTGCCGTGGTGTGTTCAACGTAACTATTAAACGCACTGATGTAGTTATTTAGTAGTTGGATTTCAACAGCAAACCGGTTGCTGGAATTGGCTTTCAAAGAATTAATTAGCTCATTCGATAAGGAAATTGCGTCTTCGGCATATTTATTATCGCCTCTTAACAGGAAATTCTTCTCGTTTCTTTTAATCGTTAATAGCTGCTCTGCAGGAACGCTTCCCAATTCTTCCAGCTGTTTAATACCGGATCTCATTTGACCTTCTAATCCAAAGTCTAAATATCCTTTTGCAAATTGCCGTACTTCTATGTCGTGGAAGTAAGTTTGATATTTATAAAATGTCATGCGGGCGGATTCCGCGTATTTACGGATGTCCATGTTCTTGATGTGCTCATCATTCATAAGTACCGCTAGTTCGTTTTTAACCTGCTGGTCCAAACGCTTTACTTTCCATAGGTACTCGCTCCTACCCGTTTCGAAATAATCTGTATTTCTCGTCTCCTGATTGAAATAATTGAGGCTGTTGTTTCTTATTTCATACCACATGGAATTAATCTCGTCGATTTTTCCCTTTAGCGTATTGACCTCGTTTATTCTATCAATGACAAAATAGGAGACAACCAATTGAGCCATGATAATCAGGCAAAATGAACTCATCGCAATGAGCAGCTTCTTGCGTATAGAATTATTCCAACTAAACAAAATCTTAAAAGTCTAAGTGGTCCGAAAGATAATTGATCTCGACGTACTGCAAAAAATATCGTTGAAATTTATCAACATGGTTTTTTGAGGTTTAGTACTAAAAACTCCTTTGTGCCATACAATACATTCCTGAGTCGCAAACAAGTCTAGATTTGCGCAAAATAAAAATTACGATTTTATCGCTTCCCGGGTCAGTTGGAAGTTGAACGAATCACTGCATTATAGAGGTACTTTATGAGTTCAAAAACATATTACGATCCTGCCGATTTAAAGAAGTTTGGCAACATTACAGAGTGGAATGAAAAACTGGGTGACAAGTTTTTTGATTGGTACGGTGAAGTATTTAAAGAAGGCGAATTAAGTGCTCGTGAAAAATCCCTGATTGCACTGGCCGTTTCTCATGCCCTTCAATGTCCATATTGTATCGAAGCTTATACGGTGGATGGTCTCAAAAGGGGGATTTCGGAAGAGGAAATGATGGAGTCGGTTCATGTTGCTGCAGCTATTCGAGGTGGTTCTGCCTTGGTACATGGTGTGCAAATGATGAATAAGGCGAATGAAATTAGCATGTAATAAATTAACTGTTCTGCATGCTTAAATCATTAAAATCCAGGGATCATATTCTTTCCTCACCTCAAAATCAATTGGACTTTCTGAATAATGGAATATTTGGTTCCGGAAGGTTAAGGACTTTTCAGGAAAGCCTGAAATCGCAATCCAACTGGCCACTAACATCCAAAAAACTAGAGATACTACAGGTTAACATCGGTTACATGTGCAATCAGACCTGTAAGCATTGTCATGTAGATGCCGGACCTGATAGAAAGGAAATTATGACTCGAGAAGTCATGTCTAATTGCCTGGACGTTATTCGTAAGGGACAAATAAAGACCTTGGACATAACAGGTGGAGCACCAGAAATGAACCCTAATTTCCGATGGTTTGTGGAAGAGGCCAGCCGAATTGGAATATCAGAAATAATTGTACGGTCCAACTTAACCATCATTATGTCGAATCCAGCGTATCATGATTTACCGGACTTTTTTGCCAGGCATAACGTTCGTATCGTATCATCCCTACCCTATTATAAAAAGCTAAAAACGGACCGT
>CEQS01069597.1_pt1 | contig 65131 bp, 71 predicted proteins | sample 530981 | NCBI WGS metagenome assembly CEQS01 (sample SAMEA2621176, study PRJEB7988) | marine metagenome | biome: marine biome (ENVO:00000447); feature: mesopelagic zone (ENVO:00000213); material: "saline water (ENVO:00002010), including plankton (ENVO:xxxxxxxx)" | depth 800 m
ACTTATCCTACAAGTGCCAAAATAACACCAAAGAAAGCAAACACAGCCCCAAGGATCCAGTACCGCATAGTCACTTTTGGCCCGGACCACCCCCCAGCTTCGAAGTGGTGGTGGAGCGGAGCTATACGAAACACTTTCTTGCCCAAAAAACGCTTTGAGAACTCCTGGATTATTGTACTTGCCACAGTAGCGACCAGGAGAAAGCCGATAACGGGCAATGCGAATATCCCTATTCCCTCTCCGAGGGTATCTGTCATGAATGCAATTGTGGCCAAGGTAAGCGTGAGAGCCATCGTGCCCGTCTCGGTCATAAAGAATCGAGCAGGAGGTATGTTGAACCAAAGAAAAGCTAAAATAGCTCCAACGAGCATGGCAGAAAAGGCAGCGAGGTCTATTTGGTTTTGAGCGAGGGCGATAACCGAGTATGCGGCAAAAATTGTTGCGAACACTCCGCCAGCCAAGCCATCGACACCGTCAATTATGCCGCTTGCGTATAGAGCTAGAGTCACAATTACAAAGAAGGGGATGATTAACCATCCTATCTCCAGGGGCTGAGCAAATGGTATCCCGATTGCGATAATATCGAGCTTCTCATAAAACCACCACCCGATGAAAACAGACATGGCGATTACAACCGCCAATCTGCGTTTTAGCGAAAGGCCGTTGCCGTTGTAGTAGATGTCTAGAAGGTCATTTGCAAGCCCAACAACCGCGCCAATCATTAAAGCAAATAATGGAATCCATGTTTGAGAACGACTAAGGAAGTCCATCTTTATGGTCTCGGCAGTAGGGAAAATTAGCGCGATGACCCAAATGCTAAAAATGGTTATGAGGGAGCTCCCCCATATCAAAGTACCTCCCATTCGCGGCACCTCACGCTCCCGTTCTTGATGGAGTTTATTAAATTCTATCGCCTCGGATCCATCAAGGGTTACCTTACCAGCTTTCTTTTTCCATGCTTTGTGAGCGTAAAGTTGCTTGGTAATAATTGGGGCAATTACAATTCCAACGGTGAATGCAAGGACAGCCGGTGACATTACTTTTATAAGATTTATGAGGTCCATAAGTTATTTTGGGGGCTCTTGCAAGGTGGCACGGACTAATGTGACTACATCGTCGAAGCGATCAATAAGAGTTGACCCCAAGACAACTGTTGCAAAGGGGTGCCCTGGTTCAGACTCAGTTACCACTACTAGATTTCCTCCAGCAAGATCGGTGAATCCGGTTTTGCCAAAAACCAAGCCTGGCAAATCAGAAACCCCTTTGTTCGTGTTAATAGCCTTGTATGTCTTCCCATCCGCACTTGTAAAGGCACGTTCGTTCATGGTAGTAGCAGCTAAAAGGTCAGGAGCAGTTTTATATACATATGTAAAAAGAGTTGCTACGTCTTGTGCTGAACCATACGCTCCGCTAAATAGTTCGTTGCTATCGAGACCTGTTTCGTTAACAAAATAAGTTTGCGAAAGCCCAAGATCTTTCGCCAGTTCATTTAGCAAAGTAGCAATATCGGAACCAGTAGCATTCTCTATTGCCTCGGCCAGCGCTGAAGCACCGTCATTTGAAGAGGTCATTAAGGTGAAGTCAATGAGCTCACGCACATTCCACGTCTCCCCTACCTCAAATCCAGAGTCACCCTCGGGGAGTAGGTTGCGCTCGGAAAACGTAATAACACCATTTTCCTTTAAGTGTTTGTCTGCGAGTAGTGCGAGCGCTGCCTTCGTGATGGACGCCAAAGGAAGTTGTGCCTGTCCGTTCTTCTCAAATAGACGTTCTCCTGAACTAATGTCGAGGACATACGCGGCGTCGGCAGTTACGCTCAGGTCTGTAAAGTCATTGTTCAACTCCAGAGTAGCAACTGCCCCTGCCAACTGATCGACCTTATCGGCGCGTGGCTGAAGCTCCTGCAAGGAACCAATGACGAAACCAGAAACCCCGAAAAAGGAAAGGAGTGCAACATATCCCAAGAATGTTCTCATTTTTTTGGTGTTAGATATCGTCATTATTTGTTTGTTGCTTCATGGCGTTGTTGAGCGCCAGGGAAAGAGCATCAAATTCCGGCAACTCCTCACCTGAGGATACACCAATATGGGCTAGAAGTTCAGGTGTCGCGCTGTATAGCCACGCTCGGGCATCGTCTGCATTGCGCCTGCGCTCCAATAGTCCCCGAAGCACCAATTGTCTTAGCGTTCCGCTGGAGTTTACTCCTCGAATATAGTCTATTGTCGCGCGAGAGACCTCTCCTTTATAAAGTACTATTGCAAGCACCTCAAGCCCTGCTGTACCGATGTCTTTCTCGTAGTCTTGTTGCTGCATTTGGGCTATAGCTTCAGTATATTCACGTGCAGTACGCAGTGAGAGGCTCGCAGCTGTTTCGGACAGCTCCATCCCCTGTCCAGCCATGGCTTGCCTCAGTTCATTCGCAATTACGATGAGCTCATCTTCAGACACGTTCATAAGCGAGACAATCTCTCGTTTGTTCATCTCGCCGCCATGGGCGTAGAGAATGGCTTGCAGCATTTGTGATCTATTCTCCATAGTGTGGCGTTCCTATTTCTTCGTGGTGGATGGTTATGTCGGAAAAATTTGAGCTTTGCTGTACGCCGAGTGTCCCTCGTTTTACAAGTTCGAGCAAAGCCAAGAAACTAACTATGGCTTCAACTCTGCTTGCGCCTTCTGTGGCCTTCCGGAACGAGTCCTTGAGTGCCGAGCGTATGCGCTTTGTTAGGTTTTCAATAACATCGTCGAGCTTTATCTCTTTTGCTATACTGGTAGACGGAACCCTCTTAAATGAAGGGATCTCGGCGGCCAAGGTTCGTATTGTGAAAGCAAGGTTGTCAATGGTTATGTCCGTGGCAGGAGCAAATACAATCTCCCTCTCCGGCATATGCATAGGTAAAAAGCTTTGCTTCTTCCATTGTAGGCGAAGCAATCGAGTTCTGCGACGGACTTCTGCATACAGCCGAAGGCGCTCTTCTAGATCGTTGATGTCAGATTCCTCCTCTTGTGTCAGCTTTATTGTCGGCAGCAGCGATCGTGATTTTATTAGTAGGAGCGTTGAAGCTACTACAACAAATTGTGCCGTCTCCGAGAGAGGGATGCGCGTTCTATCTTTTATATAGCCAATATAGTCGTCCGAGACTTGTGCTAGAGAGACATCACTAACATGCAGCTTTCGTTGCTCGATAAGGTCCAAAAGAAGCCCGAGAGGGCCTCTAAAACCGTCTATTTCAAGCGTAAATCCGGAATTCGACATTCCCCACATTATACAATGTATTCGGCGTTATTTTGCTGTGTATAAGGATTAATCCAGAAGAAATTGCCCGTTGTCGTATACCACCCGAGTTTTCCCATCCTTCAAATGTGCCGTCACTTTGCGGCGAGTTGTTGAGATTATGTCGGTGTGCACAGTGGAGTCGTTGTAGCCCAGTTTGTCTGCGAACTTCTTGTTGCTAAGTTTCGTTATATCTCCTGTATAAGTATCGTGGTATGACATACCCAAGGCAATATGTGTATTTCCCTGTGGGCCACCCATATTCTCGTCATAGAGAGTCTCGGCCATTGGCTTGGTGATACGAGAGAATCGTTTGTCGGTGAGCGAGAACTCCCCCACCTTATCTGCATTTTCGGTTTTTATCATTTCCTTAAGAAGTTTTTCACCTTTTGTTGCCTTGCTCTTCACAACTTTTCCGTTCTTAAACCACAACTCGATTCCTTCAAGGACATTACCGTATCGGTACAGTGGTTGATTGAAACGAATCCAACCTTCCGTTCCGCGCCAGTCAGGTGAGGTAAACACTTCAAAACTTGGGATATTTGCCCCGCGTCCGGAGAGCCACTTGCGCTTCTCACCAGGGGTAATCCAGAGGTCGACGTCAGGACCCTCAACGTGGAATTTCTCAGTTTTTTCGGTGACTTTCGATATCTTTTTACGGTGGTTCTCAAGGCCATCTGTGATCTCTTTCCACTTTTTGACAGGGTTTTTCTCGTCGAGGAAGCACGCCTTAATAATTTGGTTCCAGTACGCTTTCTCGCTCATGCCAACAGTAGCTGCCATCTGTGATGTTCCGTAGAGTGCGAGTGTCCAGGTGAACTTGCCCCGATTCTCCTTATCACGACGCCAATCCATGAACTGCTTCATAGCAAGGCCACGCCGCATTATTTTCTTGGGGTCGATACCCTTGAGCGCTTCCTTGTTGGTTTCAGCGATTAAGTAAATGGAATGGTCCATCGTATCGATAAGACCTTTCATATACTTGGTCGGAAAAAAGTCGATTTGATGACCATCGGCTTTAAGGTAGTAGTCACGAGATGGTGAGTACTTCTCGTCGTCGTCAGGGAGATAGTTGCTCATTACGTGAGCTCCCGCTTCAAGAATCTTACTTTGAACGGCTAAGAACAGAGGCTTGGTTACCTCCCCTCCAGTGAGGCGCACAACTTCGCCTTTCTTTACTCCCTTGCCGCCATTGAGGGCAAAGTTTACAAGAACATCCGCGTAGCGATCTAAGATTTTTTGTGGTGGTACGTAGGGTTGTTTGCTCATGGTTTCTATCAGTAGTCGTGCGTTAGCGCGACCTCTTTTTATATCATTTAGTAAGTTATGCTTACTCTTCCGAGAGACGAGAGTCAATACGGTTCATGTCTCGCGGGAACGGAACCGCTTCTTTCACGTTCGCAATGTTAAGCACACGAGCCGTAAAGCGCTCAAGTCCGGTTGAGCACCCACCGTGCGGGGGCACACCATACTTGTGCATCTGTAAGTAGAAAGAAAATTTCTCCGGATCCATTCCGCGCTCCTTGATTGTTTCCACCATTTGGTCGTAGTCGTGAAAGCGCTGGCTGCCGCTGTTGATCTCAAGTCCTCGGAAAAGTAGATCAAAGCTGTATGAGCGCTCTGGGTTGTTCGGGTCAGGGTATGTGTAGAAGGCGCGTTTTGCTGTTGGAAACTCTGTAATGAACACGAAGTCACTTCCCTTCTCCTTCTTTGCCCACTCACAAATCTGTCGTTCATGTTCTGGCTCAAGATCTGGCTCACCTACCGCCTTGCCGCCGAACTCTTTCTCGATTATCTCCTGTGCCTCAAGAAGTGTGAGTACAGGAAACGCTTCGTTCGGAAGCAGTGGTGCTTCCGTGTCGAAGCGTGCAAATACGTCTGGGTGCTTCTCTACAACGGCTGCGCACACGTCACGAATTACTGCCTCGAGCATTTCCATAACATCGAGATGGTCTTCAATGAAGCCCATCTCAAAATCCATCTGGGTCACTTCTGAGAGGTGGCGTGTCGTTGCCGATTTTTCAGCGCGGAATATTTTCGCAATGGTAAATGCGCGTTCGTACACACCTGTCATAATTTCCTTATACAGCTGTGGGCTTGTAGCGAGAAATGCGGTGCGGTCGTGAAAGTACTCTACTTTGAATACCTCGGCTCCTCCCTCGGCATCTCCACCTGTAAGTGCTGGTGCCTGGAATTCGGTGAACTCGCGAGTGATAAGTGCCCAACGATACGCCTGCACTATGGTTGCCGCGACGCTAAAAATATCACGCCCGCGCTGCGTTCGTAGGGTGAGTGGTCGATAGTCTAAGAGAGTATCTAGATTTAGCTCCGCGTCTAAATCGAACGGAAGCTCAGCTGCAGGAGCCAATACGGTAAGTTCTTCAATTACGAGCTCAATGTCGCCATTTTGCTCGTCTTTTTTCATATTGTCGGGACGCTCGTTCACTGTACCTTGTGCGCTTACTACCCACTGCTCGCGAAGTGGTTGGGCTGTCTCAAAAGCTTCCACACCACTTTTTACTACTGCCTGTGCTACGCCGCTGCGGTCGCGTAGCACCAGGAACATGAGCTTCCCGTGATCGCGGCGGACATCTACCCATCCGGCAATGTGCACTTTTTCGCCCTTCTTATCGCTAAGTTGTCCAATAGTCGTTCTCTCCATACCCTATCTATAGTGTTACTCCAACTTTCTGGCGTACGTCAATCATTTTTGCGGCCGCCTGCTCGTGAGCCCTTACTGCTCCTTGCGCTACAACATTCTTAATCTCCCCGTCAGTTATGCTTTCGTAACGCTCCCTCATCGGTGCAACGGACGCCTCGATATCTTCTATTAAGGCCTCCTTTAGCTCCTTGTAGCTTCCCTCCTTTTCAGAGTACAAAGCTTCGAGCTCACCTTCAGACTTGAATAGCTTGTGAATGGCGTAGACGTTCTCTGGGCGACCTCCTTCGGAGTCTGTGACGATACCCATTACCGCCTTACCAATTTCTTCTTTTGTGCCAAACAATGGGATTGTGTTGTTGTAGCTCTTGCTCATTTTCTGCCCGTCAGTTCCTGGTACTGTCGCGACACCTTCAAGAATAATGTGTTCAGGAACCGCAAATGTGTCGCCATAGAGATTGTTGAATTTCTCCGCAGTGTCACGTGCGTACTCGACGTGCTGCTGTTGGTCTTTGCCAACGGGTACGACGTCTGGATCGTACAGCAAAATGTCAGCCGCCATGAGCATCGGATAGTTGAACGTACCGACACTGATTTCCTTGTTCTTGGCCTCGGCGTCTTTGAATGCGTGCGCGCGCATCAAGTACGGCATTGTGGTCAGGCATTCAAAGATCCATGCAAGCTCGGTGTGCTCATGAACTGCTGACTGTTGGAAGAGAGTGGTTTTGTTTGGATCAATGCCGGCTGCAAGATACGTGCGCACCACATCTTTGATGGAGTTACGGACTTCTTCCGGGTTTTGTTGTGAGTGGGCTGTGGTGAGTGCGTGGTAGTCAGCAACAAACACGAAACTCTCGTACTCATCTTGGAGGTCAACAAATTGCTTTATAGCACCGAAATAGTTTCCTATGTGAGGCCGTCCTGTTGGTTTTACGCCCGAGAGAAGTCGCTTTTTTTGCATATAACAGGCTCAATAGTAGCAACAAACCGCTAGCTTGAAAAGCATTATTTTACTTGACCTTTGCGGGTTCATGCGCGAACCGCGAAACCAAGGGTAGCTCCACTATGAAGGTTGACCCACGACCAACTCCCTGTGATTCTGCCCAGATTTTACCGTTGTGAGCCTCAACCATTTGGCGGGCGACATATAAACCAAGGCCGGTGCCATTCACATTTACTCCTGATGCACCCTCAGCGCGAACAAATTTCTCAAAAAGTTTGGAGATCTCCTTCGGGTCGATACCTATGCCACTATCGGATACCACGATGCGTATTGTATTGCCCCCCTCCCCTGGTTCGATGTGTACTTTAACCCAACCATGCTCGGTGTACTTAATAGCGTTGTCTATCAGATTAAAGAAAATATGACGAATCTTTGCATAGTCAGCGTGCACTGTACACTTTTTTTTCAAATGATTGGCAAATGAAAGTTTCAAATGTCGTTCTTTTGAAACAGGCTGGAGCTCTTGTACAACCTCGGACACAAGTTCATCGCATTCCAAGTCTTTCATGTCGTAATCCATACGGCCTTGTTCGATACGAGATACATCAAGAAAATCGTTGATAGTTTGCGCGAGCATACCACTTGAGGCAAAGATTTGTTTTAGAATGACCATAGCTCGATCAGGTATGCGCCCGTACGAACCGTCGACAATCAGCGAGAGGTGTCCGCGAATACCCGCGAGAGGGCCGCGAAGTTGATGAGTCGCGATTGATAGAAACTCCGATTTTTGCTGGTCTAATTCTCGAAGCTTTACATTTGCCTTTTGCAACTTGTCTGTAATTTCTTGGAGACTCTTTCTTGTGTGTACTTCGTTATAGACACTTTGCAGTAAAAGATAGCTTGCAATTGAAATTAGAACAAAAAAAGCAATCTGCACTACTAAATTCACAAAAGATGAGGAGGTGAAAATTTGTATAAAGACCCCTGTGACAATGAAAAGAACCAAAAGCTCGGTCGCAATTGTTTTTAATGTAAACAATCTGTACCTAATTATTGAATATCCAAGCAGCGGAGGAAACATAATAATGGCGAAATTTCCGTAAGGAAGTATGGGTATATCGAACCAAAGATAGAAATTAATAGCTCCTCCGCCAAAGCCCAGCAAAGTTCCTGCTAACATTGAAGTAAGCTGACCCCTTCGCATCTCAGCCTTGACCAAAAAAAGCCTATAGGCTATTCGGAAAAGCGCTAGCGACACTGGAAGGACGTACCCCAGTATTATATGTGTTAGATATAGTGGTCCAGCTGTTGGCCAAAACGGGAAGATGATTTTCTCGCTTATTGCCCCGATTAATAGACTTGGATAAAATACAAGTATAGATATGAATCCGAGTATGACTCCGTACGTACCTCCCAAAACAATACTCCAAAAGAATCCTGCGGCTCGAGTTACGACTAAAACCCAGTGAGTAAAGAACATTACGCTTAACAAGGATCCAGCAGTAAGAATGGAAATCCATATATACGCTTGCTCAACATTCGTTGAATTGGTCAACCAGAACCAATAAGATACTCCCCACACGCTTATTGCAAGCGACATCAAAAAATATAGTCGGTTGCTTAGTTCACTGGAATCCTTAAGTATGACAAGACCTCCAAAAATCAAGGACACTACCCCGGCTGCTAAGGCTGAAAGAGCAAAAAGTTCCATACTACTTTAGGATACAATATTACGTGCACACGTCACAGAGTGAATTTTGAGAGGTTCATAGAATGCAAAAATCGAATCCTTCTTAAATCCGGCCCTGATTAGTAAGGAAACTAGCTTCTCAGCATCACGATAAATCATCTTCCAACCTATGAAATTTGTCACAAATTTACGCTCTCTATTGTCGCTTATATTTGCACAGATAAACACCCCTTCTGGTTTCAAAGAAGAGAGAATACTCCTAAAGGTATTAATTGCCTTATGGTCATCGAAGTAGTCAAGAAGTCCAACCATTTCCACTATATCAAAATGCTTCTCCCCTGCATTTTCTGCTAGGTAGTTGCCGACAGTAGCGGTAACCCAAGATATGTTGATTTCTTTGTGAGGAAGGAGCCCAAGTTCTTGGGCCAAGTGTTTACTGTATTGAGTTGCGTAAGGATTCTTGTCTAAAAAGGTTACTCTTAATTGTCTACCGGGGCATTTCTCGATGGTGTTTGCTATTGCCTCCAGAACGGCACGGGCAGATCCAGAGGCAATACTAAGTACGTAAACAACCTCCTTTTTTTCGAATTGAATTGCCAATTCAGCCTGAACCTCCCTCTTTACAATCTTCAGTCGATTCCTTACTGCCATGGAGTTGTCAAGCCCAAACCATACCCACAAAGCAATTCTTTCCAACAGGTTTCTGGAAGAAAAGGTTGTGCCGTGGCTGTACAATACTTCAAGAGCAACATGTTCAGTTTTGTGCTCGATGACCTTTTTTGCAGAACGATGGGATTTCGCAAATACGGAAAGTGTCACGGGAGGTAGATTGTTTAGTACTGGGACTAAAAGAAAATTAAAAATTCTTCTAAAAGTGTTCGGGACTTCAAACCTGGTGACGTGAGTAGATCTCTCCACTACTATCCTACTAGTACTTGACTTAGTCTTAGTGGTCATTGTCAAATAGCCTAACAATCTGTGGTGCGCTTTGCTCCGAGTTCAAAAATATACCATCATGACTACCTTCTAGAACGTGGACGGGACATATGTCTGCCACCCGCAATTTGATATCTTTTAATGGGAAAACTCGATCCGTTGCACTGCACATTATGTGTACAGAAATACCATATTTCGCAACTTTGTGTATCAGAGGGAGTATGTCAGTGTTAAAAAGACCAAGTGCGTCACGAATCAATTGTATTGGATTTAAGCCAATGTACCATCCTACAGCGGCAAAATATTTTTTCCCGCGACGATCTTTAGTCTTAATCACTTCAGCCAATTGTAGAAAAAATGATCTTAGAAAACCTGCGCTCAAACGCAAGAATCGCAAGTTAATAATTCCAGCAGGAGCCACCAAAATAATAGCTCGAACTTTTTTATGAATAGGTTCGGCAGCAAGAATTCCTGTTACCGCTCCTTGAGAGTGAGCAACTATATAGACGTTTTCCGTGAGGGAATCGATGAACTCCGCAACTGCACACGCGCGAGCTCGTTCGGTAATGGGAAATGATGCATCTACTCCGCATGTTGCGGCTCGTTTTAGGTCACCCAAACCTCCATAGTCAATTATGGATGCGGCGTAGTTCTGTTCAGAAAATTCTCGTGCTAAATCCTTGGCTACTTCAGCTGGTTCTCCCCACCCAGGAATTATTATTATATGCCCCGCTACATTGTTACCGTGGGTTGGTCCAACCGTTGTGTAGACTGTAACTTCGCCATTAGATACTGTTGTATATTCGAAGTTACTTTCAGTCATATGAGAATCAAACATTTCTTACATTATACTACACAGTAACAATCCTTTCTGGGCCCTACTTCTCACGAATATCATGAGCTACAGGAAAACCTCTTCAGATCTGAGGTGTCCAGCTCGCATCTGGTCAATGGTTTTCATGATTTCTTTAGCTGCCGTTTGGTACCGTTCTGGGATGGGAAGCGAAGTGTCAACAATATCATGATGGGTTAGGGGTGTGCCGTATGATATGCGGAGCCTCCGCCTTCGTTTAAGAAAATCACCCACACTCATACCAGAAGCACCAGATACAGCAACGGGCACCACAATCGCCCCTGTTGCCTCACTAAGGTATCCAACCCCGCCATGAGCGCGTTCTCCACTTGCGCCCTTTCTTATCTTGCCTTCGGGGAAGATGCAAACACTCTTTCCCATTTTCAGAATTCTCTCATGATATGAAAGAGCCTTACTGTAATCGTTTTGTCCTGCTATGTATTGATGAGCACCCCACGACACTAAGAATGCGGGAAGGCCATAGATATGTCGACGCCAACCAAAAGCAGTTTCTTTTTGATATCGCGATCGACCGTGCGTGACGTAAAACATTGGAAATAACGGGGAAAGTGGAGAAATGGCGACAAGGGGAAACAAAATATCAAGCTCGCTAGTGTGATTGAGTGCGAAAACAACGCCCACCCCACGTTCCTTTGAATTTCGAATAGCCGTAGTCAGGTTTTCTCTCCCAGATATTTTGAGCCGAGTAAAAAAATCTAGTGCAAAACGACCAAATGGCCATGCCACCCCCTGTAGGATAAACGGAGCCCAAAAATGCAGTTGACGTACTGTCGGTAGGTTCACAGATTTGCAAGTTTGTTCATTCATATGTTGATTAGGTCACAAAAAGCGCAAAAGTGCCAGGGACAACGGCCATCAAAGTTAATATCGGAGTGTAGTTCCGCTAAACTCCCTCCTTTCTGAGTTCCTCAACAAGCTTTTGCGCGTTTCTTGAGAGCTTCTTTGGAAGGTCAATACGTACTGTCACCAGTAAATCTCCGCGAGTTCCGTGTTCGCGCGGGATTCCTTTGCCGGGAACTCTGAGAACTTCGCCGTGCGTGATTCCAGCTGGTATTTTAAGCTCAATGCTTTTTTCAAGAGTAGGAATAGTGTACGAACCCCCCAAAAGTGCGTCGGTGAGCTTGACGTTTAGATTCAGGCGCAGATTTTTGCCGCTGCGTATAAAATCTTTGTGGGGACGAACATGGACCTTAACGTATAAGTCGCCACTCTCTCCTCCTCGAACTGCTTCTCCCCTTCCCGGAAGGCGGATCATTTCCCCGTTGTCGATTCCAGCTGGTATCGAAAGTTTAATTTCTTCTTGTTGGCGATAAACTCCTTGCCCCTTACACCCTTCGCAGGGAGTTTTGGGAATCTTCCCTATTCCATGACATTCTGAACATTCTCTCGTGCTTGTAAATGTACCAAGCATTGAGCGGCGTGTTTCGCGTATGGAACCGTTTCCATTACAGGTTCCACAGGTCTTCATCTCGCTCTTGTCCTTTGCACCACTCCCGGTGCATGTAGCACAGGCGGCAATCTTGTTTAGTAAGATGGAGCGCTCTACTCCAAAGACTGCATCTTTGAAATCTAGCTCCACGTCCATCGAAATGTCACGTCCACGGCGTACCCGTGTGCGGTGAGAGCCAAAAACTTCGCTGAATATATCCCCCAGGTCGAATTCAAACCCACCGCTGTGCCCCTGCTGAAATTGTGAAAAGTCGAATCCGTCAAACCCACCTCGTGGACCACCGCCGGCAAAAGTACGACCATAGGCGTCGTACTCTGCACGTTTCTTTTTGTCTCCTAGCACCGCGTATGCTTCGCTGGCCTCCTTAAACTTTGCTTCGTCGCCTGTCTTTTTGTCCGGATGGTATTTCTGAGCAAGAGCCCGAAACGCTTTCTTGATCTCGGATTCAGAGGCGCTCTTTTTAACCCCAAGAATGTCGTAGTAATCTTTCATGCCAAACAAGACTACTTGTTCTTGTCGTTCTCGTCAAACTCTGCGTCACGTGTCTTTTCGTCGTCGCCTTTGGTCTCCCCCTCGGACTCAGGCGTTTTTTCTTGTGCGGCTTTTGCCATAGCTTCGCCAATAGCACTTATGGCAGTACTGAGAGATTCTGAGGCGCTTGTGATAGCTGCTACGTCGTCCCCGTCACGAGCTTTCTTCAAGGCTTCTACTTTCTCCTGTATGTCCTTGGTGATTCCCTCATCTACTTTGTCACCATGCTCTTTCAGAGCCTTCTCTGCTGAGTACACAAGTTGCTCGGAAGCATTTTTAGCCTCAATGAGCTCTTTTTTCTTTTTATCCTCATCTGCATGCGATTCGGCATCTGCCTTCATTTTCTCGACTTCCTCCTCGGAAAGCCCCGACGATCCTTCAATTTTGATTGACTGTTCTTTACCCGTACCTTTGTCGAGCGCCTTTACGTTAAGGATTCCGTTTGCATCAATATCAAACGAAACTTCGATTTGCGGTGTGCCCCGTGGCGCAGGCGCGATGCCATCGAGAACAAATCTCCCGAGAGTCTTATTGTCGGCCGCCATTTCACGCTCCCCTTGTGTTACCACAATCTCTACCGACGGCTGGTTGTCTGCCGCCGTTGAGAATATTTGAGATTTGCTCGTAGGGATTGTTGTGTTTCGTTCGATAAGCTTTGTGGCGATGCCACCCATAGTCTCGATTCCTAACGACAGAGGTATGACATCGAGAAGCAGTACGTCTTTCACGTCACCTTGCATGATTCCGGCTTGTATTGCAGCACCGAGCGCCACGACTTCATCTGGGTTAATAGATTTGTTTGGCTCCTTTCCGAAAAGGTCTCTCACCTTTTTTACAATAAGTGGCATTCGTGTCTGTCCCCCAACTAGGATGACCTCATCGATGTCACTTAGCTCGAACGGACTTGCTTCAACAGTTCGCTTCGTGATCTCAAGTGCACGGTCCACATACTCGCTCGCGAGCTCCTCTAGAGTTGCCTGAGTGAGTTTAAGGAGAAGATGCTTGGGGCCGCTATCGTCTGAAGTAATAAAGGGGATATTTATCTCGGACTCCTTCGCAGTTGAGAGTTCTATTTTTGCCTTCTCGGCTGCTTCATCCAGTCGTTGTAGAGCCAAGGGATCACCACTTATATCTATGCCAGAATCTTTTTTGAACTGCGTAATAATCCAGCTGATTATCTTCTGGTCAATATCGCGTCCTCCCATATGAGAGTCCCCATCGGTTGCCTTTACTTCTATGACCTCGTCACCTACTTCAAGAACCGAAACATCAAATGTACCGCCACCAAAGTCAAACACCACAATCTGTTCGTCTTTTTTCTTGTTAAATCCGTATGCAAGAGCTGCAGCAGTAGGTTCATTTATAATTCGCTTTACGTCCAATCCCGCAATTTTGCCCGCGTCCTTAGTGGCTTTTCTCTGCGTGTCATCAAAATATGCAGGTACAGTTATAACCGCTTCTGTTACTTTTTCTCCCAGGCTTTCCTCTGCATCTCTTTTTAATTTTTGCAGTATCATTGCAGATATTTCCTCCGGGCGATAATTTTTGTCAGCAAGGGTAATGAGCACTCCCTTGTCGGCTCCTTCGCTCAAAGTATAGGGAACTATGTCCTTATCTTTTTGCACGGAATTGTCTGAAAATTTGTGCCCCACAAAGCGCTTTACACCAAAGATGGTATTTTTAGGATTGGTCACCGCCTGTCGCTTGGCCAGGGTTCCAACCAAACGCTCTCCGGTCTTCGAGATACCAACTATAGAAGGAGTCGTGCGCGCTCCCTCGGCGTTTTCAATAATTTTTGGTTCCCCTCCCTCCACCGCGGCCATGGCGGAGTTGGTTGTCCCTAAGTCGATTCCTAAAATTTTAGACATAATGCATATACATTTATAGCTGAATAATTCTCTATTCGATCACTCCCTCAAAACCTCTTCGCAGGGCAACATCGCGCAAATATGCAGAGACACTCGAGTATCCGGCTTTACGAGCGTTCTGCTCAATGGCCCCCTTCTCTTCGTCTGTTACCCGAAAGCGCAGTATCTCAGTTTGGGCAACACTCTGGAGAAGACCGTAATTTTCGCGAATGATTTGAGGCAGTTGTGAAAGAATACGAGGTATTTCATCATTCGGAAATCTCTCCTCGATATTTGCGCTCTTGCAGATGAGAGTGGTGACTTTTCGGGCGGGCTGTAGCGTGTAACCATGGCGACGATTTCCTATCACAATATAATGTTTCCGGACAGACATGTGGCTACATTGTAGCTACAAGCGATACGATCGCAATATTGACACGAGGGTGCAATTACTGTTCTAACTATATACAATTACTTGCGCTGCACGGATTATGGTGTCGCCAATTTTGTACCCTCGACGTTCAACTCGAGCAATCGTCCCGCTTTCTTTGCCCCCCTTCTCGTACCCGACAGCTTCATGCTCTTTGGGGTCAAATGTACTACCAGCCTCGCCGTAGACATGCACGCCGTAGTCCTCCAGGCTAGCAAGCAGTTGCGAATACACCTGCTCGACACCTGTACGCCAGTCTTCGTCAACATTTCGCCAGGCCTTGCCCCTCATGGCTATATCAAAGCTGTCTAGCGCAGGAAGCAGTCCTTGCAACAGGTCGGCAACGGCTCGGCTTTTCGCTTCAGCCAAGGTCGCGGCGTAGTGCTTTTTTGCGTTGAGTGCATCCGCTTTCTGGCGCTGCCAGCCGTCCAAGTATTCTTTCTTTTCCTGCTCGCACTTTTTAAGCTTGGTACGGAGCTTTTTGACCAGGTCTGCGCCCTTGTCTTCCTCGTATACAATATCGTCCAAATTTTCGTTTGAGTCCATACCGCGGATTGATTATAGTATGCGCAAAAACGCCCTCAGGAGGCGCGTTGCTATCGTTTACTCCACTGCGGAGCGCGACGTGCCGAACGAAGTCCAAATTTCTTTCGCTCTTTCATGCGCGGATCTCGTTTAAGATACCCTGCTGCTTTCAATTCCTTTCGTTGCGTTTGGTCGTTTTTTACCAAAGCCCGAGCGATCCCGTGACGAACGGCCTCAGCTTGGGCCGGTACTCCTCCCCCTGTTACTTTCGCACTCACCTTAAATGCTCCACCTGTGGTAGCGAGGGCGTCTTTCACTACTTTTTGCAGTTCGGCAGTCGAAAAGTACTCATCCACCTTTTTTTCATTTATCGAGTAGGTTGTTTTTTTTGCAGGGGTAATTCGCACCCGAGCGGTTGCCGTCTTGCGACGTCCCACTGCTTCAATATATTTTTCTTCAGCCATATTTTTACTTAATTATCAAATTTTTCATCCGGTTTTTTCTGAGACGATTTGCCGGCAACATGTTGTAGACGGCTTTTTTAAGCGCCTCGCTCACGCCTTTCTTAGCAATAAGTTCTCCTAATGATTCCTCTTTTCGTCCTCCGTGGAATCCTGAGTAGCGGTCGTAAATCTTTGTTGCACGTTTCTTCTCGGAAATATTTAGGTCGTTAACGTTCTCTACGACAACAGACACGTTAGACACAGTGTTTTTTGAAAAATCCGTTCTGTCTTTGCCGAGCAGAACATATGCGACTTGAGAAGCTACACGACCAAGTCGTTTGCCTCCGGCATCTACTATATGTGTACGTTTTTCAGTCATGCTATACGAATTCGATAATCGTCTTATCACGCCTTACGTCCTCGAAGGTTCCTAGCTTACTGATGCGTGTGTATCCTCCAGGGCGATGCTTATAGCGCGGAGCGATAACCTCGTGAAGCTTTTTTGAAACCTCGGCATCGTTACCTAGTCGAGACGCAATAAGGCGTCGCGACGCAAGTGTATCTTTTTTAGCCAAAGTTACGAGCTTCTCAATTTGCGGGCGAAGTTCTTTAGCTTTTGCGATAGTGGTTTCTATGCGCTCATGAAGAACCAAACTACGCACCAAGCTGCGCAAAAGACCGGTGCGCACCTTCCGCACCCGCCCTAACTTCCGCTGTGTTTTATGGTGTCTCATAAACGTCACTACCCTACCATAGTTTAATTGCGAAGTGTAATTCCCAGGTTAGACAATGATCGTTTGATCTCCTGGAGCCCTTTTTGCCCGAGCCCCTCGATTGCAAGGATGTCCTCCTCACGCTTCCGTGCGAGACCGCCTACCGTCCGAATACCCGACTCATCAAGCGCAGCCTCCACGCGAGCGGACAGCTCAAGTTCGCTGATCCTCGTTTTAAACGCTTCCTTATCCGCGTCTTTCTTTGCTGCATCCTCCTCCTGTGGCTTTGTTATGTGTGTTGGTTCTCCCTTGGGTTCAACGGCAGTTTCTTCCTGAAAGCCGATAACTGCTTTAAGCTGGTGAATCATTATCTCAATAGAGTCTTCGAGAGCTTCACGTGGGGTAATAGTTCCATCGGTTTCGACAAAAATACGAAGGCGGTTGAAATCTGTGCGGTCGCCTACTCGCATGTTTTCGACTTCGTAATTTACCCGTCGAATTGGCGAAAAAACCGCATCGAGTGCAATCGTGCCGATGTCTACACGCTCTCTTTGTAACGCTTCCTTAGCCACGTATCCCAAGCCCCGCTCCACAGTCATGTTCATGTCAAAAGTACCCTTGCCCGAAACTTCGGCTATATGTTGATCGGGGTTAAGTATTTGAACTTGTCCTGGGGCTTCGATATCTGCGGCGGTCACAGTTTTGGGTCCTTTTACATTTAGTCTAATCTCCTGTGGTTCGTCGGTAAGCATTTTTATACGCACCTTTTTCAAGTTCAAAAGCAGCATAACGGTATCTTCCACTACCCCCTCGATAGTTGAGAACTCATGCGACACCCCGTCGATCTTTATATTGGTAATGGCGGCACCGGGTAGTGATGAAAGAATAATGCGGCGAAGAGAATTTCCGAGAGTATGCCCATACCCAGGATATAAACCGTCAATCTCATATGTTCCTGCAAACTCTTTTTCAGATATAATGCGGGGCTTTGATGGAACTGTGACTTGATGATCTGACATACGAATAGTCTTAAGATTAGAAGGTGATAAATAACTATTAATGACTTTTAACGGCTATAGAATTCAAATACGGCCGACAAATCAAAAACGGTATCTCTGGCAACAAATTCAGGCGTGGCCTTCACGCTTGCGGTAAGCTTTTTTGCGTCTGTTGAGAGCCATTTCGGAGCCGTGTGGGTTGAGATGATATCCATGTTTGCAACAAACAAAGGCTTGTTTGTACTCCCCCCCCGTACCGCAATTGCATCGCCCTTCTTCACGGCGTGTGAGGGTACTGTCATCTTTTTTCCATTTATCTGTATGTGTCCGTGGCTGACCATTTGGCGAGCTGCTCGTCGTGTTGGTGCAAAACCGAGGCGATATATAGTATTATCAAGGCGAGTTTCTAGCTTCTTGAAAAGTTCTGTAGCCGGGTTCTTGGCTCCAAGTGCGTCCGCTACGTACTTGCGAAGCTGCTTTTCGGTAATGCCATATGCATAGCGCACCTTTTGCTTTTCAAGTAACTGACGACCGAAGTCGCTCAAATTACGTCGCCTTCCAAACGACTTTTTGACACGAGCTTCTGAAAGGGCGAACTTTTGTGTTTGACACTTTTCGTAGACGCCATTTCCCAAACGCTTGCAAATTTTGTATTTTGGTTTCGTTAGCATAAAACAGTGACTTATTACACGCGTCGTGAACGGCGTTGGCGAGGTCCATTGAAAGGTACTGGTGTCTTGTCCGCTATACTTGAAACATCTATGCCCTTTCCTGCAAATGCTCGTAATGCAGACTCGCGACCTGCGCCGACTCCCTTGATAACAGCGTCAACCGACTGAACTCCCATCATTTGTGCTTTTTCGGCTATGAGCTCACCCACCTTTGCTGCGGCAAACGGAGTCCCCTTCTTAGCTCCGGCAAATCCGAGACCGCCAGATGATGACCATGTTACGGTGTTTCCCTCAGTGTCTGAGAGGAGAACTTTCGTGTTGTTGTACGTAGCGTGAATGTGTAAAACCCCGGTTTGCATCTTCCTTTTTGGTGCGCGACTCAAGGCGCGAGATTTGAGTCCCTTGTTTACACTGCCTCCAGACTTTTTAACGATTCTTTTTTTCCCCATACTACTTCTTCTCTACTTTACGACGACCGCTGGTCATAGTTTTCCGGACGTTCCCACGCACACTTCGAGAATTTGTTTTCGTGCGTTGTCCGCGAGCAGGTAAACTACGCGAATGGCGATCACCCCGGTAGCTCCGTATATCCTTCAAGCGCTTGATGTTGCTACGTATTTCGCGTCGCAACTCTCCTTCGATTCTATATTCCGCTACTAATTTGCCTAGCAATCCCTCCTCTTCACTTGATAGATCTACAGGTTTCTTACCAGGATCCACCTTTGCGTTCGATAATATTTTTTTTGCCCGAACACGGCCAATACCATACACAGCGGTGAGACCTATTTCGAGCCGCTTAGAATCAGGGATTGTGATACCAGCTATACGCATATTTATCCAAATTAATTAGCCTTGCCGTTGTTTATGGCGGGGATTGCTACACACGACAAACAGACGTCCGCGGCGGCGCACGCTCTTACACTCCTTACATTGCCTCTTGATTGAACTTCTTACCTTCATGCATGTAGGAAAAGTGTGCATGTTTACACACGCCTGATAATTCGTCCCTTACCTCCATAAGGGTCGATCTTAACTTGCACAGTGTCGCCTAGTAGAACTTTAATTCTATGCAGTCGCATCTTGCCAGCAAGGTAGGTAATCATTTCCTCGCCACTTTCAAGCTGAACGCGAAAAAGCGCATTCGGCAGCGCCTCAATTACGACTCCTTCCACGGAATCGCTACCTCCTTTCATGTCTTCACTCACAGTGCGGGGACATCGTACCAGAATGTATTGGTATTGACAAGCGCTCTGTGGACAAAAATTAACTTTCGGGAACGACTTCAACCGATATCCCGCCTGTCTCAGATGGAAACTCGCTCTTCCAGAAGGGTCGAATTGTAGCCTGGGCACTTTTTATGCCAGGATACCCGCTCATAACAGTATTGAGAGCGCCGCTGTTCTTTCCCACAAGGTCTTGTTTTAGGCCTTCTATGTCGACCTGCCACGTAAGAGTTGACCGTCCCTCAAGAGTAAACTGTATTAACGCATCGTCAACGATATCGACTCCGTCCTTGTTTACAATCTTCATGGTCAGGTTCTCGGGATTGTCAATCAAAATGTCTCCGTCTTCGGGGTTGGCTAAAGCAGCGGTTGCGAGCATGCGCGCTAATTCATTCTTTTCAAATGCTACCGCATTTATTCGTGCAACTTCTCGCACTGTGGCGGTATCGTTTCCGGAGTACGTGACCTGCATCGACTCAAATGTTGTGAATATTCCACCAGCGAACACTTCAGTTGTTTCAGAGGCCTGCTCGGCTACCGCAGATTCAACTTGATCGCGTAGTTGGGATCGTAACTGTGTACGGACAGCATTAAGAATATCTTCATCTACAATAGCGCGCTCGCCAACAAAACCTCCCGTTATTGGTTCTTTAAGTTCCGCATAAAATGTATCGTATCGAGGGTCTCCTTTCAGCCCAGGGATAGTGAACCTAGTGCCAACATCGGATATGTTCTGATCTTCACCAGGTTTGTCAGCATAGACAGTAATTTCAATCGAACCTGGCGTATCTCCACTCATGCCAGGAACTACAAATGAATTGCGTACTCTATAGATCTCGCCATTAGGAGCTTCAAATCGAGTATTTTTGATAAGCCGTTGAGGTGCTGGCCCGTGATTATTGTATACCACAATACGACCCGAGGCCTTTTCCTCGACCGTTTCGCGTCCGGTCGCAGCAATATTGTCGGTTGATTCAATTGTGTACGTTAGTAGGGTATACGAAAGCTCTCCCTCCTCAGCATCCCGATAAGCCGTGTACACAACGTTCGCAGAAAGGTTTACCTCTTCTTGTTGCGGCACTATGGTGATAGTTGTTTTTCCGATAAATACAAATCCAACGGCGGAAAATGCCACAACAAGTACCAAAATTGCGATAGCCCAGACAGCAAACTTTCCATTGGATGTCTTCCTGTTTCTATTGTCTATACCTACTGCATTAGCAAGAGTGCGCCGCTCTGCCCGCCTTGCGCGCCGGGTCTGTCGCTCCTGTGTGGTTACCGGGGTGACATCTCTTATAGAATGTCCGCCACTTGGCACCTCCTTGGAGTCCTCCTCGCCTTCGGGTGGCTTTATATCGTCAAACATTGTTCGTCCCATGTAATGTAGTATACCAGGAAAAAATAAAATATACGCCCCTGTGCGTGTGCTATTTATCCACAAAGAGAACTCCAAGAGAAAGCATTGAATCCTTCTTCGCATTCTCCTTAAAAATAAGCTCTCGGCCAGTTCTCTGGGTGCTCAGAGATTTAGTTTCTAGAGGTTTGCCAGTGACAGTAAATTGACCAAAGTCTAAACGTTCAATGGCTTTTGCGAACCAAGGTTTGTATCGCTTATCGATGGAAATAAACGTAGTTGTAGGTATGCGCCTGATGCGGCTTAATTCGGAACAAGCGTCGCCGAAAGTCTTAATCCATTCCTGTTCACTGTCTTGTAGCAGCTTCTCTATTTTTCGACATTGTGCCGGAGTGCAGCTGTTGTTTATGTACATAGTTAGCTCAGATACAGCGCTTAGTCGACTCATCTCGTCGCCTTTGGCTATGGTGCGAACGAGATATTCGGTCCCAAAATTCACCCAGGAGCTTCCTTCAACTGCTTCATTTCGCACTATGCTTATTGATGTGTATTCGCCCCCCACATCCACGATGGTATATGCATCGTGTTCCTCTGGCGACTTATTCAGTTGCATTGCAGCGAATAGAAATGCATCAATGTGAACGGAGTGGTTTGGCAATACGTCCGCAAGTGCACCTTGTATTGCAGTATGAATCACTTCAGACATACTACTTTTAAGCACAGTGACGGCTATGGACTCTGCTCGCTTCTTATACGGTTTTGTGGTCGCATAGCCGTTGAGCTCTATTTTCATGACATGCCTGTCGAATTCTATGCGGCCTTTGGTTGCTGTGACCGGCAGCTGCTGAGCAATAAATTGCTGTAAGACCTCCTTGGTAATCATTGTTTCTGCATCAAGTGTGCTCTCAGCTCGGTCTGACCGTGAGTCTGCCCATGGAGTATGCACTATTGCACGCACGTCATACTTGCCCCGCACTCCCTCAAGGCGTCCCAGCGCTTCAATAGCCTCCTTCCCGGCTGCCTTGATTGCAGCTCCGACATACGATCCTAGTGCCGCGGCGTCTTGCTCATCACCAAAAGCGATGGGCTCTCGATGCGTAAAGAGGACATCGATGGTTCCTTCGCGATACCGGGCAATGGCGACACCCACTGAAGCACTTCCGATATCAAAAACGAGAACGTGCAATGCTTTCGAAAAGCCTGGGAGTAATGAAAGAACGTTCATTGCGATTAGTATAGCAATGAAATAGGCGAACGAAACACATAAGTTGTGTATGCATGCTACTCTAAAACACCTCGAATCCTACGTACTTCGGCCGAGCTAGCTTTCTCTTTTTTGATTCTAAAAACGCCTTGTATCTCTCCAGTGTTCGATACATGAGGGCCTCCACAAAACTCAAGTGAAAATGATTCATCCAGTCTAGGGTCGTCCGGGCTTGCCCCCGCTGGTCCGATCGAGTATACGTTAACGATATCAGGATATTTTTGTCCGAATTCCTGTTCGGCTCCAAGAGCTTCGGCTTCCCGCCTGGGGAGTGTCGTTTTGAGAACGGGGAGTTTGGCCTGGATCTGATCGTTCACTATCCGTTCCACCTCAGCTTTCTGCTCATCCGAAAGTTTTTCATGATGTGAAAAGTCGATGCGCAAGCGTTCCCCAGTAATATTGGACCCTCGCTGTTTGACGTGGCCCCCAAGCACAATTTGCAAAGCTTTCAGGAGCAAGTGGTGTGCAGTATGAAGTTGAGTTGTGGCGTTTGAGTGGTCGGCAAGTCCGCCCTTGAACTTTTGTTCAGCACCGGCACGACTTTTCGCTTTGTGCTCCAGTATAAGAGCTTCTACTTCCTTCCACTCTGTCTTGGTTCCATGTTCTTCCAAAATTTCCGCGACAAGCTCCTTCGGAAAGCCGTCAGAGGTAATAACTTCAAAAACCTCGTTAGCCGGAATTGCTTTTTCGAATTCTTTTTGATTCCCAACCTCTCCCTCGTGCTTCAGCATCACCTTCTCCAGCTTCGATAGACCTCGTTTTAATGTCGCTCTAAAACGAGCCTCCTCATCCCCCACGGCTCTTTCAATCTCTGTGCGCCGCTCTTCCAATTCTGGATAGTGGTCTTTATAGGTGTCAGTGATGATGGCCACCGCCTCAACGAGCGTTCCCTCTTGTATGCCGAGCGTGTCAGCGTACTGAACGCTGCGACGAAGCAAGCGGCGTGCAAAGTAGCCCTGCTCCGTGTTTGAGGGCCTTACGCCGTCACTGATCATGAACACGGCTCCTCGTAAATGATCTGCAATTATGCGAAAACTTTTCAAATCATCCTTGTAGTACTTGTTACTCGCCTCTTCAAGATGTTTGATAACGTTGCTAAGGGAGTCCACGGCCAAAAACATATCTGATTCGTTCGCTGAGGCGGCGGCAATACGCTCAAGACCACCACCAAAATCAACATTTTTCTGCGCTAGTTTCTCAAAGCCTTTGCCGGTCTTCGTGTACTCCATAAAAACAGAGTTCCCTATCTCAAGGAAACGCCCACAGTCGCAGTTAGGGTGACAGTGTTCACCCCACGACGAGTCGTGTTCAGTTTCAAAGTCATAAAACACTTCTGAGTCTGGCCCGCCGGGTTCTCCAACTGGCATATTATCAGGTACTCCTGATCGACTCCACCAGTTTTTCTTAGCGTCATAGCTAAAAATGCGGGCTCCATCTTCCATTCCCTTCTTATACCCGTTCTCCTCTGAACCTACTTCCTGAAACCCATTTGAAATTCCAGTCTCACCAAAAAGTCGCCTCCAGATCTCAATGGATTCTTCGTCGCGTGGCACGCCTATATCTTCTGCACCGTCAAATACCGTTACGTAGAGTTTGTTTGGATCGAGACCAACTTCTTTTGTTAGAAATTCGAAAAACCATGGCAATTGCTCTTGCTTGAAGTAGTCTCCGAGCGACCAGTTTCCAAGCATTTCAAAAAAAGTGGTGTGACGGTTGTCCCCCACCTCTTCGATATCTTCAGCACGAAATGATTTTTGAGAGTCTGTGAGACGGGTGCCCTTAGGATGCCGCTCACCCAAAAGGTAGGGCAGTAATGGTTGCATTCCCGATCCAGTAAAGAGCGTGGTCGGATCGTTCTCGGGAACGAGTGACGCTGAAGGAATAGCCGCGTGACCTCTCGCCACAAAAAAGTCTAGATATTTTTTCCGAAGTGCCTGAGTGTCCATGCTCGAGCAACCTAAAAGAATCCGAAGTGAGCAAGTTCGAGAAGGTATCCAACAAACATCAACGCGATGGCAAATATAGCCATCATTTGTTCTCGATGCATTTCCATAAGCACGATACCATCTATGCGCTTCTCTCGAGTTATTTTTCGATGCACCATAATAACTGCAACGCCAAGCAGCGCTTTCCCTAGGAAGCTAAGTGTTAAACCCCAAAACAGCATAAAATCTAGCATACCACTTTTGTTAATTTGAGCAAAAGATGTATGCCCCGTTCCACAACTTCAAATGTACTCCGCACTCAAGACACAACTTTTTTCGCACACACGGTAGTGGTTTGAAGTTGTGGAACGGGGTATGCTAGCTAGCACGATGAAATTTGAAATATATACTTTAAAGAATGGCATGAGGGTACTCCTTGCCCCCAGCTCGGCGGCTGAATCAGTGACTGTTATGATTATGACAGGCACGGGCTCTCGCCATGAAAATAAAGCGGAAAATGGCATGGCCCACTTCCTCGAACATATGTTGTTCAAGGGTACCAAGAAACGTAAGACTGCCAGGGCGATTTCCGAAGAGCTTGATGGAGTTGGCGGTCAGTTCAATGCGTTTACTGGGAAAGATCACACGGCATATTATGCAAAAGTAGATAAACGTCACTTTCAGACAGCATTAGAAGTAATTTCGGATATATTTCTAAACCCCACGTTGCCTGCGACAGAAATAGAAAAAGAGCGTGGAGCAATCATTGAAGAGATAAACATGTACGAAGATATGCCAATTCGCTCGGTTCTCAACGAGGCAGACAAGACACTTTTTGGTGATGATACCCCGATGGGCAGAACGATTCTGGGGCCAAAGAAAAATATCTCCTCGTTTACTCGGGAAGAATTTCTCGCGTACTTGAATCGCAACTACGTGGCAAGTAATTCGGCGCTCTGCATAACAGGCTCTTTCTCAAAGACTAAGGCACTTAAGGAAGCACGTAGGATCTTCGCCACCATGCGTACGGGAGATACTCCGGTACACGTTCCCCACACACACGACCAGAAAGAACCACGGGTCAAAGTAAAGTATAAAAAAACTGACCAAACACACTTTGTACTCAGTGTCCCTTCATTTCCTCTTAATCACAAAGACGAGTTTGTTGCTGAAGTGCTGGCGGCAGTTTTAGGGGGTGGAATGTCCAGTCGCCTTTTTACTGAGATTCGTGATAATAGAGGGCTTGCTTACTACGTTAAGGCGGATAATGACGCATACGATGATATAGGTGTACTCTACATGAGGGCAGGAGTTGCTAATGAAAAAACGGAAAAGGCAGTCGAACTTGTCGTCAAGGAAATGCGAAAATTAGCCAACACAGCTATTTCCACCCCGGAACTTAAAAAGGCAAAAGAGTACTTGAAAGGAACGGCAGCATTGTCACTCGAAACTACCGATGCGCAGGCAGATTACATCGGATATGCGGTACTCGTTCGAAGAAGTGTTCATGGTTTAGAGGAGTTTAACCGTAAGGTAGATGCAGTGACGGCACGACAGATTTACGTTGTGGCAAAAAAGCTATTTACTACAGACAAACTCAACCTCACGATAGTCGGGCCGCACAAAGACGAGGCGAAATTCAAAAGACTTCTCAAAATCTAGGCTTAAAGTAGCTATAACTGTATCAATTAACTGATACAGGAACTCACTTACCGCCCGACCGAAATGCATCAGCACTACGTTGCATTTGCTCACGTAATCTCTTCTGTGGATTGGGGGCTATTCCGCCGACGGTTACTATATTTTCCAGCATACCTAAAAAACTTTCGCGGTACTTTTTGCGTTTGAAAATATTTGATACGTGTACAAACTTTTCGTGGTTCAGCTGTTCTGATAGTTTGAAAACTGTTGCAGTACTCACCTTGAGGGTCGAGCTGATGGTCCGAATAGAACTACCGTACGTAAGCATACTCATAATTCCAACTCGCTTAGCCAACATTAAGCGCTCCGTAGGCGTAAGTATCTCAAACAACGTTTTAGAAAAGTCGCTTTTCCGTGTATTTGCCAGGAACAGGCTTGCCAATTGGTCGTATATTTGGGCAGTTATCTGTGGTGATACTTTATTTTTTGAGACGTGAACCATGTCTACGTAGTGTATCAGTTAATTGACACATGAGAGAAGTCCTCTAAAGGGAATAGTATGTGGAACGGTGCGACAGTATGAGGAGGCGCTCATTCGTTTTCAGGGTGCAGCAACTGCTTACCCTGCCCGGAAAACTTTGTTGCAAATACGTCGATGGCAACTCCGTAGATTGCTCCTGAGAGAATAACCATCCAGAATAATCCCCATGTAGCAGTGTCGTCAAAGAACACTGACGCGGCGAGTGATAGCGAGACCCAGATTCCAACAAATGCGCCGCGGATCGGAAACATTTTGAAGTTCAGAAGTGGATGAATTGTTACTATGCCGACGATCGCGACGAAAAAACCAATTGCAGCGCGGTTGAGGAACACATACCAGAACATTGGTCCATCAAGATCCCATGCATTTGAGACGGTGGCGCTCGAGAGCCACACATCTACCAACGCGATACCGAAACCGGCACCAAGAGCTAATAACATCCGTTTAACCATTAGAGGCATATAAAATTATTACATTGCTAATACTCCTTCTTGTTTAAGAATAGCCCTTTTTTTCTTCGCGCCGCCACGATTGTATTCGCCCACCGACCCATCGGACTTCACCACGCGATGGCATGGCACGTCTGTAAGATAGTTGTTCCTCATTATAGTTCCGACTGCCCGTGCAGCTCCCGGTGATCCAGCAGCCGTGGCAACCTCCGTGTATGATCGAGTCTCGCCCTTGGGTATATTTCGTACCACGTTTTGGACACGTTCTGAGAAGGTAGTCGCTTTCTTCATATTAAAACAGTGTATCATTTTTACCGCCAATTTTTGAGTTGGACATATCAGGTGGCGTTTTTAGATGCACCTGATCCTCCTTATTCTTTCGGAGAGCCTGCCCAGCTGCTTCACGATAGCGGCAGTAATCGCAGTCGTCGACCGCCTTAGGCGCACGCGGATCGTCGAGACATGATTTTATGCTTGCTAGCACCCCTTCCACCCAAGAATCATCACCGTTATAGGGAATGAGCGTCACTTCAAAGTCGAGCCGATTATCAAACATTTCCTTGTCCCTTCCGGCATTGGCATAGACAAAGTACCCGGTGTCTGAAACATTAAGCTCCTTTTGGCGTAAAAGCCATTGGTACACTTCCATTTGTCGCTTATAGCCGTCATGCCAGTCTTGGTCGAGAGCTTCGATGCGAGCGTCTTTACTCGTAGATTTGTAGTCAACAACGTGCAACTCTCCCCTTGAGTTTATCCATATATCGTCAACTGCGCCAGAAACAGTGAAGCCAGTCGGTTCGTGGCTTACCTGGATACCTTTAAAGTTTTCACGCCATTCGTCGATGTCTTTGTGCTGAAACGGGACTGCGTCAATTTTGTACCCCACCATTAATGGGTGTGGCGTTTGTGCCTTGCGGTGGACATCAAATTCTTTTTTAAAAAGTTCGTCGACTGCAGAATTAAGATTGAATGGGAAGCCGGGTGGGCGCGCCGTCCCCAGTTTGTTATCTACATAAAAACAACGCGGGCACTCCACGAAGAGATCAATCTTTGATCTGGAAAGCCGCCAACGAGGGCCGCCATAATTCCATCCTGAGTTTCGGTTAGGTTTGTAGTACTGCGACATCGCGTCAGTATATCACACCGCAATCACTCGTCGTCTAGTTGAGACGAGGACGTATGGTCCTTGTTGACAACGGGTTCAACGTTATGGCGTCCGAAGTATAGCTTCAAGTTTGCCTCGATGAACCATACTGCGGTGAAAATTAAAAGGGTAAGCAAGGTAGTGAACGTGGCGATGTAGTACAGGCCAAATCCAACCGCTGCACCAACTCCCGCTGCTACCCACATTCCCGCCGCCGTCGTAAGACCGCGCATAAGATTTTGGCGGAACATTATTAACCCAGCCCCGATGAACCCTATTCCAGATATTATTGCTGCGGGCACGCGCATGGGGTCAAAATTCACCTTGCCAAAGTACTGGGTGGTGATGAGTACGGACACTACCACAAACAAGCATGCTCCTAGCGATACGAGCGCGAATGTCCGCATCCCGGCACTTTTTCCCGCAATAGAACGCTCCGCTCCAAGCAGTAGTCCCAGGAATGCAGCCAGGGAAAGCTGTAAAAATGTCGTAGCCAGAGTTGGGTCAAATTCAAAAAACATACTCGTTACTGAACAAGAAACGACCTGGTAATGGGATATTCCGCATTGTCGCGCAAAGGAAAGTCATCACGTAAGCTAAATTGCTTGTCGCCATTGTCGCTGTAGAGAACTACCCAATAGCGTAAATTTGCGATCGTACTGCGCAAAAGGGGAACCTCTATGTTTTGATACGTTCCGGCATTTCGTCGTACTGCCCCGAGAGCATTGCCGATCAGCCCGTTGTTTTCTTCGTGGATCACTATCCAACCATCTGAGCTGAGTGTGGCAGATGCAACAGCAACTCGCTCCCCAGCGATCTGGTCGCGGACTTCAATATTCGTTGACTCCGCAGTGCTCTCAATGTTTCCGCTTACGATCGCATCTGGTGCCTTAGATTCTTGCACAATCAAATTTGCAGGAGCTGTTGCTTCTGCAGGCACGTCCAAAGCTGGTCGATCGGTGTATGCATTCCACGACCAAACGATTAAGAAACCCACTGCAAAACCACCTATAAAGCTGAAAATTGTCTTCACCATATTCAGTTAGTATTGTAACGCCTAATCATTACTCTGTCATATTTGAATTTTTTGACAACGAACAAAGCTGTTGCACCTCACTTCTCACAGCGTCATGTTTTTCACGTGGGATACCGTAGCTGCTTAGCTCGCCGGAGTCCGTTGGTACTTGCCTGCAAAGTACCACATTTGCATCAAGCATCTCCTTTTTTTCACTGTCCGAGAGTGTTGTAAGAGCGGTAACTGGATGCACTCCTGCCTCGTCAATCAAAACCTCGAGCCCGCGACCCTTCGGATAGTCCCAGCCTAGCAGATTCATGCCACTGCAGTTGCCGAATCGCGCGGCATTGCGGGTAAAGCGGGTGTTCGTGATGAGCCACCCCTCGTCAACTGATGACCCCTTCCTGGAGAGGTCATCAAACCGGGACTTCACATAAAGCGCAACCTTGAGGTCAGTTTTTATACCTAGACTGTTGTGGAACTTGACCTCTGCTGCGACTCTCTTGCCATCATGGAGAGCCATCACGTCAACCTCGTGTGGGGCGCACAGTCCCTGAGCAGCGACTCCAGTTTCGACATTCGTATAACCGATAGATTGCAGAACATTCCCTATAAATCTCTCAAAAGGAAACCCTGAGGGACCAAGGTCGAGAACTGCCCGCTTCACTGAATATCTCGCCGCGACCGGTTGTATCTCCTCTTGACGAAGCAACTCAAATGCATGTTCATAAATTTCCTGCGTGGACATACCGTCACGAAGTTCTGAGACAGTATGGCTGATAATTTTCTCACGAATCTCCTTGGAGGCACCGACTCGTTCGAGAGACCTATCTAATTTAGACTCGTTGAACGGCTCTTGCTCACCGTTCATTTTCGTAATCAAGGTAGCCATAACATGTGTAATTATACGTGAAAGTACCTGCTTGATACACTAACGAACGTGCATAGATGCCTCTTAGACCACGATTCCCCCTCCTACACAAACGTCATCATCATAGAGAACAAGTGACTGCCCTGGAGCCATCACCACTTTCTCATCTAAGAGGATGCGAGCATTTTTGCTGTCAAAACTCTTGAGCGTGCATGCTATTGGTTTTGCGTGGTAGCGAATTTCACACGAATAATCCGCACTTTCCTTGAGTGGAATGAGCTGATTAAGCTGCCTCAGCTCAAGCATGTCTGTCGCCTCTTTCGTTTCAAGTTGTTCGGTTGAGATAGTGATTGTGTTCTTTGGTATGTCTTTTGCAACGACGTAGTGCACCAGGCCCTGTGCGTCTTTGTCCGTTATAGTAAAGCCTCCTCGCTGACCTAAAGTCACAAGCTCGGCTCCGTCGTGTGACCCTATCACTTTGCCTTGCTCATCTAAAACATGGCCTGGTTTTGTTTCTATGAAATTTTCCAAGAACGAGCGCATGTTCACGTCGCCCATAAAGCACAACCCTTGGCTGTCGGGTTTATGTGCGCTCGGAATCCCGTGCTGCCTAGCGTAACTACGGACCTCCTGCTTCGTCATTTCTCCTATCGGCATAAGCGTATGTCGCAGTTCTTTTTGTGTGAGCTTCCAAAGGAAGTACACTTGGTCTTTACCCCGATCTATACCCCTGAGTAGCTTAGAAATTCCCCCCTCTTCCCGTATACGAGCGTGATGACCCGTAGCTATTTTGTCAGCCCCCTCTGCTAGCGCGTAGTCTAGAAAAGATCCGAACTTTATCGTTGAATTACAGAGCACATCAGGGTTAGGGGTCCGGCCAGCTTTGTACTCCTCGACCATCTCGTCGACCACGCTACGTTTGTACTCTTGGGCAAGGTCAAGGTGTCGAAACGGAATGCCTAGCGAGGCCGCGACACGTTTTGCGGCCTGTTCTTCTTCGTCTTGGTTGCATGCCAAAAAAGCAGGTTGCCAGACACGAATAAACACACCGGTCACTTCGTGACCTTCGTTTTTTAGCATGTGGGCGGCAACTGCACTGTCCACCCCACCTGAAACGGCTACGAAAACCTTTTTCTTCATTGTTGTGCGAGCATAAATTGGCCTCGTCCCCTAGTCAACATAGCGGCGCTTTTTTGCGAGATGTTCTTCATAGGTGACACTGTAGTACGTTGTTCCGCGTCGGTCTGCAAGATAGAAGAGATACTCACTTGGCGTTGGATTCAGTGCGGCATATAAAGACGAACGACCTACTGCCGCTATGGGGCCAGGTGGAAGTCCTTTGTATACGTAAGTATTATAGGGATTATTTTCATCGGTGAGTTCATCAATGGTGATGTCATATGTTCCCTTGGCGTGTGTATATACAAATGTCGCGTCAACCTGCAGAAGCATGTTTCGACTAAGGCGGTTGTGAAGGACCCCAGAGATAAGTTGCCGATCCTCGTCATTCCAAGCTTCTTTTTCGATAATCGATGCTAGGGTAAGTATCTCGTGTAGTGTATACGGCGACTCTTCTATTTGTTGTCGGAATTCCGCGATTTGCCTGTCGAAATTGTCACGCATCACGCGAATAACTTCATCTTCTCGCACATTGGGGAGGAAGTAATAGGTATCCGGATATAAGTAGCCTTCATAATCTATTGCGTTCGCAAAAAATCTCTCTGGATCAAATTTAAACAATCGTTGTGCATATATAACAGTCATGTCGGCAACCGTAGAACCTTCGGGTATTGTGATGCTTATGGGTTCCAGCCCAAAGACTCCTGTAGTTATTCTCCGTGCTATAGAAAACGTACTTACAGGTTTTGCAAATAAGTAGTCTCCCGCCTTCACGCTTCGCTGGCCTCCGCGCAAACGTACGATCATTTCGAGCCACCAAGCACTTCTGACAATCCCCTCTTCTTCAAGCGAAAGAGCAAGGGTAGCAAGGCTATCACCCTCCTCGATGGTTACATATTGTTCGGTGGGGAAATTCGACGGTGGTCGAAACGCCCCAATATACAAGGCGGAGTACAACACCAGAATAAGAGTAATGATTAATAATGTGCGTCGGTTCAAATTGTGAAGCCGGTCTTCCTGCCAATTCTCAACGGAGCCACGAATTCGCTTCTGCCACGCAAAAAATCTCACGTAGGAACGAGACATCAGTTGTTGCAAATTTCTGTATAATCCATCGAGCATGCTTTATGTAGGAAGATTTGCTGGAGGCTCACCCTTGGTTGAGGAAATACGGTCAATTCCAGGAGCCTTCGTTTCTCCCGTTGGGAAGTGATATATAGTCGCCATCTCTTCGGTGGTGAGTACAAAGCGAGGGTGTTCGTACGGGGGATGGAACATGGCACGCCTATGGTAGGCGTCTAGTATGCGGCGCGAGTACAAGCGCTCCAGAATACCACCTATTTCTTGCCACGGATAATCAATAGAGACATGCCACTTCGGAGCGGGACTAAACTTGTTGAGGTGACCAGAGGAAAAAGAGTTCCACAACCCTACAATATGAGTTGGTATGTTATTTCCCTTAAATGCGTCAGGTTTTGTTATGTACACTGCGCGTATACCAGCATCAAAGCCGGGTTTCTCTAGGCTCCGCTCAAGTGCCTTTATTGTGTTTACTTCCGCTGGCTTAAGAAGTGGGTAACCCTCAGAAAGTTCTCCGGTAATTAAATCCTTGGTCTTTGGTTTCGCTTTTTCGTAAATTTTCTCAATTTCCTCTGATGCTTCTTCTTTCCAACTCTTTCTCGGGCTCCAAGGTGTGGTGCGTATTTTTGCACCTTTGTTTTGACGGACAATTATCTGCACCCATAATTGCTCGCCAGGTCCTAAGTCGCTGAGGCGTTCGAACACACCCGAAAGTGGATCAACTATTTGCTCCTCTTTCTTTGCATCTTGGTCAAGCTCAAAGTCTATGTATGTTTTTATGGGGTACGGGTCGGGTTTCGCGAGCTCGTATTCCATTCCCCACACAGTGTTAATGTTAGGGTCATAACGAACACCTGCCGAATAGTCTTCGACCTCCTGAATTTCAAGATCAGGATATTGTGCATAAAATTGCGTTATGACATAGTCTTTGTGCTTACCCCACACCCATACATAGAAGTGGATCTTCCCTTCGATAGAAACAAGCTCGAAGGACAACCATGGACGTACCTTTCCGTCCCACCAACGTGAAATAAAAGTGGTTTCCCCTGGGCCAAAGTTTAGGTTGGTAAAGACTTGTTCCATTGCACGAGGAGTCTTGAATATTTGTCGGGGAACCTTTATCTCCAATAGAACCGGAGTTTGCTCCGCAATAAAACGAGCACGTATGTACTTTTTCCATTGCTCCCACCACATAACGACAAGTATAAAGGGACCCCAAATGGGTGAGAATATAAAAATCCACGTCAAAATGATAACAAGTAATGGTGGGTATATGCTTATTCCCAGAATGAGGATCCCCACGAAGGCAGAAACTGGTATAAGCCAGAGTGGTACGCCCAAGTAGTGTGTCCCCTCGACCTTAAAGAGAGCCATATGCAACGTATCATAACACGCGCTTCGCAAGAGCTTACACGGATTGAGAATGATTTGTGAATTTAAACAAGCTCGAACCGACCGTCCTCGAGTCGTGTAAATGTATCCGAATCCTGTAAGTTTACCGCAATGGTATTGTCTTTAACGTATCGCTCGCGTTTCACTCGGTCGATAATCTCTTTCTTGGTGAGCGGGCCAAGCTCTTTGAGTAGCTCACGTATGACATCTTTCACCACACCCTTTGAGTATCCCCACTCAGCTAGTGCATAGAGACCACGTCCGACAAGCACAAATCGAGGGTCTTTGATGAGTTCATTGTGAGTAGTTGCTACGTGTGCCTTACGGCCGAAAAGCTCTTCGATTTGTTGTGCTACTTCTGAGAAGTGCATCGGAGAACCGTGTCGCTTAAGTGTAAGATATGCGAAATCACGCATACCTTTTACACGCACTGAAGGTGACGTAGTAAGACCCCACTCACCCAGAGGGTTGCGCGCAATTTTTTTGGATAAGGAGAGCCAGCGAAGCAAGGTTTCTGCATTATCTTGTGCAATCTCTGCCTTCGCGAGCTCTTCTTTATAGCGCGCAACGATCTCTTCTTCTGGAAGTACAATGGAGTCGTCGAGGGACCCAAACACACCGGTAAGAGCGTCACGTATACCCTTGGCATACGCCTCGTCGATGTACCAGTGACTTACAAAGTCTCCTCCCTCTTTTACGCGGTAAAATTGTTCCCCAACAGTACAAAGGAACAGCAGCGCGTTTTCATCAGCTTTGGTTTTCGCAATTGACTTAATAAGTTCGTGTTGCGATGTTACGCCCCCAAATTGCTCAAAGACACCCCTCAGCTCGTCAAATACTGGCTTAAGATCCTTGTAGCGTTCGGATTTTTGAATGCTCTTAATAGCGTGGTTTTCAATCTGTCGAACACGTTCGCGGGTGATGCTGTATGATTGACCAACAGACTCAAGTGTCTCGATTGTATTCGAGTCGATAAGTCCGTAGCGACGCGTGAGAACGTCGCGTGCCCGTTCATTTTCAACAACGCTCACAAGTTGAGAAGCGATGTGCTTAGGTTTGAATGTGACTTTCATGGTTGTCATACTGTATCGGGCACGTAAAGCAGTTTTATCACGACAATACTACCCCGTCAAATATACGCCCGGAGTATTGGCCAATAAAGAAACTTTCGTGTGCGAGTATAAAAACATAGAAACAATTATTTGTCAAATAAATTCTATAGCACTAGGTTTATGAGTCTATTTGGCACAAATATTACCTTTTTCGGCTCCCCCTCAAGCCACCTTGAGAGTTTGTCTTCTCCCTGAACAACCTCCAAGACTGTCGCCTCGTCGGAATCGTTGGCTACCACGACGCTGCCGCGCACTTTTCCGTTTACTTGTACCGCGATAGTGACCTCTTCATCCTTTGCGAGAGATTCGTCAAATTTTGGCCACGGGTGTGTGTGGACTGAACCTTCGCCCCCTCCGGCCTCCCAAAGTTCCTCAGCTATATGTGGTGCGAAAGGTGCCAAGATGCGGACGAATGTGGCGTACTGTTCTTTGGTGATTGAGCTCTTTTCTACTTCGTTCACAAACGACATCATTGCGGCTATTGCCGTGTTGAACTTGAGCTCTTCAATGTCGCCTCCAACCTTTCGTATCAATTTGTGGAGACTCCGCTCTGCATCTGGACTCTTTTCGTCCACAGTATTCCCCTGGAGTCGCCACACTCGTTCAAGAAAACGAACAACGCCCACAATCCCATTCTCATTCCAAAGGATTTCGTCTGCTAACGGTGCTGCAAACATCATATACATACGCACAGAGTCTGCACCGAAGCGCTCTACCATGTCGTCGGGGTTCACTATGTTTCCTTTCGATTTGCTCATCTTCACACCTTCGGCATCAAGTACCATTCCCTGGTGGCGCATCTTCAAAAATGGCTCATCAAAGTCCAGAAGACCAATCTTTTGCATTGCTTTGGTGAAGAAGCGCGCGTACATCAGGTGCAAATACGTGTGCTCTGCCCCGCCCACGTAGAGGTCGACTGGAAGCCAGTGCTTGAGCCTGCTCTCGCGGCAGAATTCTTCGTCGTTGTGTGGGTCTGGGTAGCGAAGGTAGTACCAAGAAGAGCAAACAAACGTGTCCATAGTGTCTACTTCCGGAGTCCAGCCTTCACCGAATATCTTCTCAGTACGCTCTTTGAGCTCTTTAGATTGCGCAAGCGGCGCCTCACCTGTCGGCATGAAATCGACATCTTCCGGGAGTAGCCACGGCAGATGCTCATCCGGTACCACGTGGGGGTTCCCCTCAGGGTCGTACACAATCGGAATTGGTGCTCCCCAGTAGCGCTGTCTAGAAATAGACCAGTCACGAAGTTTGTAGGTGGTCTTCATCTCCCCACCTACGGCCTTGGTAATCATTTCTTTCGCCTCGAGATTATCAAGGTCATTAAATTTATCCGAGTTAACGAGGTTGCCATCACTCACGTATGGACTATCTCCTTTCTCAAATACCTCAACTGCGTGGTGGTGTGTTGGTGCAGTTAAAAAGCTTTTCAACTCATCTAAGGTTAGCCACTCAACGCTGTGCCGCGCTTCTTCCTCGTCGGAGATTTGCTCTTGTGCGTCGTCCTGCAGTTCTATGTAGAACATGTGTCCGTGTACAGTCCGATTCTCTTTCTTGGGGACGTGGTAGAACATGCCATCGACGACTCCCATGTCGCGGGTAATCTTTGCGTTCATGAACCCGGTCTCTTCGCGAACTTCTTTCAAAACCGTTTGCTCTGGCGTCTCGTCATCTTCGATTCCGCCAGTCAAAAGTGTTCCCCACTCTACCTCCTTCCACTTAAGTGCTATGTACTTATCTTCGCTCCAGTGTTTTACCAGTGCTATCACTCCGTTGCGAAACACCATCGGCTCCCCCTCTCGGAAGGCGCCTGGCTCAGTTGTTTGAATTAAACGAGGAGCGATTACCTGTCGTATCTCAATACCAAATTGTTTTGCGAAGTCCCAATCGCGCTCATCGTGGGCAGGTACGGCCATAATTGCACCGGTTCCATAGTGTGCGAGTACGTAGTCGGCAATAAAGATCGGGACCTCCTCGTTGTTTGCTGGGTTGATAGCCTTTACCCCCTTAAGCTCGACACCGGTTTTCTCTTTCGTCTCTACGGTGCGCTCAAGGTCGGTTTTCTTTGCAGCTGCAGCTACGTATTTGTCGACATCCGCTTTGTTCTCAATTTTCTCGGAAAGTTTTCCTACGAGTTCATGTTCTGGCGAGAGCACCATGTATGTTGCTCCGAAGAGTGTGTCGGGTCGAGTAGTAAATACTCTTACCTTCGGAACTATTGGTGCATACCAACTGTTGTTAGCGAGCCATGCCCACGCCGATTCATCGGTTGGCTCGTCATCGTTAAATTTGTTGCCAAGCTCAACGATGGCTGCGTCGGTTTCTTCGCTAAGAACAAGGCGCTCGACTGAGCTGTCCTTATGTTTAAAAATAAATACCACTTCGTCGTCGGTGAGGTATTCATTCCAAAAACCGGGCTCCATTTTCTCCACGATTAATTCCTCAAATGCTTTGGCCGATGATTTCGGAAAACGCACACAGAGGAATCCATTTTTCGTGGCCTCAACTATCTCACCACCAACGGCATTGATGTCTTTCTCGGAGATATTTTTCTCGCCCATGATGAAGCTGCGCGCCTCATTCGGATCATCGTTTACAACTCTGGGAACCACGAACTCAATTTCTGCTCCCTCGCTTTTACCGATCCAGTTTATTTGATTCTTGCGTGTGTGTTCTGGCCAATCAATCTTTTCGTGCCCGTCGATAAGGTCTTGCGCAAAGTCAGTGATTTTGAAAAACCAACTCGGTATTGGTTTTTGCATTACGTCTTTCTTACATCGCTCGCATGCGCCGCCTTCGACCTGCTCGTTTGCGAGTACTGTTTTGCAGGAATCACACCAGTTTACGGTATCGGTCTTTTTGTATACGAGATCGTTCTTGAAAAATTGAATGAAGAGCCATTGTGTCCACTTGTAGTAGTTGGGCTCTGACGTCGTGACCATTTCGTCGTAATCGTAGTCGATACCGAGCGATTTGAGCTGTCGCGTAAAGTTTTCAGAGTTTGTTTTGGTTGTCTCTTTTGGATGTACGCCCGTTTTTACCGCGTAGTTTTCTGCGGGAAGACCAAACGAGTCGAACCCCGTTGGATGCAATACGTTAAAGCCGGTCGCCTTCTTATATCGGGAGAAAATATCGTTGGCCGTATAGGCTTCGGTGTGCCCCATGTGAAGTCCGTCACCAGACGGGTACGGATACATGTCGAGGAGATAGAATTTTGGTTTCGCGGTGTCGTCTTTGTCTATTTTGTTGGCACCGGTCTCGTCCCAGGTCTTTTGCCACTTCTTTTCGACTTTCTGGTGGTCGTATTTCTGCATCTGGCAATAGTAGCACTGGTTCTGAGGAACATACAAGAAAGAAGTGTTGCTTGAGTACGGGTATGATGTTACAAAGTACGCATGCAATTTGCACAGCACAACACAGATTTGCTGATGCTAGGGGCGACCAAGGTCGGTTGTGTTTTGCGTACCTAGAACATAGATACATAAAACAGAGTCGACCTTCCCGGTCGGCTCGTTTTGCTCTTTTTAACCCAGCGGGAGAGGATCCATGGGCAAGAAAAGAAAGCCCAAGTGCAACGGCAATCAACATGCGGCGTATCTTCGAGCTGCGGCGAAGCGACGAGCATTTCGGGCTCAAGAAGCCAAGAAGGCGCGTAAGAAAAGACAGGGAAAATGAGATAGTTCTTCATGCCTGAACCACCGTTTTTTCAGAATCGGTGATTCGGAGCCTGCAACGATGCAATGAAAGGGGTCGCGAAGATAATTCTTCGCGGCCCTGATCTTTTGGCTTTTAGAAGTTGAGAGCCCGAATAGGCACGGGTTCCTTGAATGGAACGATGCGTTCTGGATCGACCTCTCGCTCAAAGCACGTTCGTCCTTCGCCGTGAGGCCAGTCTTGCGTGGTCTGCTGCAAGTCGCGCACACGCCAATCGCTTAGGTCTGCCTTGTCGATGTCGAATGCTGGTAGCGGCAAGCTGAATGTTGCACAAAGCTCAAAAGCAAGGTTGCCAGTCTTTGTGTACTCATAGTCGTCTCCTGTCTCTGGGTCGACTTGAATTTGAGCACCCACGAGTGGGTTTTTAAGTTCGTCGAGAGACTCAGGAAGTCGTTCGGTCGTTTGATAGTAGTTAGTTACTTGGTATTGGATGCCTTGCAGGTCATTAATACGTTGTTGATCGTAGCGAAGTAGGCGCTGCGTATAAGGAGAGCCCATAATGAAGAATCCGGCCATGATTGATACAAGAACAACCAACGACACAGCAGCCGCTATTGTTTTTGAAAGACTTTCCCTATTTTCCCACTTGCCCTTGATGTCTGAGATGTAGTAATAGAACACTCCCGCCGCGACAACAAGTACCGTTATAACCTTAAGTAGGAATGCAGCGGTAATCTCCTCGCCGCTGAGAAATGTGTTAATAAGCACAATTAGGTCAGCAAGTATTGCAATTCCGGCGACAAACACCGCTAGGAATACAAGCCAACGACGAACCCATAGTTCCTTCTTAAGCGGGTCTTTCCGGATATCCTGATTGAGCATGCGCGTAAGCGCAATGTATACAGGGAAGATTACGATAAGGCTCGCAATGGCAAATTGAATACCTCCCGAGTATGGGTCGTAGCCAATTATGGCTGTGTCACCCACTAAACGCTCAATGTACTCGAATGTCAGTGCAATAAAGCTTCCCACTGAAAAGTAGAGTGCAACCATAGCTCCGAGCCACATAAAGAAGTCTTTTGGTGTTACTTTGAGTTTTTCAGACATAAAATACTATTGTGAGAGCTAATGCTCAAATTGTACACTTTTTTCTCCGAAGCGCGACTCAATCTCCACCTGCTCCGTACGGCGAGTAACCGGCGAAGATCGGTGGTGCTCCAATAGCACGCGCAGCTATATCCATGTTCTCACGGGCTTCATCGCTCCAATAGAAATTAGTGTTTAGCACCGCACGTACCTCCGTGTGCGAAAATCCGCATTCGTTCAGAAATGCAAGAAGCGGCTGATGCCACCCCTTCTTCTTGTCACGTTGCACTTCCAAAATGTAGTCGCGCAGATGTGTCACAAGCATGGTCTCGCCTTTTCTCGAACCAGAGAGGAGTTCAAAGCCAGCGAAGTCTCTTCTCAAAAGCGAAAGCAAACTTGCAAGAACGTCACCAGCGCCCATTTTTCTGATTCCCTCAATGTTTCCCTCGTGTGCCAGTTGAAGGAGCTCAAATTTGGAGTCTTCTTCTCTTGATTCCAGTTGAGCATCGGTCTTCTGGTATGAAAATCCTTCTTTTTCTCTCATATAAGCTATCCGTGTCGAAACTCCATTGTATCACCGTCCTCAATAATATACTCTTTTCCCTCTGTACGAACCAAGCCTCGTTCTCTTGCTGCAGACCACGAACCTGCAGCAACAAGTGATTTCCAATGAATGGTTTCCGCGCGAATAAATTTGGTTTGAAAGTCAGTATGAATAACACCCGCCGCTTGCGGGGCCGTACTCCCGGCCTTAATGGTCCACGCTCGAGTTTCTTTCGGGCCGGTTGTAAAAAATGATATGAGGTTGAGCAGTGCGTATCCGGTACGAATAAGCTCGTCCACCCCGCTCTCAATTACGCCAAACTCACGGCGAAACTCCGCCGTGTCGTCGTCGGCGACATCTTTTAGTTCGTTTTCAACCCCGGCATCTACTTCTACCCAAAATGCACCAGAGTCTTCAAGAAAGCGCTTTAGCAGCTCTCCCCGCTCATCAGATTGCTCATGCACATTCAGCCCCGCACTTTTCTTGTTAAGTACGTACATGAATGGCTTCATCGTAATTAGGTGCAGTCCCTTAACCTGTTCGAGTTCCTTTTCGTCTAAGTTAGTGGCGCGAGCGAGTTTCCCAGACTCTAGAGTTGTCAAAAGTTTCTCCAAAGCTCCTCTCAAGACCGTGGCTTCCTTACTCCCGGATCGTATGTCTCGGTCAATAGTTCCGAGTCGCTTTGTCACTGTCTGAGTGTCCGCAAGGACGAGCTCAATGTTGATTATATCGATATCGTGGGTTGGATTAACCGCTCCGTGTACATGCACCACGTCTTCGTCATCAAAAACTCGCACCACTTGCGCGATGGCATTTACCTCACGAATGTTTGCAAGGAACTGATTTCCCAGCCCTTCCCCCTCCGAGGCGCCTTTCACAAGGCCTGCTATGTCTACAAACTCAACTGCGGCGGGGATTGCTTTTTCAGACTGTGACATTTCAGCAAGGCGCTTTAATCGCGTATCGGGAACAGCCACAACGCCGACAGATGGGTCGATTGTGCAAAATGGGAAATTCTCCGCCTGTACAGATTTTTTAGTAAGTGCATTAAAAAGTGTCGATTTGCCGACATTCGGTAGACCGACTATTCCAATAGATAAACTCATGACGTCTGAGTATAGGGGTATTTTACAAAATTAAAAGCCGCAGATGAGGCAAAAAAGAAAGGCAGGAAATGTCCACACGTGAAAAATGCCAGTACAAGTACTGACATCTTTCAGTGGTGCTCATTTCCCGAGGGAAATGGACACCATGGAATCCGGTTCCGAAGAACTGGATTCCATGGTGGCCACTTCTGATCCGAAGACCTGAAATAGTCACCAGTACGGCAATTAGCAAGCTAACTACCGTTTCAGTAAGATAGCAAACCGCAAAAAAATGTCAACAACTAATTTATGCTATGCAATCAAATGCGCAATATGTCAAATCTGCTTGCCCAACTGCTCAAGTTCCTTACGGTATTTTTTGCTTACTTCCATCATGGCCGTCATCTGGTCTTTGCCGCCCTTAACGAGCTCCTGGGATTCTTTGGCTATCTTCATGAAAAGCTCCGGGTTTTTTTCCACCATGGCCCCAATCATTTCGGCCTGGTCCTTGGGGAGGTTTTTGAGCTGCGCCTTCATCAATTTTTTTACAAGGAAGTTTTTAAACATAATGTATGTATCTATTATCGGCTGCTTAGCTTGGCATTGTATCGTAAATGAAGATTGAATCAACTAGTATTGACAGAAATATAATTTGGTGTTACAAATGCTCCACATTTAATAATGCATGACTATGAGAAGTTTCTTTACGGCCGCAGGTATAAAGCTGCGAGCGTTCATATTTAGGTATTCGAACAAGCGTACTATTGCTGCTCTATTGGTAGTGATAGCTTTTTTGGCTTTTGGTGTTCTCAAGGCACTACTGTCAACAGAATCAGAGGAGGATTTGGGAATTGCACCGCGACAAGTACAAGTTGCTCCGGCAGGGGCTCTGTCAGAGCTGGATTCAGTTTTTGAGTCTACCGGAGAAGTAAAGTCTCGTACACAAGGAGATCTACGTGTTCAAAGTGCCGGAATTGTGACGAACGTAAATTATCGTGTCGGACAGAAAGTCGAAGCCGGGACGATAATTGGGTCAGTAGAAAACGCTTCTCAACGGGCAGCAGTCGCTCAGGCCCAGGCTGGAGTAGCACAAGCCTTAGCTACTCGCAACAAGGTTGTTGGAGGAACTCGAGAAGAACAATTGGCGGTGCTCGCCACGAATACTCAAAGCGCTGAAAGATCTCTCATCGAGGCGTTAATCGCAACCAGGAATGCACTTCTTAGCATATATACAACAACTAACCGAGCCTTCACTGGTGGAGTAGATGTACTTTTTGACGATGCTGATGGAGCAAACCCGCAACTTTTATTTACCTCAACAAAAAACACCCAGCTACTGACTGCTGAGCATGAACGCCTTCTTTTGCAAAATATAATTGAACGCCATGTCGTGGCCTCGACACAGGTAAGCTATTACGACTCCACAAAGCTTCGCGAAGAAATGAATACAGTGGAAGAAGAGCTTCGTAAATTGAAGTCAATGCTCGACAGTCTTGTGGTAGCACTTGACGGCGCAGTCGCCGGAGGCCCAATAACAAATACATCCATTTCAACGTATAAGGCGATAGCAACTGAGGCGCAAGCCAGTGTACTTTCAGCTCTCACTACTCTTTCATCAACACGTGGTGTTCTCAACAACACCGAAGCTGCGCTTGTCGTGGCACAGAAAAATGAAGCTCAGGGGGTAAGGGGAGCCCAACAAGAAGACATAGATGCGGCGGAGGCGCAACTCTCCTCAGCAAAGGCGACTCTCGCACAGGCAGTGGCACAGTTAGAGAAGACTCGGGTTCGGGCACCTGTCACGGGTGTCGTCACCATTCTAAACATTGAGCCGGGCGATTTTGTGACCTCCTTCCAAGATGTAGGGTTGGTAGCAAACAATGAATCTCTCGAGATACAAACGTACGTGTCTTCATCAGTTGTTGATCGCATTCGACTCGGAGGTTCGGTAACCGTGGGGGGAGCCTACCCAGGAATTGTGACCAGTATTGCTCCTGGTGTAGACCCAGTGAAGCGACAGATTGAGGTTCGTGTGGCCCTTATCGAAGAAGGGACCCCAATGCTAAACGGTACAAGAACCACTGTTGTATTTCTTGACTCGGGCGATGATAGGGCCATGGGTACGCTTCGTATTCCAATCTCGGCTTTAAAACTAGTAGGAGATTCGGCGTTTGTGTTTACCGTTGGACAAAACAGTACACTGGAGGCCCGCAGAGTGCAGCTTGGAAAAGTTATTCAATCAGCAGTCGAAATTCTTGCGGGTATTGATCGCACAACCACAATCGTACTCGACTCTCGAGGACTCAACGACGGTGACAAAGTAGTCATCGCTAATTAGTCGTTTGCGCATGTACAATTTTTGGAGCTTCTTTACGATTCGCAGTAGGTTTGGGGTCATACTCATTCTGGCAATTCTCTTTCTCGGTACGATGTCAATTGTTGACATCCCAAAGGAGTCTGCCCCTGAGGTAGATGTTCCTATCGCGGTGGTCACAACTCTGCTGCCTGGGGCATCACCCGAGGATGTAGAAAAGCTTGCTACAAACGTTTTGGAGGAGCCGCTAAAAAACAGCCTCGACAACGTGCGTAACATTACCTCCAGTTCGAGCGAAGGACTTTCAGTGATTACAGTCGAATTTGAAGCAAGTGCCGATATACCTAAATCAATGCGGAGTGTTCGTGATGAGGTAGATGCTGCCAAAGGCGATCTACCTTCCGAAGCTATTGACCCTCGCGTTGTCGAGATTGACTTCGCATCTGATCCGGTGGTTACAGCGACTCTCTCTGCGGACATACCGAAGGAACTGCTGTATCAGATAGGAGAAGATGCCGCTGATGAACTTGAAGATATTCGCGGAGTCTCCTCGGTTTCAATCGGAGGTGTTGAGAAACGTGAGGTCAGTGTCATCATCGATCGAAGCGCCCTACCGCAGCACGGTCTTACCGTAAACGATGTAACGCGGGCGATAACCGGCGCGAACATCGCGTTGCCTGTTGGGAGTATACAAATTGGAGATGTAGAGTTTCCAGTCCGTTTGGCAGGAGATATCGCGACTTCGGAGGAAATAGCTGACATACCTATAATTGGAATCAGCGGGGTTCCCGTATACGTACGCGACATCGCTACTGTTGTTGATGGGCGTGGAGAGTCAGCCACACTTAGTCGAACAAGCGTCGACAACAAGCCCTCAATAAATTCCGTGTCGTTTGAAGTATTTAAGAGTTCAGGAGCGAAGATAACACAAGTAAGTTCCCGTGTGCGTGACCGCCTGGATGAGATGACAGCAACGGGGGGGATGCTAGAGGGTATGCAAGTGTACGTCATGTTCGATAGTGGCGAACAACTAAATGACGACCTCACCACCCTCACTCGTAGCGGGATACAGACAATCGCGTTGGTGACAATAGTACTGATGTTTGCTGTTGGGTGGCGAGAGGCGCTTATCGCGGCTGTATCCATTCCACTTTCTTTTTTGACTGCTTTTGTCGGACTCAACTATTCGGGAAATACACTAAACTTTGTGAGCCTCTTCGCGCTCATACTCTCAATTGGAGTAATCGTTGACTCGACCATTGTTATCGTCGAGGGCATTAATCGCCGCTTGCGTATCCTTGAGTCACATGAAGGTGAGTCGCGCGATGAACGTGAAGAGGTCAAGTCACACGCAGCTCTTGATACTGTTAAAGAGTTTTATGTGCCGCTTACCGCTGGGACACTAACGACCGTTGCAGTATTCGCACCACTGTTTATGGTTTCAGGAATTACTGGAGAATTCATAAAAAGTATCCCGTTCACGATTATTTTTGTACTACTCTCCTCACTTCTCGTCGCACTTGGTTTTGTACCTCTATTTGCAACCAAATTGCTTCGACGTGGCACTACCACATTGAACAACTTTGCGCGCAAGCGGGACAAATTTGTAAGACGTGCCGAAAAGAAATATCGTGAATATTTAGTAGAGTTTCTTGCAAACCGAGAGTCAGCGAACACTCTTTTGATAACGCTGCTTGTTCTTTTTGTGATGTCCTTGTCGCTACCGATTATGGGCGCAGTGGGAGTGATCTTTTTTGAAGATTCAAATTCCGACTGGATGTTTGTAGAGATTGAACTCCCGACTGGGACAATTCTCGAACGAACAGACCTTGAGGCATACAAAGCTGAGGAGATATTGTATACAATCCCCGAAGCTACTTCGTTTGCCACAACTGTTGGACGCACCAGTGCCTTTGCGGACCCGTTTGCCGGAGCTTCTGGAAGCGCGCGCTTTGCAAACATATTTATTACGCTTGACGAAAATCGTAAACGAGAGACTACTGAAATAGTAGATGACATCCGTGAAAAAATGAAAGTCATCCAGTCAGCTACTATTCGTGTCGATCAGCTCAGCGACGGGCCTCCATCCTTGGCACCCGTGACAATAACTCTTGCAGGCGAGAGTCTTGCCGATCTCGATCAGTCTTCCCTTTTGGTAGAGGACATTCTTGAGGAAATACCAGGTACAACTGATATAACCTCCAGTGTAAAGAACAATACCAATGAGATTGTACTCAACATTAACCGCGCAGAAGTTGTTGCTCAAGGTGTAAGCATTGCAGCTATTGCGAGCAACCTCCGTGCTGCACTCTACGGGGAAGAAGCTACTGAGATCAAGCAGCTTGGAGATGACATAGACATTGTTACCCGTCTTTCTCTCGACGGAGAGAATGGTGCAGACATTTTTGCGACAAATGCAACCACAATCGATGCACTCTCACAGATAGAAGTTGCCGCTCCCGGAGGTGACACACTGCCCCTGTCATCCTTTGTGACAGCTGAGGTTAAACCAAGTCGTGCAACCATAAGTCACAAAGACGGCTCTCGTATAGCTACAGTCTCCAGTCGTCTTACGCAAGAGGGTAACGCTCTTGAAGTATCTCGCGAATTTGAAAAGCGCATTGAAGCCGCGCCTATGCCAGAGGGTGTTGCGGTTTCAATCGGCGGAGAAAGTGAGGATATCGACCAGTCATTTCGCGATATGTTTACCGCCCTTGTTATCGGAGTAGTGAGTATGTTCGCGATTCTTGTGCTTCAGTTTAACTCATTCCGCTATGCACTCTATGTGCTCGCGATTGTCCCACTTTCTCTTATTGGAGTATTTTCCGGCTTGATGATTACCGGAAGTCCACTCTCGTTTCCATCAATCATGGGTTTCATTGCACTTTCAGGTATTGTGGTGAACAATTCCATTATCCTTGTTGACACCATAAATAACGAGCGTCGTCGTTACGGAGCCTCCAAAACAATTAATGAAATCGTTGCAGATGCCAGTGCCTCGCGCCTGCGCCCAGTCATTCTCACCGCGCTTACGACGGTAATCGGTATGGTCCCGCTTCTCTTTGCGGCTGCTTTGTGGGTGCCACTCGCCTACGCCATAATGTTTGGACTTGCGTTTGCAACGATTATTACCCTCTTACTTGTACCAAGCATTTATGCTCGTTGGCCAGGAACACTTCATTAGTATTGTTTAACCCAAAACTTTAAGGGGCCAAACTGCTTATAGGTACCTACTTTAGTTCGATTTATCTCGAGTGCGAGGCCGCCGACGCCAAGTTTCTTTCCTACCTCGTGAGCGAGCGTGCGCATATAGGTACCAGCGCTTGCGGTGCAGGTTATGTCGAGCACCTGCAATGGCTGCACATCAGTTTTGTGCCAAGCATTCCATGAATCGATCACTTCATGTCTGCGGAAGTCACGGCCAAGGCGCTTCGACTCATCGGTTACAATTGCGAGTGAATGAATTTTCTCTAGTGTTCGTTGTTTGAGCTTCTCTGGGGAAATGGTGCGCACGCCGTTAAGTTCAAGTTTGTATACTTCCCCTGTCGACTCCGGTACTTCAATCTCATCAAGTCGATCCTCCAGGAACCATTGAAAGAGAGGCTTGCCTCTAACAGGCTTCGAAGATATGACCGGGTACGGCCACTTGTAGGGGCCGACGAACTCCTCAAGCGGGACCTTCAGGTAGTCTTCTGGGAACGTACGGGTGTCTTTCTTGTATGTGAGTCTACCCAGTACATCGTGAGAATCGCTTGCTAGTCCGAGCACGATAGAGACCTCATACTCCTTATCTAGATTCCAGTATTTGTTGACGTCTTTGCATTCAGTTCCGGTAAGCACCAAAAGTTTTCCCTCTGCCATTGGGTCCAGTCGGCCAGCATAGGCCATCGGTATATGCTCGGGAAGTTCTTCTTCCTTTCGCGAGCGCTCTAAGGCTTGCAGAGGGGTTTCCCCTACTTCTTTTTTGAGTACGTAGACTCTGTCCGTATTCATTTGTTTGCTAGTTCGCGCGCAAGTTCAACCACTGTCTCCATGTTGTCGTTGCGGGCAAGTTTATTCTTTTTAACGTAGTCGCACTTAGTGCATTTGTGCATCAAAATATAGTCGTTTCCACTCTGTACAACCTCAATAGGCTTCATTAATCCACCGCACGTTGCGGCTCTGTCCCCTGGGTTCACATCCACATGCTTACTCCAGAGACACTCCGGACAATGATTGGTATACCCGTCTCCTTCCACGTGAGCGTCACAATGCTCACAATCAAAGTCCTCAACTCTACGCTGGAATTCTTTGGCCATAATCTAGTGAAATGAGCGCCGTGAAGTTCGCCTAGCGAATTCATGGCCGAATGAACGACGATTATATGAGAGCAATTTTAATTGCTGCTCTTATCACTAGAGCATAGCACCACAGCCTTGTTATCGGCAACTTCCAAAACCCCACCGTTAATGGGGAATTCTTTTTTCTCGCCGAGGGTTGTGGTCACTCGTAGTGTGCACGGGTCAAGTGGAGTTATGAATGGCTCGTGATTTGCGAGCACTGACATCTCCCCGCCAACTCCACGACAGTGTAGTTCGAACGCCTCACCATCAAAAATTGGCTCGGCAACTGTTACTATTCTCAATGTGAAAGGTTTTCGTGCCATGATTCCGATTTTTAAAAAATGATAGAACGTATTGCAGTTCGAGGCGCGTGCGCATTTTGGACGAGGTGTATGTGGGATACAGCGAGGAACAAAATGCGAAACGCAACAAAGAAATGCGGTACGTTAACCATTTTTTCCTGCTGCTATTACTTCATCAATCGAGCCCTTCATGTAGAAGTCTTGCTCGTCACGATCGTCGTGCTTACCGTCAAGAATCTCGCCAAAGCCACGAACTGTTTCTTCAAGTGTTACGTATGCTCCTGGCTTTCCGGTGAAGACTTCTCCGACAAAGAATGGTTGCGAGAGGAATCGCTGGATCTTTCGTGCGCGGTAGACAAGCGTTTTGTCCTCTTCTGAGAGTTCCTCGATACCGAGAATGGCAATAATATCTTGCAAGTCTTTGTATCGCTGAAGTACGCGCTTAGTTTCGTTTGCGACGCGGTAGTGCTCTTCTCCAACAACTTCTGGAGCAAGCGCGGTTGATCCAGACTCAAGTGGGTCAATAGCCGGATAAATGGCTAACTGCGCAAGCGCGCGGCTAAGCACCACAGTTGAGTCGAGGTGAGCGAATGTTGTAGCTGGCGCCGGGTCGGTAAGGTCGTCGGCAGGTACGTACACAGCCTGTACTGAAGTAATGGAACCATTTTTGGTCGAAGTAATACGCTCTTGAAGCACGCCCATTTCTTCGGCGAGGGTTGGTTGGTACCCCACAGCTGAGGAAACGCGGCCTAATAGTGACGACACCTCAGAGCCTGCCTGCACAAAGCGGAACACGTTGTCCATAAAGAAGAGCACGTCCTTACCGCCTTCGTCGCGGAATGCTTCTGCCATCGTAAGACCCGAGAGTGCAACGCGAGCGCGAGCTCCAGGGACCTCGTTCATTTGTCCGAATACAAGCGCAGTCTTGTCGAGCACGCCTGACTCTTTCATTTCGTGGTAAAGGTCGTTACCTTCACGCACACGCTCACCCACTCCGGCAAACACCGAGTAGCCACCGTGCTCCGAGGCAACGTTACGAATGAGTTCTTGAATGAGAACTGTCTTGCCCACACCGGCGCCTCCGAAAAGACCAACCTTCCCACCCTTAATAAACGGCGTCATCAGGTCGATTGCCTTGATGCCAGTTTCAAATACTTCGGCCTTGGTTTGTTGCTCGTCAAACGGAGGTGGTGTTTGGTGGATCGCGCGGCGCTCACCCTGCGCTTCGTCTTTACCGTCGATTGCGTCACCGCGCACCGAGAACATGCGCCCGAGCGACGCCTCTCCCACAGGAACGGAGATAGGCTCGCCCGTGTCGGCCACTTCCATGCCGCGGCTAAGCTCCGCGGTGTCCGACATTGCAATACAGCGCACGCGGTCAAGTCCGAGGTGCTGCGCAACCTCGAGGGTAACTCGATCATCTCCTCGCTTTACTTCAAGAGCATTGAGGATGGGCGGAATGTTTTCCGCAAAGTGGACGTCTACGACTGGCCCGATGATTTCTTTTACTGTTCCTGTGTTCATATTAATTTGCTTATTATTGTTATCTCTTTATGCACCTCTCGAATGTGATCTCTTTATAATCTTTCTCGTTAATACCTTTCATCTCATAAATTTGCATAGTTGAGCAAACAAATTTGTCTGAAAGATCTAAACCAAGTTTCTGGGCAGCCGCATCAACATTTTCATCGCTAGAACTTTCGATCTCAAGATATGTTTCTAACATTGGCCAAGTATCAAAATCAAATTCCACGCCGTCTAACTGCCATCGGACTCGTTTGTTTTCCTCATAGAACTTCAGTGCTAAGCCTATAGACTCGAGGAGGCGGGCCGTGGTTTCGAAATCGGAAACTTCAACTTCGTGCTCGATCATGCCTTCGTCCTTTCCGTGCGCTTCACCCCGGATGCGTTTTTTGAATGTAAGCGTCACTTTCTCTCCCTCATCACGAAGGCGTACCCACGCACCATCGCTATCAAGACGTAGGTCAGGATAATCAAACACCTTTCGTCGATACAAGTACTCGCCGACCCTCTCGGCGCCAAGCTCCTTGAGCTTCCCCTCAAGTTCTGCTACATCAACATCCAACCAAATACCTTCAAACTCCTGCATACAACTACTTCATGGCTTCGATGCCGCTGGTAATTTCACTAACCTCTCGGGTAATAACTGCCTGGCGAGCTTTGTTGAACTTCAACATAAGCTCGTGACTGAGCTCACCCGCTTTGTCAGTTGCGTTTTTCATGGCCACCATTCGTGCAGAGTGCTCAGACGCTTTTGATTCCAAGAGTGAGTGGTAGACAACAATATTTACAAGGGCAGGGATAATTGATTCAAGAACAACCTCGGGTGATGGCTCAATTGTGTAGGCTGTGGCGGTTCGCCCATTATGTTCGGTGTCTGAATACTTTCCTGTCTCAGGCACAATAGCCTCCACAACTTCGTCCAATGCTCCTCGTGAGAGCGGCAAGATGCGACGAAGTACTGCTTCTTGCTCAAATGTTGATCTAAAGTTGGTGTATGCGACGTACCAGGCGCGCGTATCTCCATCTTCGTGCATTTTCACAACCATATCGGTGATCTCCCGCATGTCTTCCTCGCCCACGGAGTCACTTTTATTTTCTTGATATGAGAGAACTTCCAAGTCGCGACTACGAATGAATTCATGTCCGCGCCGGCCGATACACATGAATACTTTATCCCCATCTTTGTACTTGGGGTCACCCAAGAAAGCATCAACCTTCCTGAGAACCGCGCTGTTGAGCGAACCTGCAAGGCCTTTGTCGCTCGTCACGACAATGATTCCGTACTTTCCTTGCGTGCGCGGTTGCATCATAAAATGGTTTTGTGTGTCCACACTCCCACTTAGGTTGCTCAAGATACGTAATGCGCCGGCAGCGTAGGCGCGGCCACCTAAGGCGCGCTCTTGAGCTTTACGCATTTTCACAGCAGAAACAGCCTCCATTGCTCGCGTTACTTTACGCGTTTTGTTGATAGATTCTCTCTTCGATTTTAGCTGCTTCAATCCGGCCATACTTTCTACTCTTCGTCTGTACTAAATAGATCCGTGTGCGTTTTCTTGAAGTCTTCCATTGCCGAGTCGATCTTCTCCGTTGTGGCGTCTTCAAGCTTTCCTGTGCTGTGAATCTCTTTAAGAACATCGCTGTGTTGACCGTCGATGTACTCAAGCCACTTGCCCTCTGCTGTCGTCACATCTTCAACCTTTATGCCAGCGAAGAGGCCGTTGATACCTGCGTAAATTGAGACGACTTGCTTCTCAAACGGCAAAGGTTCACCGTTGCGTTGCTTCAAGAGCTCGGCCATGCGGCGGCCAGAGTCAATTCGCTTTTTGGTAGCCTCGTCGAGGTCTTGTGCGAACTGCATGAATGCCTCGAGCTCGCGGAACTGCGCAAGCTCAATTCGAATTGAGCCACCTACTGCTTTCATAGCTTTTGTCTGCGCACTTGAGCCCACACGTGAGACCGAGTTACCAACATCGATCGCTGGACGTGTTCCTTTGTTGAAGAGTCCTGCGTCGAGGAAGATTTGCCCATCGGTAATCGAGATAACGTTCGTCGGGATGTATGACGATACGTCACCTTCTTGGGTTTCAATAATTGGTAGCGCGGTAAGCGAGCCCCCGCCTTTCTCATCTGAGAGCTTTGCTGCGCGTTCAAGGAGACGTGAGTGTAGATAGAAAATGTCTCCAGGGTACGCCTCACGCCCTGGCGGCCTTCGGAGCAAGAGTGAGAGCTGGCGGTACGCAACAGCTTGTTTTGAGAGGTCATCGTAGATCACCAGTGCATCACGACCCCTATCCATGAAGTACTCACCAATGGTGGCTCCAGAAAAAGGCGCAAGGAATTGCAGCGCAGCAGGCGCTGCGGCTGAAGCTGAGACGACCACAGTGTAGTCCATCGCTCCTGCTTCTTCGAGTTGGGCAACGATACGAGCAGTTTTAGATTCCTTTTGCCCAACAGCGACGTAGATACAGATCGGTCGCGTATCTTCAGGTTCGTTTTTTTGGTTGAGGATGGCGTCGATTGCCACGGTGGTCTTACCGGTAAATCGGTCACCGATAATGAGCTCGCGCTGTCCGCGGCCGATTGGCACCATGGCGTCAATCGCCTTAATACCGGTGTGGATTGGAGTATCTACCGACTTTCGATCGATTACTCCGTACGCATCACGCTCAATTGGCGCGTAGGAATCAGATTCAATTGGCCCCTTGCCATCGAGTGGCTCAGCCAGGGTATTCACAACGCGGCCGAGGAGTGACTCTCCAACTGGAATTGAAAGGACACGCCCGGTGGACTTCACCAACATCCCCTCCTGGACACGCTCTACATCACCAAGAACCACGGCCTTCACCGCGTCTTCTTCAAGGTTGAGCACCAATCCATACAGCGCCTCCTTTGAAGACATTGCTTCCTCAAGGCTCTTGTCTCCTGAATCGTCAAAGAGCACCATTTCGCTCATGACTGCGTTCTCAAGCCCCTCGATCTCGGCGACTCCATCTCCGACGCGCACCACGCGCCCCACTTTTTCTAGGTCGGTTGTCGGTTCGAACTTCTCTATCTCTTTCTGTATTTTCTCAATTATTAACGTGTCCATATGTTTTTTGCTTTTAAAGTGTTGTAACGCGTCGGTAGAGTTGTAGCAACGCGGTTTTGTAACTGGCGTCGACGAGTGTGTCGCCGTCGGTGTAACGCCACCCCCCTACGAGCCGTTCATCTGTCTGGATTTCGACTTCAGGTACTGACCGCAAGTGGTTTCCCAACTCCTTCAGGGCCTTTTGAGAGTCGCTCTCCTTGGTGACAGTAAGCGTTGGTTTTTGCGCATACTCTCGTGCTTGTAGCCGCTCGAGTTCTCGCAAAATAGCAGGGAGAGCACGCATCTTGCCCTCTCTCTTGAGTACGGCCACTAGCTCATCAACATGGGCCTCAGCTTCGCTGCTGTTGGCTGCGTTCTCAAGTGATCGCGATAGTGCGTGTGCATACTCAACGGGCATACCTGGTTAGAACAACTTCGAACCTAACCTGTGCGGGTTAGTGAAGTGGTTTAGTGATGTTAATAATTTCGTCATACTTTTTGATATGGTGTCGGTAATATACCCTATCGCATTCGAAGTTGTACTACCGGGCATACTACGATTGCTTTTCTTTTAGGATTCTCTCAGCTGCAAGAACTGCGGCTTTGCCGATTTCTGCTTTGCTCTCGCGAAGCGCTTGCTCCTTCGCTTCTTGTGCGCGTTGCTCTGCACTTACAAGAATTGAATCAGCTCGAGTATTTGCATCGTTCACAATTTGTGACGCCTGCTCTTGAGCGCGCTCTTTTGACGAGGCAAGAAGCTCCTCCGCTGATTTAGTGGCCTCTTTGAGGACCGTGTCACGTTCGCCTTCAATCTCTCGGAGGCGCTCCTGAGACTTCTCAGCACTTTTAACACCCTCTTCGATCTTTTCTCGACGGGTGTCGAGCATCTTTAAGACGGGCCGGTACAAGAAGTACCACAATGCTAAGAGGAGTACGCCGAAGTTAACTGCCTGTACAATAAGCAGTTTCCAGTTGAGTCCGAATACTTTTACAATTTCTTCCATGGTTAGTTGTGCGTGAGCTCAAGAATTCAAAAATTTTGGATGGAGCGCGAGGAGGTCGAGAGAGAATGTTCGAGGTGTATTTGCTATATAGTGAGGTCATTCTCGTGAAGACCAACAAAGCGCTGCGCCAAAATTAGTGAATTATACGAACTTAACGATAAATGCGACTACAAGTGCGAAGATGGCAAGCGCTTCAGTGAAGGCAATACCAATAAACATGTTCGCGATAACTTTGCCTGAAGCCTCTGGATTTCTCCCGATGGCTTCCAAGGCTTTACCCACGATGATACCGATACCGACACCCGGTCCAATTACACCAAGTCCGATAGCAAGTGCCATACCGAGGGCTTTTGCTGCTTCTACTTCCATATTGATTATGAAATTTACTAATAATTACTCTGCTCGCATTCACAGAGTCACGCTAAACCTGAATTCCTCAGGGCTAGTGTGGCTCTGTGATTGCTATCTTGATGAAGAATAACGTCAACAGTGCAAAGATTGCTGCCTGGATCAGTCCCACGAATACTTCAAAAAGCATCATTGGCACTGGCACCAGGTACGGAACAAAAAACATTATCACCACGATCAGCACCTCACCTGCAAGGATGTTTCCAAACAGACGAAACGAGAATGAAATAAGACGAGCAACCTCACTGAAGAGTTCGATAATACCTACGAGGAATCCGATGACCGACTTAAAGTTCAGGAACTTACTTGCGTACTTCATTATTCCGAGAGTTGCGACACCGACAACCTCAATAACAATGAAGGCGATCACGGCAAGTGCGAGCGTGACATTAAGATCAGTGTTAACACTTCGCAGGAGCGGGGTAAATGCTTCTCCCCCGTGACTTGACTGTTCAATGAAACCGATACTCCCAATACCTGGAGTGAATTCGAGAACATTCGATGCAAATATGAAGAGAAAGAGCGTGGTTATGAATGGAAATAACTTTCGTGCGAGCTTTCCATCCTCAAGCACCTCGGTCATGTAGTTTAGGATAAAGTTGAGCATCTCCTCGAAAAGAGTCTGCACTCTACCTGGAATCATCTTTAAGTTACGCCCAACAAAAAAAGCGATGGTAAAGAGAATCGCCATCACTATCCAGCTTGTTATGAGAGTATTCGTAAGCGGGATTCCAAGAAATTCCCCAACTCGCTCTGCAGCAAGCGCAATGTGTATACCTGAGTCTGCATAAGAGCTGGCGGTCTCTACTGCGTATATTGTCGCCTCTGATATCTGCTGGCCGTCGATTGAAATATCTTCCATAATATGTCTAACGCGCCTCTTGAGGAAAAGAGGCGCGCGCATTGTAGCACAGAATTCTGACGACTCCAGGCTATTTTACTTCCTCCCCTTTTACCTTTTTTCTCTTTCCAGCAGCCTTAAGAAGTTTGGGCTGTGTACTTGAGGAGCCTTCGTCTTCCGGTATGCTCTTAAGGAGATACCAGGCAAGAAGTCCCAAAAATAGACCAATGGCAACCAGTGTTATGTAGTAAAACATAAACACTGCAGATATAATCGCAAGAACTATGGTACCGAATAACCAATACAAAGTAGAGTTGCGAAGCGTCATTCCCAGCGCTGGCAACACTAGATGCTGCAGCAGGAACAAAAGCCCAAGGAAAAACAGCGTAGGGATGATGTAGCGGTCTTTCTCGAATAACCCTATGCTTGACGACAAACGAAGTCTGTCCCTGTCAGGTATGAGTTTTGCGAAGAATGCTTGAAGCCCTGTCCAGAGATCGCGTTCCCGCGAGGAATCCAAGGCCTCTTCGGCAGCGGTTACCGCAGCAGGGACGGTCGAGGTTGTGTCAATGTCTCTCCTAGTCTCTTCCTCGGTGGGAGGCGCTTCTTGGTCAATAAATTTTGCAGCTGGCGAAGTAACTGCTGGCGCGAGAGGGAACTTTTCGGAGTCAAACGCAGGGGCGGGTACGGAACGAGTGGGGGTTGGTGTTCCGGAAATCGAGGGTGTCATCGAGGCTAGGCTAGCAACTGAGGGCCCGGCTATGAAAACCTGGGGGTCGCTAATAGTCGGCATTGCAGTTGGATGAGATCGGGTCACGAGCCGATAGGTGTACGCCTTGCCAGGCTCAAGACCCGTAAGAATGGCTGTGTGCAGTGAATTCCCAGCGTTGTTTTGTACGGTGGCATGAGGGTATCCAAAGTTTTCTTCAGACACAACAATCGTTACAGGCTCGCTAGAGAGCTCCGAAAACAATACTTGTGATGCCGCGGGGGCATCGCTCTCCCACTGCACGACAGCGCAGTTCTCAGTTGAACTTATAAAGCTAACCTGCGCATTCGCAGTTTGAACAGAACCGGGGCCTTGCATCATTCCGGCACCGTAGCCAAAAATATCAACACTGTAAGAACCACACGTTTCTCGCTCTAAAACTCCCGGTGGGAGTGAGTCCAAAGACGCTGATGCAAGCTGTGGAAAAAAAAGGAAAATCAAAAAACTCCCCAATAAAATCATTTGTAGTGTGCGCCGTTGCGCAGCTGTGTAAAACACGCTCATGTTGTTTGTTTATTTAAAGCAAATTCCCAGCAAGGGATCGAAAGGAACAACAACAAAAGAGCACAAGCTCCTCGATTATAGGGGTGCTCATACGGTGATGTCAAGAACAAAAAAAGTCGCCCGCGTTCTGGTTTCTTTAAGGACATAAACAGCCAAAGTAGGCTTAGGTCGTGCCATTTATTGTCCCTTAGAGAGGAAGTTGTGTAAACGCCTTAGATCTTCCATATCTGAGACCTGGTGCCACCCCGTCGCTTCTATGATTCTTATGGGGAAATCGGCAGCGGCGAGTACCACCGTTTGCGGTAAGCCAAACTCCTTTCCACCCTTGATTGGCTGCATTTCATACCTGAAATACTCGGGGCCAAGTACGAAACAATTGGTCCCAACAAATCCTTCCTTTACATTATGGGTACCTTCATTTACTGCGACCACATGGTCGTTGTCATCATACATAATTTGTCCCCCGGTGAATTTTCCACGTACTTTTTTGACCAACCACGCCCAGTCATGTTTCAGGCAGACGTGGATATCGTCTTCTCCATACATGTCGTCTCCCATAAGTACGATAAAGCGGCCAGTGATGTGTCTCTGACATAGAGATAGCGCATGAGCAGTACCAAGAAGCTTCTTTTGTCGAACATAGGAGATTTTTCTACCTTTGTATTCGCTACCAAAGTGATTCGTTATCTGCTCGGCCAGGTAACCGACCACGATTATAAGCTCATCGACTTCCGCGGGTAGCTTGTCTATGTTGTGCTCGAGCAGGTTCTTTCCACCTGCCCGTGCCATGGGCTTAGGAACGTGGTAAGTCAGTGGGCGCATGCGAGTACCTTCACCAGCTGCTAGTAGTATTGCTTGCATAATATCTCGTATTGTACTGTTTGCCCGGCACTCTTCAAGGTGTTGTGTTTATCCTTATATCACCAGCCGATTGCGCTTCTCAGCTTGCGGGGGTGATTCTACGGACATAAGTTTAAAAAAGCGAGGTTTCATACAAAGCAAAACTGGTAGGTCGTCTATCTGTTTTCAGGCTTTGTTGGGCCCACATCTCTTCTATGCTTCAATCGGTGCTCTGTTCTAGCCTCGGATGGCCTCTAAGGCATCAAATAGCGCCGAGTGCATATCCACGTGCGTATCGACCTTTCTAAAATAGGGCCGGTTGTCCGGTCTTTTAAAAAGAACACCACGTCGTTGCCACAATCCTACAGCAATAAAATAGTTAGCTAGCCCAGAGTCATACACTTCAACATCAGTCGCGCCGTCACCAATCATAATTGCTCGTGAAGGGTCCGTAATTATACCGCTAACAATATCAAGCTTTGAGTTCATAATCCGTGAGTTCAGTTGATCCAGATCCCCGTTTTTTGTGATGACAATCTTGTTGCCGATCCCTGCAAAATGTACTTTCGCGCATCCCTCCTGCTCCATCTGCTTTTGCAATTCCGAAACAGCTGCATTTACACAAATTTGCGGCCCGCCGCTCACTACTGAAATTCTTAGCGTTCGCCGGCTGCAAGAAATACTTTCTTGGCTAAGAGCCGAAACCAGACTTTTCGTGAGCGTATTCGGGACTATGCTGGCCACTATTTCAAAGTGTTCGGGAAGTACCGGTGCTCCTAGCTGTTTTGCTATTGCAATTCGTGCCGGGATCGTTTCCCTCATTGTCGCAGCTCCAGACATGCCTCTGTCCATCTCAAATTGGACTCGCTTCATAGCCTCTGCGACCGCATCAGGGAGCAACCGCGCACTCAAAGCTGTTTCAATAATAGAATCCAGGCTCTCTATTGATAATAGAGTGCTATCCATGTCTAGAATTATATGGGCATGGTTATTAGTCATCGAGGAAAAGTTATTCATGCGATCTTCGCTCAGCTCAGCATCCGCTGGTATCGTTTGCAGCAATGTTCGGCAACATTGATATCCACATTTTTCAGTATAGTTCTATTTTGACTATAAACTCTAAAATCGGGTTCATTAAGTCGTACTAGTTTCTGCGTGATACAAGAATATCAAGAATAATAAGAAATGCACAGAATTGCGAGCTATGTTTTTTTAGTACAAAACCTGTGACATCTTGATACAGAGAATGCCACCAGCAGCAAAAAAAAGAGCTAATCACAAAAAGTGGCCCAACACAGAGGTTCAAGGGCATGGTAAAGCTAGCTAGACTTTAGACCAGACCCGGTCGAGGGAGAATAAAAAATTCCCTAATCATTTGCGCGGATGAAACAATAAGGCCCGCTTTAGCGGGCCTTATTATGATTTACTCCGTTTCTTCGTCCTCTTCCTCACCTGCGCTTGCCTGGCATGCTTCGCATGATCCATCTTCACACATAGTTGAATTTATTAATTGCTAAGCACCTCTTGGTGCCCCTTAATCATGCCTTTTGGCTAGACCTTTGCAATCCCCATGTGAAAAAGTGAGCTTGCATATATTTTTAAGTTTGTTCTAGCTATGGCGTTCCCAACGTCAAGGACCTTTCACTACGTCATGCGCTCCCCTTAAATTCCAACCACACGTCATTCGCTGCTTGTTCAGGAAATGCTCAATGTATTATTGGACAAACTCCCGAATCTTATCAGCATCAAAGACTTCTAGGACCTCTCGCTTTCCTGCCCGAGTCATTATTATTTTGCCATCATAGGTATTTGGAGCAAGATAGACATTCTCTGGATAGTCATCGGCAATAGCGGTCAGTCTGCCGATCAGGTCTGGCTCGCACTCATAATCGAGGCAGTTGTATTGGATGATAATTCCTGGTGCGCCTCTCCCGTCTGAATGTTCAAGCATATGCCGCTGCATTCGATCCGGTAGTGGAGATGTTACAATATGCGCCGCGGGGGAGTCTTCGCTATGTCCTTCCACGGTTATAGGCGGCAGGTTAGGGACAAGTGTGAAAAGCCACATTATACTCCCCAAAATCACCAACACGGTGAGGGATATGAGGATATATTTTCCGGCTTTCTTGGGGACATCGGCGAGTTTTTTCTTCGCTTTCGCGTGTTGTTTTGCCTTGGCTTTATTAGCCTTCTCGAGATCATACTTCTCTTTTGGGGAGAGTTCTTCGGAGTCTTGTGGTTGCTCATTGTCGGTCATGCGCATTTTGCTAACTTAGTTTAGAGCTTATTTCTTGTAATCGAACACTTTTTAAAAGACTATCAAATATTGCACCCAGTGCAATTGCTCTGCAGACCTAGAGTCTTGAGCCAGCGAAATTAATAGCCTTCGAACGACTCCGTAAAAATGTGGTCACTCAGTACTCCACCAGTGCGCAATCCACTTATAACGACCGCTACCATGGCAGGTGGCCCCACAATCCACCACACTGCATTCGGATGTTTTTCTACCAGATCTGAAAATAAATCGGGAGAGGGCTGGTGATAGAGATTATGGATTGAAAATTGCTGCTGTTCTTCAGACAACTGTTCAAGCTCTGCAAGATAAGCAGCGCTGTGTGAGTCCTTGTTGCCATAGTATAGAGTGAGAGGATGATGCAACGTTTTCTCTCTTTGCTGAGGCAAGTAGCTCATAAACGGAGCTATGCCGACTCCACCAGCAACAAACACGTGAGATTTATTGACTTCATCAGGGAAGAGAAAGCTGCCGGAAGCCTGTTCAATGGTCACTGTTGAATTCTTCGGGATAGACATTAAAGTTTTTTTAAAGCCGCTCCCTGAAGCGCGAAATACCACTCGCAAATGTTTACGGTCCTCCGGTGGAGATGCAAGCGAGAACTGACGTGAGCGCCCTTTTGGGTCTGGCGCAATAAGCTTGGAGACAGCTACTTGAGTGTATTGTCCAGCCTTAAACTCAAAGCCAGCAGGTCGCTTGAAGGTCACTTCGTGCGTTCCATTTGCTACGGTTCTATGTGCGACTATTTGTGTGTTAAACAACATGTTCGTTTGTTATTACCATTGAGTATTTCGCTGCTTGCGTACAGTTTTGACAAAAGCCCAAGCTTGCACCACGAATACACTCAGAAGTGCCGCTAGGTAGTAATATCGCAGAGGATTAACCGGATACTCAGTTGGTGCCCCCATCATAACCCGCTGTAGCGAAGGGGTATAGTGGATAAACGCGAAATACACAACGTGTGCAACGGAAAGATAAAATATGACGTAAGCAAACATGTGTAGCCATTTCCACGAAGATACTCCTAACCAGTTCACCGCTCTGTCAAACGATGTGGCAGCAAGAGCGAGAGCGAACACGAGTGCCATAAGACCGATGAGGTTTGCAAGGCCAAAACCCGCTTCAACTCGAAGATATGTGTCGACTTCGGTTATGTATTGATACCCAAAGAAACCCCACACGCTCCACCGGACCCAGCCGTCAAGTATGAGGTATCCATGGATCAGGGCGACAATAGTAAACCAGACACCAGCCTCGCGCCGGAACGACAATATGCGATTAAGGGGCGGCCAAATGACAGCTGCCGGCCCGATAAAGACTGCAAACCACAACAAAAAGAACGAACTGCCGCCAAATGACTTCCAAAGGCGCATGTCCGGGCTCCATGTGGAATTAAGCATCCACACAAGTCCGACAAGTGCGGCTGCAATTACTGCAAACAATATGTGGCGCAAGAATGCTACTTTGCTACTTTTTATTCCCAACAACATACTTTTTTAGATTATTGAACAATCACGACACCCATTTGGCTGGCGTTCACATGGTCGTGGTATGTCCACTCCCCCACTTGGTCGAACGTATAGCGGTAACTTCCACCGGTAGCAGTAGACGAGAACTGGTCAAAGGTTGGCAGTATGGTGTGTGCCGGGTGCAAGTTTGATGCTACCCACATAGGGCGACTGCTTTTGTTGACAAATACGACAGTTTCTCCCGCCGAGATCGTTACCTCCCGTGGCACGAAGCCCTCGTTAGTATACGTTACGACCACTGCTGCCTCGTCAGTTTCCGATGACGAGACGTCCCCTTGCGGAACCACGGAATTTGGTGCGTATTCCCCCGTTGTAACGTACCGGGCAAGCAATTGCCCATCGACATATTGTGGCATATCACGTATCGGGTTGAAGCCCTCGTCGCCGTCATCTAGATACACAACGGCAACCATGTCCACTGAAACAGGAAACGAACTACTAATGTCTATTTGCTCATTCCCAGTCAACGGATCAGAGAGATCTATTTGCACATTCTCATGCACTCCGGACGACAAGTACGGACTGACTTCAACGATCTGGCCCGGCCTATCATTTACAACTTCACGAAGTACCACAAAACCAGGAGAAGTTAGTTCCACGCGGTTTACGATGACCACCGATCCCAACTCTTGGGGGACGATTTCGAATCTTTCGCCAATAGTTTCAGGGGAGACACCCCGCTCCGATGATAACAGGGTCCACGCCCCAAAGCTCACGGCAAGGATTGTCGCCGCAATAATACCAATTTTCTTCATAATTAGATGATACGTACGATTAATTCTTCACCGTGGTCGTCAGTTTTATCAGAAGGATTAGGACCACCGCATACTGCAGCATCAGTGTCGATCGGTCGATCCGCAATAAATTCCATGCGAGCAGTTCCTCCTGCGGGAACATGCCCGCCGGGTACGGTTGCGTTGAACTGAGGTAACGCAATACCGTGGTCCACTGAATCTCGGTTGGTGAAGTTGATAATTACTCTATCGCCTACAGAGGCCACAATTTCTGAGGGGTTGTAGCTATTGTTTTCCATTACGATATCAAATCGCTTGGTGCTGGGCAGACCCCCATTTAGTGAAAGGAGCAACGCCGCCACCACAAGGGCAGCTGCGATGATTGACGCAGCTATGGTTAGTTGAGTATTGGTGTTCATGATGTTAGTAGTTAGGTGGTAATGAGGGAGGGCTGCATACAAGCGGTCGATCTATTTTTTTCAGCAGAGTATAAATGGAGTACACAAGGAGGACGATGCCCAACAATCCAAATTCCTCCCCGCCCAGGGGCAAAAATACCAATGAGCCGGCAGCGCCGAAAAGACCAAGCAGTCCGGTGAGAATGAACGTCCCGCACGATGCACACCCCACGCCCAGAAATCCACTCACAATGCCCCCGAAGCTCGTCCATGTTCCCTTATTTGAAGTTCGGATCTTTCTCGTTGTGCGAACGTAGTGGACGAGTACCACAATGTTTACACCAAAAAGCAAAGCTATGGTGATTGTGTACAGAGCGGAGAAGGTCGTAAAGTTTGTCAGGATGGAACCGTACAAACTCGTCAAAAGCGATACTTTTTCGGCAAACGTCGCCGATTGCGAAGGTATGATGGTTAGCACCAATCGCCAATTTGGTAACCAAACTGCAATGGTAAACACGACAAGGGATATGCCTGCTGACAGCAGCACATACGCAGGTCGTGCCCAAATAGACACGAGTAATTTCATAGGCAGCTATTGGCTGTTAAGAGCGATCTCGATGATTTGCTTGACGGCGCTAAACGGTTGCGCTCCCGAAAGCGGGAATGTGTCACCATTTGCAGCGATAACAACGCTCCACGGAGTACCCTGCCCACCGGAAGCGATGGCATTGTCGACATCATCTTGAATGTGCTGATCATATTTACCGCTTGCCACGCATTCGTCGACGGCAGTTTGAGATAGGCTGAGGTTCGAAATGATCTCAGGCAAAACAGTTTCGAGGTCAGTCTGGTTGTTTGAAGGGGTCACTGCGAAAAAGGCGTCAGAAAACTCCCAGAAAGCGTCGTTGCCGGCAAGTTCCGCCACACACTCTGCCGTAGCAGCTTCTCTTCGGGCTTTTACCGGATGGAGCTGGTCAAGAGGAAAGTGTCGATACACCCACGCCACTTCCCCGCTATCACCGTATTCATCCATGACTTGCCTCATGGTCACGTGAAAGCGTTTGCAGAAGGGACATTCGTAGTCGGAGTATTCGACGATTTTTACTGGAGCATCTATGCTGCCACGAATATGATCTTCGGAAGTGACGGGCCGGACCTGGTCCGTGGTGTCAATAAAGCTCGGGGGCGTTGGTGCAGGCTGCGCACTGGCAACCGGCGCACGGGTGTTCCCAAGTGAGAAGAAGAGAGCGGCAGCCACCAAGGCTCCTGCAATCACAATTGCTCCGGGGATCGCATAGTTGACATTATTTGATTGCATATCGTTTTCTTTTGTTTGCTAGTAAGACTTATCTTTACGCGTAAGCGTTTCTTTGCGGTAGAGCGTACAAATTCCTCATACGCTCGTCGCGAGTAAATTCCTAAAGTCAGGTGCTCTCGTACAGCCGAGGGTGAATGATGCCGCGACGAAATGCGTCCTGCAGGTCATTGATAATACTCGGTGTCATGCGTATGGCTACGACTGTCGCGAATTTATGTAGGCCGGGAGGTTCTCCAACCATTCCCTCAAACAGCGGGCGAGTCGCCAATAAGCTCACTACGGCAAGCAAAAGCAACAAGCCTCCCACCGGACCTAAGAATTCTCTAGAAACTGGCGAAGAAGCAGCAGACGACGCGTCGCCACACTCTGCAAAAGCCGGTAATGGCACGATCGTGTGATCAACAAGGGAAAGCTGCCCGCATGAGAGAATTACTGATACAAAAACAAACAAAGCCCCTACAACAGCCATTTTTTTTCCCAAAGAATATCCCATACTTACAATAGAAGTAGTATACCCAAAATAGCTTTTGCAACAAATGACTCCATGCATAACTAACTGAAACGCGTTTCAGATCAATGGCATGTGTGGGGTGAGTGGAGGTACCAGGGCACCCAAACTCACCGCCCAGAACGGTTAGGAGGTCGCTTTAGGATGCGGTTTCGTAACTTACCTTTCACATGAAGGCTACTACTAGAAAAACAGGGAAGTCAAAACGAGGAAATCAGGTCAAAGATTGAAGCTTCTCAACCAGCTTGTCTTTGCTTACACCTCCTGTGGAAAATAGCTCGTCATTAATGATGATACCAGGTGATGCCATCACACTGTACTTCTGCACTAACTCCTGACCCTCAGGACTCGCAATGTCAACCTCGGTTACGGTAACTTTGCCTTCAAACTCAGGTAGCACTTCCTCGAATATTTTTTTAGCCTCGGCACAGTTGTGACATCCAACCATTGTTAGGAAAATGATAGTGTTCATAGATAATTCTTATCTGGTAAGTTAACTAATAATTACGTTAAGGTGTTTGCCTCCGCTCCCGACGCCAATAAAAAGCAAGTGGCAAAACAATCAGCCCCAGTAGGGTTATCCAAGACCATGGCGCAGGTATGTAGTCAGGTGAGTCTGCGTGGTCGTCTACTTCTTCAATGATTACCTGGTCATGTCCATGTTGTTCGGGTGTTCCAGGTTCCTCTTCATGTTCCTCAATCTCCGCAATGCTACTATTCTCCCCTCCAGAAACCAATTGCACGACTTGATTCCAGCCTTTGTGAAGCACGGTACTTTCATACCATTGGTGTGACGTTCCGCTAATAAAGATAAAGGCTCCCAAAATCACAAGGCTGATTCCTGTAATCTTCGATACCAGTGCTGTCTTGCTTGCAATACTGCTCACTGCGTTTACGCCAAGTATCCCCAAAATTGCCAAAAACAACAATGGAGTTGCTCGTCCTATGCCGTGAATAAACCCTAGCCACCACCCGCTGGCAGCTTCTCCTATAACGGCTATGTTCCCAAGAAGAACGTAGAACAGGGGGTTAGGACACCCGACACCGGCATTTCCTAAGAACAAACCAAGGAAGAACGCTTTAAGGTAGTCCCCCTGGTTTTGTATAAATGCGGGATATGCGCCCCCGTAACTGGGAATGTTAAATCGGATCAGCTTTAACTCAGAGAGCCCAAATATAAAGGCAGAAAGGCCACCGATTATAAACAGGATACGGCTCACGGTACCCGCCGAGCTGATCGCGTCGTCTAGACCGAGCGTTCCGCCAAGCAAGCCTACAAAAAGCCCGTACAGTGAAAGAGTTATAGAAACTCCAAGCCCAAAAAATATGGCCATGAACAGACCTTTCTTGGGTTCCTTGCCCATTGCCAGCGGTACAATCACAAATGCCAGTGGCAGTGTACACGGGAGTACAATCATGGAAAGCCCAACAACATAGGCAAACGCCACATTCGCCGTCTCCCCAGGGGTCATGAAAAGATAGAACCCTCCTACTAACAAGGCTGAAAATAGTATGAAGGCAATAAATACGAGAGTCTTTTTCCAAACGTCTGTCATAGCTATTGATGTATTAAAGCAGAAGTATAGTTAATTGTCATTCCCCACATTCCAGACAAATACGCGCTCAGGAATATCTCCGATGTCGCGGGCAACAATAGTCACGCGTTTTGGCTTTGGTTGAATGGATTGGAAGGCAAGTACAATTTCGCGGTGGTGCCCCCCGGGCGGGTCGCCTTCCCACGAGGTAACAGGATACGTATTGTTCTTGTCATCGAGCAACACGAATGCTTGCGATACGTCCATCGACAATTCAACACTGTGCGTGTTCAGTTCAAGTGCAAATTTCCAAAGCCCTTCCCCGCTCTCGCTATCAAAAGTATTAAGCGGCACCAAGGTAACAGTCACAGCTCCTTCATTGTTCACAAGTTCGGAGAGATCAGTGTTGTCGTCCCTTATCCTTACATCACTTATAACCTCGTT
>CEQS01074318.1_pt1 | contig 61810 bp, 52 predicted proteins | sample 530981 | NCBI WGS metagenome assembly CEQS01 (sample SAMEA2621176, study PRJEB7988) | marine metagenome | biome: marine biome (ENVO:00000447); feature: mesopelagic zone (ENVO:00000213); material: "saline water (ENVO:00002010), including plankton (ENVO:xxxxxxxx)" | depth 800 m
TAATTCGCATTGAACCTCGGACATCCATGACTCCCGGCAAAAGCAGGGTTCAAGTAGATCGGGTTCGCATAAAACTGCGAAAACTGCGGATCCTGAGCATTAGAATTCTTACTTGTAAAAAAGCAAGTAATCAAGGCTAATACTATAATAGGACTGATAAATGAATAATTTTTCAGCATAGTACTTATTTGACAAAAATACACAAACAACCGTCAATTTTACGAAAAAAAATGCTGATAGTTACAAATAATTCTAAGTTCTTTTAAAATAACCATCTATTTTGAACGTTTTGAATTCGAAATATGAATCTTTTAAAACTTTTTTCTGAGTTTTGAGGTTTATTATACGTTGTAACACAATTCTAAACATGAAGCTTTTGCGTACACTAATTTACATATTCTTTGGTTCGTTAATGGTTTTTTCTTCTCGAGGACAATCTTTGGAGATTGAACTTGAATGGAAAACCACTTGGGATACCGTGAGATCACTGAACGACTTTGCTACATTTCCCGGACTTGAAAACCTTCATTTCGACGGTAAAAAATATGTGCATCTTTCCCGGTTTGATCGTGCCTCTTCAACTGAGCACTGGAATCTTGAAATAAACTCTTTCTCAAGTGAGAGTATCGATCAAAAGACCTCTAAGTTCATAACCGAAAATGGCTTTTCCGTTACAGATAAAGTTCAATTCGAGAAAAAGAACATAATGTCAATGGGGAAACCTGTCTTGGCTGTTTCGATATTTCCTTTTGTAAAAGTAAATGGAGCGATTCAACGTTTGAATACTGTTCTTTTTGATGTAAACAAACAGAACATCTACCAGGTTAAGGCGAATGAATTTGCAGCTAACTCGGTTTTGCGCTCGGGAAGTGGTGATTGGTACAAAATAACAGTTGATCAGAATGGGATCTATAGAATCGACTATAATCTTTTGAGTTCAATGGGAATAGATGTTGATGCGATCGATCCTTCCAGCATAAATATATATGGTAATGCCTTTGGTCGTTTACCTGAGAACAATTCTGATGAAAGACCTGATGATCTCATTAAAAATGATATTTACATCCAAGGAGAGGGAGATGGATCTTTTGATAATGGTGACTTCATTCTCTTTTATGGGAGAGGACCACATAAATGGGAGCAAACTGGAACAGATGTCTTCAGTAGAACGCTGAACAACTATTCGAACAATGCGGCGTACTTTATAAATATTAACCCATCTGAAGCACCTGCGCGAATTCAATCGGCCGACCTGTCTTCTTTGACTGAGACGAATACGGTAACAGATTATAACAACTTTACAATACATGAATCTGAATCAAGGAATTTGATCAAAGGAGGTCAGCGTTGGTATGGCGAGACCTTTGATGCTGAATTGTCTCAGACTTTCTCTTTTTTTATTCGAAACCTAAATCCTAATGAACCAGGATTTGTGAGAAGTGCCTTTGCATGCAGTGAAGGAGGAAGTTCAACAACTTTCGAAGTTCGCTACAATAATACACTGATCGGAGATGATAATCTAAGTGCAGTAGGAAGTGATAGTTATAGTCGTGGTATATTCTTTTCGATGCCTGGTGTTTTCAATCCTACGTCAAGTAGTTTTGCGTTACAAGTTGTCTTTAATCGTACTTCACCTTCTGACATAGGTTACCTGGATTTTATTGAAGTCAATGCTCGAAGTTACCTGGACTTTGGATCAGGAACGATGGAGTTCAGAGACCTAAATTCTGTCGGTGCTGGAAATGTAAGCCTTTTCCAGATCTCTAACTTCTCATCTGGTGATGTGGTTTGGGAGATTACGGAGCGAACTAATCCGAAATTGGTTAATGGAACACTAAATGGTTCTACATATGAATTCAAAGTAGCTACGGATAGCCTCAGAACTTTCGTTGCTTTTGACGGATCAAATTATAAAACACCTCGTTTCGTTGAGAAAGTGAGAAATCAGAATTTACACGGGTTAGCTCAAGCTGACTATCTGATTGTAACACACCCAACTTTTTTAGCTCAGGCGAATCGGTTGAAGTCTTTACATGAAGCAAATGGATTGTCAGTTCATGTAGTAACAACATCTGAGGTTTATAATGAGTTTTCTGGAGGAACACAAGACCCAACAGCGATTAAGTTTTTTGCTAAGATGTTCTATGAACGAGCAGAAGGGGATCCAGGTCAAATGCCAAAATATTTGTGTTTGTTTGGTGATGGTACATATGATCCGAAAAATCGAGTTTCTGAGAATAATTATATGGTTCCGGTATACCATACGGTAAATTCTGAAGGGTATATTTCTACTTTGCTATCGGATGATTATTTTGGTTTTCTTGATGATGGTGAATCGTTCTCGCCTTCAGATGAATTGGATATTGCTGTGGGTAGATTAGTTGCTACAACTGCTGAAGATGCAAAGAATTTAGTAGATAAAATAGAGCACTACATGAAAAATGGGTCTAGTATCTATGCTGGTCAGGATCTATCATGCGGAGATGATGGTTTTATCAGTACACATGGAGACTGGAGACTGAGATATACGTTGATCAGTGATGATGAAGAAAACGGTTATTTCTTGATCAATGATCTTGAGCCTGTCTATAACTACACGAAGGCTAATCACCCTGAAATGAATGCAAAAAAGATCTATTCTGATGCTTATACTCAAACCACAACTGCAGGAGGAGAGAGGTATCCAGAAGTTAATGATGATATATCAAGAAGTATTGAATCAGGATCTATCCTAGCGTGTTATGTTGGACATGGTGGAGCTATGGGTGCAGCTTCAGAGAGAATAATCACTATTGGTCAGATTCAGGAATTACAAAATATTGATAAGCTCACGTTGTTTGTTTCCGCCACTTGCGAATTTGGTAGAATGGATGATAATGAACGTGTCTCTGCAGGAGAGTGGATGGCATTGAATGAACTTGGTGGTGCGATTGCCTTGATGACAGCATCCAGAGCTGTATATTTCTCAACAAACTCTATTACAACAGATCGATTTTTTCAAAATGTGTTTACGAGAAACGCAGACGAGGAACCATTAACTTTCGGAGAGATCATAACACAAACTAAGAATGCAGTTGTTGGAGGCTCCAACAATAAACGAAGCTTTATGTTACTCGGTGACCCAGCCCTGAAAATAGCTCTACCTTTTGAGCAGGTTGTTCTTGATTCTATTAATGAAGTTGATGTAAATCAAACCAATGATACGATACGCGCACTATCAAAAGTTAGAATGAAAGGACATATAGAAGATCAGTTTGGAAATACGCTTTCAGGTTATAATGGTATTCTTGAACCGTCAGTTCTTGATAAACCAATTCTGCTCCAAACATTAGGACAAGATGCTCAATCTCCTGTTATTCAGTACGAGCAGCAGCTAAATGTACTATTTAGAGGTAAAGCATCAGTGACAAATGGAATATTTGATTTTGATTTTATTGTTCCTAAAGACATTAATTACAGCTATGGTAATGGTAAAGCAAGCTTTTACGGTTACAGTGATCAAGACCTGACGGCAGGTGGATATTCTGAATCATTTATTATCGGTGGAATTGATACCACTGGTTTGGATGATAGCGAAGGACCACAGATCGATTTGTACCTCAATGATGATTCGTTTGTGAATGGTGGAATTACTGATGAAACGCCTATCTTGATCGCACAACTATTTGATGAAAGTGGTATAAATACCGTAGGTAATGGAATAGGTCATGATATAACCCTTGTTATCGATGAAAACACTAGTGAAGCCATCGTCCTTAACGAGTTTTACAATTCTGATCTCGATACATATCAAAGCGGTGAGCTTAGTTATCAAATTGGTCAATTAGAACCGGGGTTACATACCATGACCTTTAAAGCATGGGATGTTAACAATAACTCCAGTGAAAAGACAATAGAATTTACTGTTCAGGAGAGTTCGGAACTTGCCTTAGATCATGTATTGAATTATCCAAACCCATTTACAACTAGTACTGAGTTCTATTTTGAGCACAATCAAGTTTGTGCCGCACTAGAAACGCAAATTGAAATTTTTACAGTTACTGGAAGACTAGTTAAAACGATAAATCAAACCGTTGAAACAAGAGGTTATAGAACAGAAGGCATAGCATGGGATGGAAGAGATGAATTTGGAGATCAGTTGGCCAAAGGGGTTTATGTTTATCGTGTTACAGTAAGGACTCCCGAGGGAAAAGAAACTCGTGCCATGGAAAAACTATATCTTTTGAAATAGAGATACAATATAATTTGATGAATTACGTATATTTGTATATCATAGTCGTGTGAAACTCATGAAATTCATTTATTCTAACATTACACGATCATTTTAAGAAGGTTAAGAAGATGATAAGATCATACATATTTTCCGGCATCGCTTTAATGATGCCATTTTTAATTTCTGCTCAAGATGATGGAGCTACTGACGCTTCAGAACTTCAGTTGAATACCATTACTACAGCAGTTCCATTTATCCAGATCACTCCAGATTCAAGATCAGGGGCAATGGGGGATGCAGGGACAGCTTTGAGCCCAACATCAAATTCTCTATTCTGGAATACTTCGATGCTTTCTTTTACAGAAGAGAAATCTGAAATATCACTTTCTTATTCTCCATGGTTGCAGAATCTAGCATCTGACATTAATTTGTCACATTTGGCTGGTTATGTTAGACTGAACGAAAGAAATGTTGTCGGTGGATCGCTTCGTTATTTTAGTTTGGGTGAGATCGTTTTTACTGATAATAACGGGAACAAAACTTTGACACACACTCCAACAGAATTCGAAATTTTGGGAGGCTATGCTTTCAAGTTGAATGAGAAATTCTCACTTGGACTGAATGGTAAGTTCATATTCTCAAACCTTACTGCAGGTGTTAACGTTGCTGGAGCCTCAACAAATCCTGGTCTTGCAGGTGCTGCAGACGTTTCATTCTCGTATAGAGATGAGGATATCCGTTATGGTGGTACTCGTGGAGCACTTGCTTTTGGAGTAACGTTAAATAACATCGGTAATAAAATCTCATATAGCTTGGAGAATGAGCGTGATTTCCTTCCTACGAACTTGAAACTTGGTTCGGCGATGACATTTGATCTCGACTCATACAACAGTTTAACATGGGCGTTGGATGTTTCAAAACTTCTTGTTCCTACACCACCGATCATTAACAGCGATCAGGAAATATTATCTGGTTATGATCCGAATGTAGGTGTTGTACCTGGAATGTTACAATCTTTCTATGATGCACCTGGAGCACTTTCCAGAGATGCCAATGGAGATTTTATTCAGAATCCTGACGGATCATACCAAGTGGAAGATGGTACCAAATTCAGAGAAGAACTTTCTGAAATAATGATTGGTACTGGTCTTGAATACTGGTATAATGATCTTTTTGCTGCTCGTGCAGGATATTTCTATGAAAACCTAAAGAAAGGTGCTAGACAACACTTGACTTTTGGTATTGGATTGAAATATAAACTATTTGGAATAGATTTCTCATATTTAACGTCATTGAGAAGAAACAACCCGCTTCAGAATACAATTCGATTCACTATGAGACTTTACTTAGGTAATTCTGGTGGTGACGAAAGCGGATCAGTTAAGCCTGAGTAATGAAGATCAAGGTTGGTTTCGGTGTTGATGTTCATCAACTAGTTGAAAATAGAAAACTTTTTATTGGAGGTGTTGAAATCCCATCTGAATTAGGTGCTCTTGGGCACTCAGATGCAGACGTATTATTACACGCGATCTGTGATGCAATGCTTGGAGCTGTGAATCTAAGAGATATTGGCTTCCACTTTTCTGATAAGGATCCCAAGTATAAAGATATAGATAGTAAGATCCTTCTACGAGATTCTTATGCGTTAGTAAAACAGAAGGGCTTTGAGATCGGAAATATTGACGCAACTGTTGTACTGGAGAAGCCTAAAGTCAATCCTCATATCCCAGCTATTCAAAAGGTGATCTCAGAGATCTTGGAGATCGATGAGGATGATGTTTCTATTAAAGCAACGACTCACGAAAAAGTTGATTCATTTGGGAAACAAGAAGCGATAAAAGCCTATGCGGTTTGTCTGCTTTCCAAGATTTAATTGCTATTCTAGGCTATCTAGGCTAATACCTGATAAGTGAGCAGTGCGCTCAAATAGGCTAGTCCTGTGAAAATTACAAATTGCCAGATCGCAACACTCCATTTTCCTGTTTCCTGACGAACCACAGCAACAGTACTCATACATTGAAGTGCAAAAACATAAAATATTAGTAGTGAAAATGCTGTAGCGTAAGAGAAGTTAATGGACTTCAGCCCAGATTTACCTTCAATATCTCCCTGAACGCTGTATATCGTCGACATGGTTCCCACAAATACTTCTCTAGCAGCAAACGAGGCTACCACAGCGATACCGATCTTCCAATCATATCCTAATGGTTCAATAGCAGGTTCTATCGTCTTACCAATAATACCTAAATAGGAGTTTTCAAGTTTTTCGCTGCTCATTTTAGTTGAAAGCGAATCAATGTCAGCACCTTCTTGTTCCATCAAACCAGAGTAATGCTGTTCAATATGATCCATTTTCTCAGCAGGTCCAAAATATGATAAAACCCAGAGGATCATAGAGGCGATCAGAATTACCTTACCGGCTTGAAAAACAAATACCCGGCCTTTATTGATCATATTCGTTAAGGCATTCTTTAAACTTGGTGTCTTGTAGTCAGGAAGTTCAAGAATAAAGCTATCGTCTGACTTTTGTTTTGAAAATTTGTGGATGAGCACAGCAATGATCAAACTTGCAACTATTCCTAAAACGTAGAGCCCCATCATGAATAGTCCTTGAACACTTATAAACCCAAATAGAAACTCCCGAGGAGCTATAAAAGATACCAAGAAAACATAAACTGGCAGTCGTGCTGAACAACTCATTAAAGGAGTGATGAAAATTGTAATGAAGCGTTCCTTTCTGTTTTCTATTGATCGTGCAGCCATAATAGCAGGAATAGCACAAGCAAAGCCACCAACAAGTGGAACTATGGATTTCCCATTCATTCCGAATTTCCTTAATAGGCCATCAGTCATAAAGCTGACTCTGCTCAAGTAGCCGGTATCTTCAAGTATTGCTATTAATCCAAATAGGATCATAATCTGAGGAACAAACACGAGTACTCCAGCTAGGCCAGCGAAGATCCCATCGGCAACAAAATCGGCTAGAATACCAGAAGGTAAAAGCTCTGAAACTTTCAGCCCAAGCCAAACAACACCGTCATTGATCGCGTCCATGGGATATGATGCAAAAGTGAAGATCGCTTGAAATACAAAGAAGAAAACAAACAAAAAGATCAAGAGTCCCCAAACTGGATGAGTGACAAATCTATCGATCTTATCTGTTGTCGTTTTATGATCTTCAGACGCTTTAGTAGTAAATCGTTCTGAGGCTTTGTTAATCGTTTCAACGCGATTATTTATTTCCAATAATTCTTCCTTCAGCGGATCAAATCCTTCAGATTTAAATGACGCTGAAAGCTTGGCTAACTGTTCTTTTTCTAATATCTCTGAAGCATTACAACTTTGCTTGAAAAGCATGTAATCTGAGGTTGATTCAAAAAATTCAGAAGATACCTGGAGGATTTTATCAAATTTACTTTTTGAGAAGATCTTATTTGATCTATTCTCTTCAGGGGCGGACATCAGTGTCACCAGTTCATCAACACCTAAGCCTTTTCGAGCACTGATTCCAACCACAGGTATATTGAAGTATTCAGAAATTTCTTGTATGTCAACAATATTCCCTTGCTGCTTTGTTAGATCCATCATGTTGATGGCCAAAATTGTAGGGATTCCCAGTTCAATAACCTGTGAAGCAAAAAACAGATTCCTTGCCAAATTAGTACCATCGGCAACAAAAACTATAGTGTCTGGGAAGTCTTTATTATTTGGATCCAATAAGATGTCCTGAACCACTTTTTCATCTTCACTTTTGGATGAAAGACTGTATGTTCCAGGAAGGTCGATCAACTCGCATTTTTCATCATTTTTGAGTTTGAAAATGCCAGATCGCTTATCAACTGTGACCCCTGGGTAATTACCTACTTTTTGTTTTAATCCAGTTAAACGATTGAATAAGGAAGTCTTTCCAGAATTGGGATTACCCACCAACGCTATTTTTTGAATCTCCTTTTTCATCAGGTGTGCAAAAATGACAAAAAAAAGTCATTTTATCAGTACCCTAAGTCGGGTATTTAGGTTTTGTCACATGGCTAATCAATCAACATTCTCAAGGACTACACAAAAATTAATTATTTTCGCAGCAATCAAGTTTTAGAAGATGAAAAAGATAATCACGGTTATTGGTGCACGTCCTCAGATCATTAAGTCCTCAGCCTTTTCCAGAGCGGTTAGAACGGAGTATTCTGAGGAGATCAATGAAGTTATAGTTCATACAGGTCAGCATTATGATGAAAACATGTCTGCCGTGTTTTTTGATGAAATGCAGATTCCAAAACCTGATTATAACCTTGGTGTTGGTTCTGGTTCGCATGGAGTTCAGACAGCATCGATGATCGAAAAACTTGAAAAGATATTACTGGATGAAAAACCAGATGGAATCTTAGTATATGGGGATACAAACTCCACATTGGCTGGAGCAATCGCAGCATCTAAGATTCATGTACCTATTATTCATGTTGAGGCCGGACTTCGTAGCTTCAATAAAGCAATGCCTGAAGAAGTAAACAGGATCGTTTGTGATCATCTTTCAACACTGTTGTTTTCGCCAACTTCAACTGGTTACGAGAACTTAAAGAATGAAGGGTTTTCAGAAGATCAGAATAGTTGCTCCGCCGATAATCCGAACATCTATCATTGTGGAGATATCATGTTTGACAATACCTCATATTTTTCAGATGTAGCTTTATCCTCTAATACCGTGATTGATGACGAAAAGCTGAATGATGTTCCTTTTTTCCTATCAACAATACATAGAGGAGCAAATACAGATAACAGTGAGAATCTGACATCAATTTTTAGTGCACTTTTGGAGATATTAGAGAATTATAAAGAACATCATCTTGTTTTACCGTTACATCCAAGAACGAAAAAGTGTATGGAGGAAAATGTATCCTCTTCCATCCTTGATCAAGTAGAACACAACAGTCGACTTCATCTCATAAATCCTGTTTCATACTTGAATATCCTTGCATTGGAAAACAAATGTGATTTGGTGATCACCGATAGTGGCGGCCTACAAAAAGAAGCGTATTTTAATAAGAAACCATGTGTGATTCTACGTCCTGAAACCGAGTGGGTAGAGATCGTGAAGAATGGAAATGCTGTTATTGCAAATGCTGATAAAAATGCTATTGTATCAGGAGTTAAGGATCTCATGGGTAAGAAAGATGCGCTTACTTATCCTTCTTTATATGGTGATGGAAAAGCAGCTTCATTTATTGCATCAGAAATTATTCGTAATTTGTAGCCTATATGGTGACAATATTCTCGGATATTATTTCAAAACGATTACGCTACGTCGCTCAATTAATTTTTGAAGATCGAGAAATCGAATACGAGATCATAAACGATCCTGATGTGTTTCAAGCAAGAGATGGTTTAAAACTCGCTTATTCAGATTATCCGTTTGAAGAAGGAGTTTTCCCTACTGTAAATCCAGCATCCTTGCTCTTTGAGGAAGATATAAGGACGCATTATTTGTCCAGATCAGAATGGGAAGAACAACAAGTGATCTCATTTAATGGAACAGCTGACCCTCTGGCAAGCTTATTTTACATCGTCACATGTTATGATGAATATATTTCTGAAAACACTGATGAGCATGATCGTTATCCAGGCTCCTCTTCACTTGTATATAATTACGGATGGGTAGATAAATTAATGGTTGAGAGATGGTCCGAAGCGATCATAGATTTTATTGGTCGTTTCTATTCAACAAAGATTGATCATGGTAAAATTCCATTCAGAGTCATTCCAACTTTCGATATTGATAATGCTTACGCATACAGATTAAAGAAAGGTGTGAGGAAAGTGCTCAGCGTATCACGAGATATCGTTCGCTTTGATAAAGCTAGACTCCGTGAGCGCAAACTAGTATTGAAAACAGTTAGGAAAGATCCGTATGATACTTATGATTATATCAGAGAACTAGTGGAAAGAGGTTTTGATATTAAGATGTTTTGGTTGCTTGGAGATTATGGTACTTATGATCGAAATATTCATCATGAGGAGGAAGACTTCCGTGCTTTAATAAAAGAGTTCTCTTCTATTTGTTCAGTTGGGTTACATCCTAGCTATCAGTCTAATGAGAGTCGCTCTAAATTAAAAAAAGAAAAGGCACGGATTGAAGAAATAGTAGAGGAAGAAGTAAATTTATCTCGTCAACATTTTCTAAAGATCAAAACACCCCATACTTATGAAGAATTGATCGCCTGTGGTTTTGTAGATGACTATACAATGGGTTTTGCTGATGTTGTTGGCTTTAGGGCTGGAATTGCTCGTCCATTTCAATGGTTCAACTTGAAAAAGGATCAAGTTACTGAACTTTCCATCCATCCTTTTGCCTATATGGATGGAACCCTCAATGAGTACATGAAACTTTCAATCGATGAGGCGAAAGAGACAGTTAAAGAGTTGAAGCAAGAAGTGGAAATGTATGGCGGTAACTTTATTTCCGTTTGGCATAATGAAACAATAGGAGATTATGGTAAATGGAAAGGATGGCGAGAAGTTTTGGAAACCTCTTTAACATCGAATTCATGAAACGTACCTTAGTAGCTCTTCCTAATTACAATTACTTATCAACTGCTGAACGACTATCATTTCTAGGGAGTTGTTTCTCAGAGCATATGGCCGAAGTCTCCAGAAATGCTGCATTTGATGTTAGTTCAAATCCATTTGGAGTAATATTTAATCCAATCTCATTGGCAAACATAATATTATGGGACGAGAGTGATTGGCGTAACTCCGTTTTCCAACAAGATGACAAATTCTTGTCATGGAATGCTCACAGTTCGGTATGGTCACTGGATAAAGACAAGTTGATCGATACAATCATTGAAAAAAGAAATTCATTTTTTGAGCATATTGAGAAAAGCAAGGTGTTATTTGTTACGTTCGGATCTGCATGGGTTTATGAACGTTCAGTAGATAGATCAATTGTTGCTAATTGCCATAAAGTTCCGCAAAAGCAATTTGACAAAAGGTGTCTGAATGCTAAAGAAATAATTGAGACTTGGGAAAATACTGTAGCAAAGCTCAAAGAATTAAATCCTAAGCTAAAAATTGTTTTTACAGTTAGTCCGGTGCGACATATTAAAGATGGTTTGATCGAGAATAACCGAAGCAAAGCAGTTTTGATATCAAGTGTTCACGATTTGTGTAACTCCCATGATAATACTGATTATTTTCCATCATATGAGATCTTGATCGATGAATTAAGAGACTATGCTTATTATGGAGCAGATGGAGTTCATCCTAATGAGTTTGCGATACAGACATTAAAGAAAAAGTTTTTCGATTCATTCCTTTCTGAGAATGCAAAGGCTATAATCAAAGAGTTTGAGTCTTTAAGAACCTTGTTAGAGCATAAACAATTGCATACCGGTAGTTCAGCAGCAAAAGAGTTTGAAAATAATCGAGAATCAAAGAAACGAGCATTCCTTAAAAAGTACCCTGATTTTAAGAATGTTTTGACATAAAAAATCTCGAAACTTTCATTTCGAGATTTTCGTTGTTGTTGTGTATATATTATCAATCGTGAACTACTGTACCTGCATAAACTTTACGTTCATTAGGTATGTCGCTTTCTAATTGCACTTTCCAGATGTAGGCAGTTTCAGATGGAGTCATTTTACCTGTTCTCTCATCTCTACCATCCCAACCGTTATTCGAGTCTTGAGTAGTAAATACTACGCTGTTATCTCGTGGGTCAAAGATCGTCAATGTGAATTTCACATCACGTTGTGTCAATGCGATTGGCATGAAAACTTTATTCCTTGGGTCCATATCGTTTGGACGGAAAGCATCCACCGCCATTAGATTGTAATCCTCTTCAATTCTTACCTTCTTAGTTGTAGTATTCTCACATCCATTGAAATCTTCAACTGTCAGTGATACTTTATGCTCACCTTTCGAGAAGAAATGGTGCTTCGCTTTGATCCCTGAAGTATTGTATTGACCATCAAATGACCATTGAATAGATTCGTAGTCACCGTAAGTCTCAGCTTCAACCATAGGAAGGCCTTCTTCAAAAATGTTCGCTTTTAAGTTGAAATCTGGACTTGGAAGTTCCATCACCATAAAATCCTTCGAATCAATAACTTCATTTGAAGCATTTAAAAATTCGATCGTTCCAGACTCTGTAGGCTTGAATGTGTGAACATGAGCTTTTCTTAATTCAACAATTTTGTCATTTAGACGAACTTTGATGATCTGATTTTTAGAACCATTATTTCTAACTACAATTGGCTCACCTTTACAGATCTTGTCAGTAGAGATAGAACCACTTACATAAGAGTACAATGGTTGATTAACTTCTGAGTCCTGACGTTGAACTTCAGTTGAACCATTATTTTGTGCTGTATTCCCTTCATTGTTAGTTTCACGACTTTCTACAGGTTCAGTTTCATTGTTAGATTCTGATCCTGTATTGTCATCTGAACTCTCATTCTGATTTTCATCAACTTTAACATCATTAGATTCTGATGCTAAGTTTTCACTAGAACTAGTGTTCTCATCTTCCTTCTTAGAAGTGTTATCATCGTTAGAAACAAATTTTTCTGACGAATCTTCCGTGGAGTTCAGTGTTTCGTTGATCTGATTTTCAGCCTTAAGAACTTCATTTTGTTGTGAATTGTCGATTGAGAAGTAAACAGCTAAACTTACCACTGTTATTACAGCAGCGCTTCCAGCGATCCATTTCAATAGACTACTACCACCCGCAGATTGCTGAGCATCTAACCGAGCATTCATCGATTCCCAAGCTGAAGCATCATAAGGAGCCTCGAACTGGTCGAGTTTTTCCTTAAACGCTTTTTCTAAATTATCTTTCATCGGTCTAATTTGACAAATTTCTTTTTCAATATTTCTCTAAGGTTTTGCTTTGCTTTTGCTAGGTTTGATTTTGATGTTCCTTCGCTTATATCCAAGATCTGTGCGATCTCTTTGTGCGAATAATTCTCTATTACATAGAGGTTGAAAACCGTCTGGTATGCGGGTGATAACTCTTGTATCGCTTCCATTGCATATGACGCTTTAATTTTTGTTAGATCATCATCGAAATCATGTTCTTGATAAGAGCTAGCCTCATTAAAAACATATTCCTCATCCGTTGTAAATGGTTGACGATTCCTTTTTCGAATAGCATCAATTGACGCATTCACCATTATTCGTCGAACCCATCCTTCAAATGATCCTTCAAAATCAAATTCTCCCAGCTTATCAAAGACCTTTATAAAACCTTCCTGGACCACTTCCTGAGCTCTGTCTCGATCTTTCGTATATCTCATACAGACCCCGAGCATCTTCCCATACAACAATTCAAAGAGTTCCTTTTGAGCAGCACGATCCTGCTTGGCACATCTTTGAATTATTTCCTTGAGTTGATCGTGTTCCACTTTTTGTTTCAATTTACAAACGTTCCGTTTCTCCGGGGGTTGCTTTTTTGTATAAAATTGTGTTGAAATTAGCAGTTTTTTTGAAGAACGATGGTAATACAAGGGGAAAATTGATGACTTCAAGTTCTAATAAATTACCATACTTCATATCTTCAATGTATATACTTCTTCGCTTGCTTTAAATTATACCTATTTACCTGTGGTTTTTCGTATTGAAATGATTACATTCGTAGCACTTATTTGTTAATTAAAAAATCAATTATAATGAAAGTTACAGTAGTTGGAGCAGGAAACGTTGGTGCTACGTGTGCAGACGTGCTTGCCAAAAGAGAGATCGCGAATGAGATCGTTTTATTAGATATTAAAGAAGGTTTTGCTGAAGGTAAAGCTTTGGATATCTGGGAGACTTCTCCAATCAATCTTTATGATTCGCGTACAACTGGTTCCACAAACGATTACTCGAAAACAAAAGATTCAGACGTTGTTGTGATCACTTCTGGTATTCCAAGAAAGCCTGGAATGTCTAGAGATGATTTGATCGCTACTAACGCGGGGATCGTTAAGTCTGTAACAGAGAACGTGATCAAGCACTCACCGAATGCAAAGATCATTTGTGTTTCTAACCCACTTGACGTTATGACATACTGTACATACCTTACTGCGAAGGTTGATCCTTCTCGCGTTTTTGGTATGGCCGGAGTATTGGATACAGCACGTTACCGTTCATTCCTGGCAATGGAATTGAATGTTTCTCCAAAAGATATTCAAGCAGTTCTAATGGGTGGTCATGGTGACACAATGGTTCCACTTCCACGTTACACAACTGTTGGAGGTATTCCTGTAACTGAACTAATTGATGATGCTAAATTAAATGAGATCATCGAAAGAACTAAGTTTGGTGGAGGTGAGATCGTTAAGCTTCTTGGAACTTCAGCTTGGTACGCACCGGGTGCCGCTGCAGCTCAAATGGTTGAAGCTATTGTTAGAGATCAGAAAAGAATCTTCCCGGTATGTGCATGGTTACAAGGAGAATACAATATGAAAGATATTTACCTTGGTGTTCCTGTAGTATTAGGTAAGAATGGAATCGAAAAGATCATCGAACTTGATCTGAATGCAGAAGAAAAAGCATTACTTGAAGAATCTGCTGGAGCAGTTCGAAATGTTATGAAAGTATTGGATGATATGGACGTAGTTGCCTAATTTCATTCATTCACAAATATGGAAGGGAGCCTTTTTAGGTTCCCTTTTTTATTTTACTTTTGAAGTACAATACTACTCAACATGAAAAGTCTACTACTATCACTAATTTTAACTGTATCGATCAGTTTAAGTTTCTCACAACACAGTCATGAAGGTATCCCTTGTGGAACCGATGAAATCTTACATGAAATTTATCAACAACGTCCTGAACTGAGACCAGGAATTCACAGGGCTGCGCAAAAGTTGGAGAACTTTACTGCTGAGTACATACAGTCGAATCAACCAAAGACGGGAAATCCTTACATCATTCCCGTTGTATTTCATGTTATACATGATTATGGGGTTGGGAATATTGACGAGACTCAAATATATGATGCCGTTGACCAAGTAAATCTTCAATTAAGAAAACTAAATCCTGATACATCTGATGTAGTTCAAGATTTTAAAAGTATTGCGGCAGATACAGAGATCGAGATCCGTTTGGCGCAATTGGATCCTGACGGTAACTGTACAAATGGCATAACAAGAACGGCTTCAGCATTGACGAATATTGGTGATCACCAAGTGAAATCACTAATTCAGTGGCCACCAGATCAATACTTGAATATTTACGTTTGTAACCAAGCGGCAGGATTAGCTGGACATGCTTTATTACCGGCAGCTGCAGATACGATCCCTGAATGGGATGGAATAGTGATGCAACATACGTATGTAGGTACGATTGGTACTTCTACATATTTCAGAAGAACAGTGCTTACTCATGAGATCGGTCATTATTTGAATCTCCAGCATATTTGGGGTGGAAATAATGTTCCGGGATACTATTATTTACCTGTTAATCAATCATCAAACTGTAATTACGATGATCAGGTTGCTGATACTCCTGAAACTATTGGTTGGTCAACATGCGGATTAACAGCTAATTCTTGTAACTCTTTAGATAATGTTCAGAATTATATGGATTATGCTTATTGTGCGAGGATGTTCACCGAAGGTCAGAAGTTACGAATGCATGCTGCATTGAATTCTTCTGTTGCGAATCGTGATAATTTATGGAGTCAGGCAAACCTTGAGGCTACAGGTGTAGCCGGTGACACTAATTATTTATGTAATGCAGCTATGAATGCTTCAAAAAGAGTGATCTGTCAAGGAGAGTCTGTTACCTTTTCTGATGTTTCATACCATGGAATTAATTCAAGAACATGGACGTTTGAAGGAGGAGATGTGACTTCATCCACTGATAGCTCGGTTGTCGTAACCTACAACTCCCCTGGTATTTATGATGTTTCACTGGAAGTATCTAATGGAGTTAATGATCTTTCCATTAATAACTCTGATTACATCGAAGTAATGCCTTCTCCAGGGACATCAACAGGTTTGATAGAATCTTTTGAAACGCCTAATGTTGTTGAAGAAAGATGGGTTATCGAGAACCCTGAGAATCCAATAAACTGGGAGATAGTCAATGTAGGATACAATAGTGGTCAATCGTTTAAAGTTGACAATTATAATGGTATAGATGGAGTCAACTATGCATTCCATTCAATTCCATTTGACGCTTCTCAAATGAGTCAGCTGAAGATCTTTTTCGATTACGCATTTGCAAGAACGAATACAGATAATACTGATCTGCTTAAAGTCCAAATAAGCAATGACTGTGGTGAAACATGGGTGACAAGAAGAACTTTAACTGCTTTGAGTACACTGAATACAACTCAAGATACATTTCCAAATTCCGAATTTGTTCCTAGTAATGATCAGTGGTTAGAAGAGGAGGTTAGTATAGGAACTCAGAGTTATCTTGTTGATGATCTTTTAATTCGATTCATCCTTGAATCAGATGAGGGGAACTCAGTTTATTTAGATAATATCAGAATTTCTAGCAGTGAAACAGTTTCAGTGGATGAAAACGATCTTCTGGGAATAGCTATTTATCCGAATCCTGCTGAAAACTTTTTTAACATTGAGCTAGGCTCTCAAGAACTAAGTGGAGAGATTAGATTGTTGAACTCCCTCGGGCAGCAAATGAGTTCACAAACTGTATCAGGAGGGAAAATGATCACCTTCAGTACAGAAGACCTTTCAACTGGAATGTACTACGTGCAGTTCGAATTTGAAAATGGTTTTAGCCAAGTAAAGAAGATCTTGATCCGATAGCTAAAAAGTAAGGGTGTAAGTTTCTGAGGATATATTACCGCACATATCCTTTGCAACTATCTTTACTTCTTTCTTTCCAGATAATTCCTTTGTAGGAGAGAAATAGAATGAACCTCTTTTAGGTTCCCAGGCTAGCGTGTGCCATACACCATCAATGTACAAGTCATATTCGCTTATTGCTGTTTGATCATCTGAAATACTCCATGATAGAGTTTTACCAGATACGTTTGAATTATCTTTGAAATTTCGTCTTGAGATTACAGGAGGTGTTGTGTCGGATTTAACCTCAAAAGAACCAAATTCTCTCGATCGAACTGAGATCCATCCATCTTCAACTTTGCCTGCTAATGGAGTCGTACGGTTTCGATGGTCACTATGCTCAACATAGATAGATTTTGTTTCGAAATCATCATTTACGGGCAATAAGATTTCAAAATAATCGTCTAAAGGTATTTCATTGTCCCCAAAATGTAGGAATTCATCATGTTTCTCTAAAACTAGGGGAGTAGGTTCATACAACAAACCTTGAGGAAAGAAAATATAATGAGAGTCATCAATATTCATAAATGGTGTATCTGGATATAATTTTTTCTGATCAGCGTACAATGGATGATCTTCCGGTTGTTCACCTGTATTTACTTTTAGAGTAAATTGTAAAGAAGTATGATTTCCATAACTATCAAAACATACATACTTAATCTCATATTCATTTCCTGGTACTACTTTAATGATCCCTCTATTTTTTTGTTTTCGATAAATAGGTAATCGGTTATGAGGTGTGCGGAATGATTTATGAAAATGCTTTCTTCGATCGTGAAACTCTTCATAATCTTTGTGTGTGTTGATCTGTCGGTTTGTGAAGAAAGAAACGCGAGTCATATCTTGAGTAAAAACAGTATCGCCATCAACTATTAGGAAAGATCTATGTATCCCGCAGATATTATTAGCTCCATTCAACTGGTCGATCGCATCAAAAGCAAAGCCAATTCCCCCCGAGCTTGAAGCATAATCGGATGAGATCGTTATAATATTGTTTGAGATTTTATAGCCCTCGCCATCTGCATAAGTATTAAATCGCTTCGATCTTCCTGGAATACGATACCCTTCTTCCGTAAGACTATATAATTTTATTCCACGAATGCGAGGCTTTCTCGTGTCCGCAATATCGAAATTAAATAATAACGGATTTAATGCATCTTCTGATTCTGTTTCCCTGATCTCAAAATGAAGATGAGGTGCTGTACTCCCTCCTGTATTCCCTGATATGGCTATGATCTCCCCCTTCTTAACTTTAAGACTATCCTTGGCAGGGTAATAGTCAAACTCGTAATTCTCTCTTTTCTTTTGAATTTTGTTAACGAGCTGAGTGATCTTTTCTGAGAATGCTTCACAATGCGCATAAACTGAAGTTAAACCATTGTAATGATCAATGTAAACAACTTTTCCATATCCCCAGGGAGAAACTTTTATCCTAGAAACATAGCCGTCATCGATCGAATAGATGTTGTAGCCTGTTCGGTGATTTGTTTTAAAATCTATTCCTGTATGAAAATGGTTCGTTCTTAACTCTCCAAAGTTCGCAGCTAAAACCAGAGGTATTTTCAATGGACTGTGAAAATCATACGATTCATACGGTTTGTTTTGTCCAAATAAAGCTAGACCTGTGAGAAAATAAAGAATTGTGAGTTTTAGATGCATAGCTGCAAATATAGCTATTTGATCACTCAAAGATTAGGAGAAAGATGGAAAAATAAGGCGTTGAATTGCCTTGTAAATAAAAACTAAAATTGTTTGAATATATTGAACCGAATATTACTTTTGTATAACGTCGTATAGAAATGGAAAAAATAGAGCAGGTCATATCAGAAATTCATGAAAAAGTCACAAAGCTTAAGGGATCCCTTGAGCAGGTTGAGACCGAGAATGAAACACTGAAGAATGAACTGAAAGTGCTGACAGAAAAACTTTCTTTAAGAGAGCAAGAGGCTGCAGATTTCCGTCAAAAATACGACGAGATTAAAGGTCAATTAGAACATTCGAATTCTGCTGAGCCTGCAGATGATAAGAATGAGCAGATCGATCTTTTAGTAAGGGAAATAGATGATTGTATAAATCGCTTGAAAGCATAATTAAATGAGTAAGAAGTCCATTAAAGTAGTTCTTGCAGGACGTAACTATCCGCTCACGATCAATGAGAGTGAAGAGGAAGTTGTTCGTGAGGCTGTTAATGGAATAAACTCAAGTATTAAAAAGCTTCAGGAGAGTTATGCAGTAAAAGATATGCAAGATTTATTGGCTATGACTGCATTAAAATTAGCTACGCGACCTTCAAATGGTGGTGATGCTTCTAAGAATGCAGGTAGTTCAGGGATTGAAGAAGAACAGGTTGTAAAAGCTTTACAAAAGTTATCTGAGAGTCTGGATAAGTAGTCACTTGCGGTTTTATAATGTTTCCCATGAATTTGAGCAATACCGCTCGAGTGATTGGGATTTTTTTTTAATTAATAATTGAATATGGACTTAATGATAGGAATCGGGATAGGAGTGGTTGGAGGAGCTGTGGTCGCAGTGATCATCCAAAACGTTATCCTGAAAAACAGAAAAGAACAGATCATAAAAGACGCTGAGAATGAAGGTGAGTCGATCAAAAAAGACAAGATCATTCAGGCTAAGGAAAAGTTCTTGCAGTTAAAAGAGAACCACGAAAAAACGATCAAGGATAGAGAACGTAAACTTCAGTCCGCCGAAGATCGCACAAAGAATAAGGAGAAAACGCTTTCTAAGAAGATCGAAGAAGTCAATCGAAAAGAGAAAGGCCTTGACAACCAAAAGAAGTCTCTTGACGACAAAATTCAAACGATCGAATTAAAGCAGCAAGAGCTTGAGAAAACGCAAGAAAAACGTGTAGCAGAGCTTTCTAAAGTTTCGGGTATGGATCCTGAGGAAGCGAAGAAAGTTCTTATGGAAGCACTGAAAGATGAAGCCAGAACAGATGCAATGGCACACATCAAGGATATCGTTGATGAGGCTAAGTTGAATGCGAATAGAGAGGCAAAGAAGATCATCATTCAGTCTATCCAACGTGTTGCTCACGAACAGGCTATTGAAAACTCTGTATCTGTATTCAATATCGATTCAGATGAGGTTAAGGGTAGAATTATAGGTCGAGAAGGTCGAAATATTAGGGCATTAGAAGCTTCGACTGGAGTAGAGATCGTAGTTGATGATACGCCTGAAGCAATTTTACTTTCATGTTTCGATCCAGTGAGAAGAGAGATTGCCAGATTGGCGATGCATCAATTGGTTTCTGATGGTCGAATTCACCCTGCGAGAATCGAGGAGATCGTTGCGAAGACGAAGAAAAATCTGGATGAAGAGATTGCTGAAACAGGAAGAAGAACATGTATCGATCTAGGTATTCACGGACTTCACCCTGAATTAACGAGAATGGTGGGACGTATGAAATATCGTTCTTCTTACGGTCAGAATCTCCTTCAACACAGTAGGGAGGTGGCAAACATTTGTGCTGTTATGGCAGCTGAACTAGGACTCAATGTTAAACTAGCGAAACGAGCTGGATTACTTCACGATATTGGGAAAGTTCCAGATGAGGAGCCAGAACTTCCACACGCTGTGCTGGGAATGAAGTTAGCAGAGAAATTTGGTGAAAAACCAGATGTATGTAATGCGATTGGAGCTCACCACGACGAAATAGAGATGAATACATTGATCTCTCCGATCGTTCAGGTTGCTGATGCTATTTCAGGTGCAAGACCTGGAGCTCGTAGAGAGATCGTTGAATCATATATCAAACGAATTAAGGATCTTGAAAATCTTGCTTTGGCGTATGACGGTGTTACTAAGGCTTATGCAATTCAAGCTGGTAGAGAGTTGAGAGTTCTCGTAGAAAGTGAAAAGGTTTCTGACCTTAAAGCTGATGAACTTTCATTTGCTATATCACAAAAGATCCAAACAGAAATGACTTATCCTGGTCAGGTGAAAGTCACCTTGATCCGTGAGAAGAGAGCCGTTAACTACGCGAAATAAGTTTAAATAAACCAACCAGCAAAGCAAGTCAATTTGACTTGCTTTTTTTGTCTTTATCATTACTGATAAAATAAATTATCTTCGTGCGTGGTTATTAGAGTGGTATGCTAACTAAAGCAAATACGGGTTCAGGTTTTTTGCGTTCCGTGATGGTGCTAACTTCGGGCACAGTTATAGCGCAAGCGATCAGCTATGCGTTCACACCGTTGATCACACGATTGTTTACAGCAGAAGATTTTGGCGAATTCGGGATCTTTATGCGAATTGTAGCTTTTCTAGCTGCAGTGGGAACAGCTCGGTATGAATTAACACTTCCTCTTCCAAAAAGAGATCAGCATGCCTTTCAACTATTCCTATTATCGCTGAGGATCGCCCTGTGGACCTTGATCATTTCATTAGTGCTAGGATTGGGTTATTGGCTCTTCGTACAACGGGAATTTGATATCCTCCTATTTGTTTTGGCCATTGCATTAACGTCTTATCTAACAATCTTCAAAAATATTGGAACAAATTGGGCCATACGAACGAAAGCTTTTGATCGGATCTCTGCTTCGAATATCTCATCATCACTCGGAACGAATTTGGTTAAATTAACTGCAGGTTACATTGGACTTGGGGCTCTTGGGTTGGTCTATGGGACATTTATAGGAACCATTGTAGCTGTTAGTTGGTTTGTTGTCAATTTCTTCAAACAAAAGCGAATTCCTGAGTTTGAAAGCTCAGTAAACAAAAGAAAAGCACTTTCAATTCGTTATAGTGAATTTCCAAAAGTCAATTTGCCGCATACGCTTATAGATACTTCGCGAGAGTTACTAATCGCATTTTTCCTTTCCTATTATTTGAGCACATCACTTTTTGGAGCTTATGACCTTTCCTTTAAAATGCTAAAAATACCGCTACTATTAGTCGGAAGTTCGATCGGGCAAGTTATGTTTCAACGTGCATCAGAACGCTTTGCCAATAGTGAACCTATCTTCCCACTTGTATCTAAGACCGTATTATTACTATTTACTATTTCATTGTTGCCTTTTACCGTGATCTACATTTGGGGACCTTCTATTTTTGCTTTTGTTTTTGGAGATGAATGGTACTATGCTGGAGAGATAGCTGCAGTCATATCACCCTGGTTGATGATGAATCTTGTAGCTTCAGCGATATCTATGATTCCTTCTGTTATTAATGAATTACGCTGGTTTTTTTGGGTAGGTCTAGTTTCTTCACTGATCCAAATTGCCCTTTTCGGATTCTATCCACAGATAACATCAGCTTTGGACCTTTCGCCTTTGGACTTCTTCTCGATTCTATCCTGGATAATGGTAGCAGTTTATGCTGTGATCGTGGTTTGGGAGCTTGTTCTGGTTAGAAAAGCTTCAGGCCGATCCTAATCTTTTTTATGGCTACGATCATCTTCAGAGGATTCATTGGTCTTGTTTCCTAAGAAGTATCCCCACGGCATAGGGTAGTAGCGTTGACTAATAATCCAGACAAGTAAAAATTGGATCAAGAAAGATAATGCAGTTGCCCACGCACAACCTATAGCGCCATAATGAAGAATGAAGAAATAATTCATGGTTATATTAATTACTGCCGTTATAACTGTAATGAGTGCTACGACCTTTGTCTTATTAAGGTAGAAGAAATAATTAACGACCATTTTATACATTCCATTAAATGCGAAGCCTAAAGAAATAAGGAAAACATACTTTATTGAGGAACTAAATTCTTCACCAATGAACCAGCTATAGATCAATGGAGATGATATTGATAAAAATCCAACCAACACTAGCATTCCTGCAAAGTACAAATAAGTGAACTTGACAATACCCAAATTAATTTTCGAGTCATTTGATCTGAGTTTGTCAAAGAATTGCGGTACCCAGGCCTGATTAAATGAGTTTTGAACTAATCCTATGATTTGTGCGATCTGAAATCCAACGGCATACAAACCTGTTTCCTCAATACTGATCATGTTGGTAAGGAATAATCGATCTGCCATAGAAATAAAAACTACACCGATTGCATGAGGTATAAGAGGGACTCCGTATTTCAGGAAATCTTTTAAGTCTGATTTATCAAGTTTAAATGAAATATTCAGGTATTTCGATGAGTATAATATGGCTAATGATATAATTGCGAAACCTAAACTGCTGTATAGAACACCGTCAATTCTACTCTCCCAGCTGCTTTGTATGTAAATGATCAAAACAATAGACAGTGCCATCTCAATTATGGTTCTGGAAATCCTGAATATCACATATTTCCCAGCTTTCAATTTTACACGCCATATTGCTAAAAGTACCTCTATGATGTTATGTGTAAAGGAACAAACCAGAATGACCCAGATCCATTCAGCGGGAAATTCTGTTATTGATGACAGTTGTTCCTTCAGAAGGATCATGATAACTAATAATAATGCACTTATTAAGGTGATAAAGAGTGTACCAGTTGAAACGTAACGAGAGAATTTTTCAGGTTTATCCTTAATGAAAAAATATTTTCTCGTTATCGCACCTTGCAAAGAAACTCCAGATATCGGATTAAGGAAGCTCATGATCACCTGAAACATTGCAATGATACCATAATCCTCTTTTGACAGGTAGTTTGTGAGAAAAGGCAATAGTAAGAAGGGTACTGCTGCATTAATTATATTTCCAAGGGAATATATACTCAGAGATCGTATTAAAGATTTGGAAATAATCGACATAAATTATTGAATCTTATCTTTTAAGAAAGAGCTGATGTTCTCCTCGTAATTCGGTTTGATATAATGGCTCATTGAAGCGATTATACTTTGTTTTGATAATGAATTTTTCTTTTTCAATGCACTGTTAAATTCATCTGTATTATTAACATAGGTATGAACATCCCCGTCCTCTAATGTCTTACCTAAATGAATCCTTGAGAGGTCATCAATATTAACTAATATATTGGACTTGCCTAGAGCAGGTGCTTCTATCGCTACGGTTGAAAATACCGTTGCATGTGTTTGAACATGAGAAATAATTTCGTAAACGTTCATCCCAGGACACATTATAACATTCTCAGGGAAATCATACTCTTCCCTTTTTTTGGTGTATCGCCTTGGAATAAATATGTAAACTGTCTTTGGGTTACTTAAAGCAGCTTTTTTAATGAATTCAATGAGCTTATTTTCAACTGGATGATCTTGAGAACTGATTGCTACAGAGTTGTCATAATTGCCAATGATTTTTTTTAGTTCATCATGACCTTCATACTTTTCCCGAATGTATTCTAAATAAGAATGTCCAACCGGTATTACATTTTCTGGATCAATAAATAAATTATCATTTGAGAATACTTTCCTTTCATTCTCTCCAAACGTTAAAAGAAAGTTAGGGTAAAAACTGGTATCAGCTTCTGTGTACAAATTGTAGGCACAATGATTCTTCGATATCAGGCCATGCTGTATTTCGATAACAGGTATTTTAAGCTCTCTCAAAGCTTTTATATAACCCATATTCGTGTAATGGCAAACAATAAATACAGCTTTCCATTTTTTTCGCTTAGCGAAGTATCTCATAACCTTGTATTGTGCATAATGCCTTTTGCACAACTCAACAGTGTTTACTGATACATTTAGATCTGAAATTATATTGTTTAATATAGCTTGGTTCTCTATCCTGTTATTACGTAACAAAAGCTTTGAATAAATGCGTGTGAAAAGTAGAAGAGGCACCCTCGAAGAAACGTTTCTATTTCTAAGTTGTTTTTTCTTGTAATGCCCTGTTGTAGATAGTTCAAGGATCCAGGAGTTATTAAGCTTTGAAGCAATGAAGTCTACAGACTTATCAATAGCTTTTCCATCAATAAGTTTACGTTGATCTGCAGAACTCATGATCATGTAGTCACTTTTCTTGAAGTATGAACTTAGTCCATAAAAGAAGGAAGAGAACATTTGAGGGATCGTGGAACTTTTTACTTCAACTGGGGATTTATTGGCTGTTTTTTTTACACACAAATAATATCTCAAAATTGGCCAAAGATGAAGTCCTTTATAAGCTATATCATTGACTTTATAACGTTGTTCAATAGATTTTATCGTTTTCTCTTGAGACATTGTGAAAGGAGAAAAAATTTTCAGCTAAATTAAATATTAATTAGGAGGAACTGTAGTTTTTATAACATATTGTCCTTGATATAGATCGAACCAAAGGCAAAAACTATAATTTTGAATTCTCGGATCAAAAAAAAGTCCTTTTTATTAACACTCTGTATATTCTTCCGTACTTTGGTGTCAACGTTTTATTAACGTGAAAGGTCAGTGATCAAAGTTTAATGTTGGATATAGTATTTAAAATACACGTAGTTATAGGATATTTATTGGTATTGTTGATGCCTTTGTATCAAAAGATCATACCACTGCTCTTGGCTTTGTGGGCTCTAACTTTTTTCATCAGTAAGCTGAGCAGGTCATACTTTGATCACCTGATCAAAAACAAAACAGGGCTATTGGGTATATCCTTTTTTCTTTTAAGCGTGTTAAGTCTGACATATACAGATAACTGGAGCTCCGGAACATTTGATGTTGAGAGTAAACTTTCGTTTATTATTTTTCCCTTGGTTCTTTCATCATCAGTTTACTACTATTCTCATTTAATAATTAAAAGAATATTTCTCTCTTTTATTTCTGGGTTGATCATTTCATCAATTTACTGTTTGTCAGTTGGATTTTATCGGATCATTGCACTTGATGCACCTTTTCAATATCTCACTTACACTGATCTTTCAGTATTTATGCATCCTAGTTATTTCTCAATGTACTTGTCAATGGGTCTATTATTCACCTATTACATTTGGAAGAATAGTACTAAACAGATCTACAGAACATCCATTTATTGTGCTCTGATAGCCTTGTTTTTTGCTACGATGATCGTTCTTTTATCATCCAAAACAGGAATTATAGTCTTACTGCTTCTATTGTTATTGATAGCAAACGATATGGTAAAAAAGAAATTAAGGCTGCTTTTGGCCGTCGTCTTATTGGTCTCAATTTTCGCAGGCGTTTTCTTTACTAATCCGAGATTTAAATCGATGAGAGAGCAACTCACTGCTATGTTCAAAACTGAGCAGTATGAAAAAGTAGAGAGTAATGCTTTGAGAGTGATCCTTTGGGAAAATGCACTCGAATTGATCGGATCAAACTGGTTTAAAGGGGTATCTGCCGGAGATCTAAAGTACGATCTTACTGAAAAATCAGGAATAGTTTCATACGACGATAATGGGAATAGAATTTATTTTAACGCACATAATCAATGGATAGAGACATTTTTGGCTAACGGTATCGTCGGATTTTTGATAATTTTCCTTTGGTTCTTTGTGCCTTTAAGAGAATCCACAGGGAGATTTAGGACTATGCTGATTGGAGCTTTTTTAATTTTGTTTATCAATGGTTTTTTTGAGTCTATTTTTAATAAGCAAGAAGGAATTATTTTTGCAGTTTTAATCTGGACTCTTTTATCAGCTCTCACAAATAAATTTGTTCAACAAAAGTTAACTTGACAAGTTTATGCTGGCATTATTAATACTACTTCCGACTTTTGCGTTCGTACCGATTTATTTCTTTGTACTACCGGTGCTTTATATTGTTTTAAGAAATAAAATAGAAAGAACGGAGCCAGTTTTAGGGTTGAATTATAAAGCAATAGATAAGAATTTCTTGATAGTACTTCTGATTATAGTTCTATCATTTCTCAATAAATTATATCACTACTTTGATGAATTACCCGTCTATTCCTTAATTCCTTACACATCTGCTGTAATTCTTACTTACTTCATTTCAAAAAACCTCAGTAAAAAAGACCTCGTTGTAATTGTCTATATAATAGCAATAGAGGCCGTAATCGTTATAGTCCAATTTGGAATAGGTGTTAATTCATTTTATCCTTCAATTAAGAATGAAGTTGTTAGTCCAGAATTAGCCGATTTAATGTATTATCGAAAACCATTCGGGCTTAGTTATAATTCGAGCATAATTGCTTACAAACTTTTTGTAGCATATTTAATTATGGATTATTTAAAATTGAAGGGACAATTTTACCTGATAATTCGATTGGTCTTAATCATATCTATTTATTTCGTATTTAATCGTACAGTTTTTCTTGTAATGATAGTATATTTTGGACTTTCCATGATACGATTATATGGGCCTGTGATCGAGCAACTTCTCTCTTATCGCTTATATAGATTTCAAGTTAAATATGTGCTGCTTGGTTTGGTAGTTCTTGTTGGATTAACTGCTTTCATCCTAATATATCAGGATGTTTTAATGAATCAACTGACCAAGGGAAAAGGAAAAGTAGTCGAACTATCTGGTAGAGAACACATTTGGAGTGAGTTTATTGAGTTTATTAAGGTTAACTGGGGTTTTGGGAATGGTAGTGTTAAATACTATGTAGATCATTTAGATAGTTTAGCACACGCACACAACTCTTATTTACAAGTTATTTCAACAAATGGAATATTCATCTCTATATTATATTTTTGGCTTATAATAAGAAATTTGAATAAGAAAAATCTACCCTTTATAATCGTCATATTAGTATATTCATTTTTTCAATATGGAGTGTTTTGGGGAATATCCTTGATGGATATTATTCTATTTAAACTACTCTTTTTCTATAATAATATTGAAGTCCCTAGACTTGGGAATGAGTCTAGAGTCAATACTGTCGAGGTAAATTAATATACTATATTTGTCTAAATACTTTTGTAGAATGAATAATTCAGACAACGATCAAATAAACTTGGGCCCTTACTTTAAGTTATTTTATAAACTCTACTCAGCAAGTGTGAATTGGCTGATAAAAAAGGTTTGGTACATAATAGGATTTTTCGTTGTTCTAATGACGATTTCTTTTGTTTATGATCGCTATAAATCAAAGCAGAATAAGTTTTCAGGTTATATCGAAGTTACTCACGTATCCCTCGATAAAATAAAAATAATTTTATCCTCACTGGAGGAACAAATAGCTGGGGAAGCTTTATCAAGCGATTTTGAAAAATTTTTGAATAAAAAAGGAATAGAAACAAAAATTAATTCATTAAAGTATGATATAGATCTTTCTTTCAAAGATAGTATTAGGTTAAGTTATTTCTCTAATGATAACGTGGAAGTCGAAAAATTGGATTATGATTACCCTATCAGAATAGAGTTAAGATCAAATAGTGTAATAGATTCAATAGAGAACTATTTTGTAGAATTCTTAAATACGAACTCTCGAATCAAAGAAATACGTGATTTGTCTCTTTCAATGAAGCAAAAAGAGGTAGAATCGATAAATGAAGAAATTAGAATAATTGATAGTTTAATTTTCTTGTCGACGGAAAAAGATAAAAATAAGCGTGCTGAATTCGAAATAGAATCAAATAAAGATTATATCTATCAATTATTTGAATTAAAACATGAATTAATAATGCAAAAACTTCCATTGGAAAATCACCTTGAAAATCTGAGAGAATCGGAAGTTACCGTTTTAGGTAAATTCTCTCAAACTGAAGATGGTTCAAGTTTTAAACCAACTAATTACAGGTTTTTGTTGAAGTATATTTTCTTGTCCTTCATAATTACATTAATTATTGATTTTTTGGTTAAAGGTATTAGATATAGAAAGTGAATTTATTATTAGTCTCAAAGTTTATTTAATACAACAGAAAACTCCTTAGCTATATTATCTCTATTAAATTTTTGATCAACGAAAATTCTTCCTGCTTTTCCTTTTTCAGAAAGTAGTGTAGGTGATTCGATTGTTTTTAAAATTTGATTCTTTAAATCTTCTGAATTCTCGGGTTCAAAAAATAACCCAGCATCACCTTGGTCAATAAATAGATCTTTTGCTTCACCCTCAACACCTAAAAGAAGCATCTTCTCCATAGCGCAATTTTCAAATATTTTTGAAGGAATGGCACCTTTAAAAATATCCAGTTTTTTCAAAGGAACAAGTGATATGTCAATCGAGTTTATAATTCGAGGCATTTCAGATTTTGGGACTAAATCCTCAAAAATTACGTTTTTTAACTTCATTTCATCTCTGCGTTTGACAAGAGTCTTTTTTAAAGGTCCTGAGCCAAGTAAGATGAACTTTATCTCTTCTCGATCTTTTAATTTTTCCGCGGTTTCTAGAATGATATCTAAACCTTGTGCGTGGCCTATTATACCTGCATAAAATATAAGTAGTTCTTTCTCATTATAATCGTTTTCTACTCTCCAACTAGAATCAAAATTCACAGGATTATAATAATTTAAATCAACTCCGTTTGGTAACCAATATGTTTTTAATTCTGGAAATCGCTCACTAATATTGTTTACGATACCCTGAGTTTGTCCTGTGATTAGATCTGATTTCTTATATAGATACTTTTCCAGTTTGTATGCCATTCCAAGCATTAGTCGATTATTGACTAAACCCAGTTTTTCCGCACTTTCGGGCCACAAGTCAGATACATTAAAGATGAATTTAGCATTATATCGCTTTGCTAACTTAAGAGCCGATATGCCTAAAAATAGAGGTGGAGATTCACATAATACGAAATCAAAATGACCTTTTATTTTTTTTCTACCGATAAAGTATGATGACCACACGAAAGAAAAGTAGTTTCTTAGCCTCTTAATTAATCCTTTGGATGGTGTTGCGTATATAGCAGTTCTATGAACATCAATACCTGAAATCACCTCAAAATGATACTTTTTATTCTTGTAAGATTCATGAATAACTCCAGATGGATAATTTGGCATAGCAGTCAATACTGTAGTTTTAATGCCATGTTCTTTAAGACGGATGGCCAGCTCAAATAATCGATTTTGTGGTGCACCTACTTCTGGAGGGAAATACTGTGAGACAATAAGTAATTTTTTCATTTTGGAGAGTTGATCTTTAAAAGAGCCAGAAAAACTTAATAAATATCGAGCGATAAAATTAATATTTGTAAATTGATTTCTCTATTTAAATAAAATATAATCGTGAAAACGGAACAGGAATTAATAAGATTAAGGTATGAAAATAGAAAAAGTAATTCTCGGGTTTCAAAACATTCAAAAAACTCTTCTTTTAAATACTGGATCCAAAAAGAAAGAGAGAAAGAGTATAGAAAAATTCTAAAAACTGAATTCGATGACTTGGCTTCCATAAAAGTTTTAGAAATTGGTGCTGGTGCAGGAGGTCATATCCAATTCTTTCAGAGTCTTGGAATACCCCTAAATAATATTCATGTCAATGAGTTACTTGAGGACAGAGTTGAGTTGATCAAAGAAAACTTCCCTGATGTAAAAATATTTGAAGGTGATGCTCTTAATATACCTGAGGCCAATAACAAAAAATATGATTTGATTTTTCAATCAACTGTTTTTACCTCAATATTAGATGACGGCCTGAAAAAATCTATAGCAAACAAAATGGACGAATTGTTGACTGAAAATGGAATTATTTTGTGGTATGATTTTGTCTATGACAATCCAAAAAATCCTGACGTGAAAGGTGTTTCGAAAAAGGAAGTTGGAGAGTTGTTTAATAGTTATGAATTTATATCCAAAAAGAAGGTGACGCTAGCTCCTCCGATCGGTAGAAGAGTAAAAGGCTTGTATCCTCTAATTAATATCCCACCGTTAAGAACACATTTAGTAGCAGCTTTGAAAAAGAAGAGTTAAAAAAAACTCCTACCTCCCTAAATGAAATAATGCATCTCCCTTATTTACCAATGGAGTTTCATTCACATTAAATACATATCCATCAAAGGGAGCCTTCACCGACCGTTCAAATTTCCCATAAGGATCTGCAATCGTAGCAAGAATAGTTCCTTTAACTACCTTTTGACCATTTTTAATTCTCAAGTTTAATACTCCTGAACTACTGGCACGAATCCATCTACTACTAGTGATGACGATGGATGGTTGTTTGGGAGGTTCAACTTCGAAATAACGAATACCTAGTTCGGTCATTACACGCTTTGTTCCTTCCAAAGCTTCATCAACAATGAAATTATCGATACGGTTTGATTTTCCTCCTTCAAATAGAATGTATTTCTTTCCAATCTTGGTGACTGCGTGTCGGATAGATTTAGGAATCAACTTTGAATCTATAGTAAAAGTAGAAGCAAATACATCACAAAGCGCTCTCGTTTCTTCGTCTCTAAAATCACATCTTGTTTGTGGATAATTGTTGCGTTGAGCTGCTCCCGTATGAAAATCGATAACGACATCTGCCAATGGGGCAATTTCTTTCATGAAAATATAGGCAAACTGACTCGCTAATGAGCCATTCTTTGTGCCTGGGAAAGATCTGTTTAAATCTCTTCCATCCGGGAACTCTCTCGATAAGTTGAGAAAACCGAATATGTTAAAAACCGGAATACAAATTACAGTTCCATAATTCGGCTTGTGCCAACCTTTTTTGATCATTCGTCGAACGACTTCTGTACCATTCACTTCATCTCCATGCAGTCCGGCTAATAATAATAGGGTAGGACCTTTTTTCTTGGCATGTTGCACGATAACAGGGATCTGGATTGGAGTATTCGTATGAAGTTTTGCTACCTCAAGCGTTACTCTCGCTCCTTTTCCTGGTTTTATTTCTGTTCCTAATAATTCAAAAGATTCCCTCTTCTTCATTTATCGTAAACTTCGTTCAATATAAGTAATGATCTCTCCAGCAATATCATTATGTGTAGCTCTCTCTATTCCCTCTAGTCCTGGTGAGGAATTAACTTCTAAGACAAGCGGACCTCTACTGGATTGCAACATGTCAACACCAGCAACTCCTAAGTTTAAAGCTTTTGCAGATCTGATCGCAGCTTTCTCCTCTGCTTCACTAAGTTCAATTACCTGTGAAGATCCACCTCGATGTAGGTTCGAGCGGAATTCTCCACTTGCACCTTGTCGCTTCATCGCGCCAACAACTTTTCCATCTACAACAAAAGCCCGAATGTCAGCTCCTGAGGCCTCTTTGATGAATTCTTGTACGATCACTCTGGCTTTAAGACCATTGAATGCCTCAAGAACGGATGTTGCAGCTTTTTTAGAGTCGGCAAGAACGACCCCCAAACCTTGTGTACCTTCAAGTAGTTTAATAACAACTGGAACTCCACCTACTGATTCAATAACGCTTTCTACATTTTTCGAGTAGTTAGTGAAAACAGTTTTAGGAAGACCAATTCCTGATTTCGTCAAGAGTTGCAATGAACGTAACTTGTCACGTGAGTCTGTTAATCCTCGTGATTTAACTGTTGTAAATGTGCCCATCATTTCGAACTGACGAACTACAGCTGTTCCATAGAATGTAACAGAAGCTCCAATTCGAGGAATAATAGCATCATAATCTTCTAAATAATGATCAACATAGTACAACCGAGGTTTCTCTTCTTCGATCAAAATGTTACATTTTAAATGATCGATAACATCAACCTGATGTCCGTGTTTTAGACTTGCCTCAACTAATCTTCTTGTAGAATATAAATTTGCGTTCCGACTTAAAATGGCAATTTTCATGTGTTGCTCTTGTTTTTTTGTTCGTAAGATAAATTTGATAGAGAGGTGTCTATTAAAAAATTACCACTCAATAGTTTTCGTCCCAAAAGTACAGGATATCTCATGAGATCCCTGCTTGATAATGTAAATTCTGTATTATGTTTTCGATCAAAAAGTTGAATAGATCCTTTAACGATATATCGCTCTTGCTGCTCACCACTTGAACTTCTGACTTTTTTTTGCTCATACTCGTGAAATTGCATTCGCTCTCCAGTATAACTCTGATCATCTGGAGAAAGAAAGATTACGTTTAATATATCATCTTTTTCCTCGATCAACGAACAATGGATCGTAGAAGTGTATGCACCAGAATCCGTTTTCACGGGTACGTCCGATAAATTAAAGGAAGGGAAATCAGCCTTGTCATCCCGACCAATGATCAACTTTTGTTCTGTCATAACCATTTTTTCTTCTTAAAGAATATAATCATACCTATCGAAATCACAAGCATTAGGAGCATTACTATTAAATATCCATACTTATATTCAAGTTCTGGCATATTAGTGAAATTCATCCCATAGATTCCTGCGATAAATGTAAGAGGAATAAATATAGTAGAAACAATGGTTAGAACTTTCATTACATTGTTCATGCGATTTGAGACAGTATTCATATAAAGATCTAAAAGTCCACTAACTGAATCTCTGAATACTTCTACCGTTTCTATAACTTGAATTGTATGATCATATAGATCCCTAACAAATAGTTTAGTCTCTTGATCTACAAGGCTTGAGTCGGATTTTTCAAACTGGTTAACGACTTCTCGCATAGGGTAGACAGCTCTCCTCATATGCAAAGCTTTACGCCGTACGGCATGCAATTTACCTAGTATGCTCTCGGTTGGTTTATCCAATAGTTCTTCCTCTAGATCTTCAATTTGACTGCCGTAGTGTTCTAAAATCACGAAATATTGATCAACAATAGAATCGATCAGGGCGTACCCAAGGTAATCAGCTTCTCGCTTCCTGATTTGGCCACTACTTTCTCGAAGTCTTTTTCTAACATGTTCAAAAACATCTCCGCTTTTTTCTTGAAAGGAAATAAGGAGCTTATCGAAAATCAATATAGATATTTGTTCACTCTCAATATCGTCCTCGGAAACCATGAACATATTGGCAACTAAGTGAATATAATGATCATATTCATCAAGCTTCGGTCGCTGTCCAATACTAAGAATATCCTCTCCAGTAAGCTTATGAACTTTTTCTTCAATAACTAAGTGTTCAATTATAGAAGTCTCGTGCAGCCCATCTATATTGAGCCAGCAGATTTTATCACTATTATGAACTACTTCCAGTGCTTCACTAATAGAATCGTAACGCTGTTCTTGAAACTCAGTTTCATTAAAGATGATCAACTCGATTTCGGGTTTATCCATTTTACGATCTCCCGTGAAAAATAGTGAGCCCGGAGCTAATCCTATTTTAGTATTGTGTCTAACCTTCCTGCCCTTTGCCATATGTTATTCGTTGTAAATAATGTCTCTTATTGTTGGTTAATTTCACTTCGTTCAATTAAACCTAAATATAATGAGGAAATCTTATCTTTGTAAAAACATATTCTTTATGATCCCATTTTCACCACCCAGAATAGATGATGAGACCGTAGCTGAGGTAACGGCAGCGTTGCAAAGTGGTTGGATTACGACTGGTCCAAGAACAAAGCAATTTGAGAAAGATATTACGAATTACGTCGGATGTAAAACTACAGTTTGCGTTAATTCCTGGACAAATGGTATGCAAGTTTTATTAAACTGGTGGGGGATTGGAGAAGGAGATGAGGTTATTTTACCTGCATATACATATTGTGCTTCTGGAAACGTTGTTCTGCATAGTGGAGCAAAACTGATTTTAGTTGATATCGATGAAAAGGACTTTAACATTTCAGTTGAAAAAATAAGGAATGCGATTACACCTAAAACAAAAGCAATAATCCCTGTTGATATTGGCGGTTATCCATGTGATTATAAGGAAATATTCCAAATTGCGAAAGATGCATCAAAGCAATTTCAACCAAAGAATGAACTGCAACGAAAATTAGGTCGCCCAATTGTTATAGCAGATGCAGCTCATTCGTTTGGAGCAAGTTATGCAGGGAAACGAGTAGGTGCTGTAGCAGATATTACCGTATTTTCCTTTCACGCTGTTAAGAATCTTACCACAGCTGAAGGTGGAGCAATATCATTTAATCTTCCTACTGAATTTGATCATGATGAAATCTACAAAGAGTTCTGCGTTAAGATCCTACACGGACAATCAAAAGATGCACTTGCTAAAACAAAGAAAGGAGCCTGGAAGTATGATGTTGAGGAGCCAGGATTTAAATGTAATATGACCGATATTCAAGCTGCTATTGGTTTGGTGGAGTTAAAACGATATCAGTCAAATTTAGAGCGTCGAAAAGAAATATATAGATTATACGAAAGCGCATTCTCAAAGAAAGATTGGGCGATCTTACCTCGATTTAAAAACGATCAAAAAGAAACTTCATATCACCTTTATCAACTAAGGTTAAAGGGTTTCGACGAGGCTCAACGAGATCAACTCGTAATGGCAATTGCTGAAAGGGATGTGGCCGTAAATGTTCATTTTCAGCCGCTTCCAATGTTGACAGCCTACAAGAAAAGGGGGTATCAAATTAAGGATTATCCAATTTCCTTCAATCATTATGTTAATGAACTATCTCTTCCGGTTTATTATGACCTGAATGATGAAAACGTTCAAACAGTTATTGATGCGGTTTGTCAGAGCGTTGAAGAAATGGTTTAGGTCTCAACATGAAAAGAGTATTTGACATAGTATTTAGTTTTTTCGTCCTCTTATTTTTCCTTCCTTTTGGATTGATCATTTCTTTGATCATTTTGCTAACAAGCAGAGGAGGTGTTTTCTATAGACAAGAAAGAGTTGGTAGAAACGGTAATATCTTTCGTCTTTTTAAATTCCGAACGATGAGGAAAGATGCCGATAAGGTAGGGAAGTTGACAGTTGGAATGCGTGATCCACGAATAACTGGAATTGGATACTTTTTACGAAAATATAAGCTGGACGAATTCCCTCAATTTTTAAACGTTTTTATTGGAGATATGAGTGTTGTTGGCCCTCGCCCAGAAGTTGAAGAGTATACCTCATTGTATACACATGAACAACGTAAGGTCTTAGATGTAAAACCAGGTATTACTGATTATGCAAGTTTGGCGTATTTCGATGAAAACCGTCTGCTTGGAGACAGTGAGGACCCTAGGAAAACATACATCGAAGAGATTATGCCGGCTAAATTAGAACTCAATAAAAAATACCTTGAAAACCCTACGGTTGGGCATGATCTAAAGATAATTGGGAAGACATTTAGTCGAATATTCAAGAAATAATAGGCTGATACACAGAATTTCCTGTTTTTTATACCCTTAAGAAGTCAACCTTTTCTTACTTTCGTACGTACTATACATGTAGAAAAAACTATGCTATGCTTATAAAACATTCCCTTGTTGCCTTTTTGGTATCAATAGCTCTTGGTGCCTACTCTCAAAGAGGAAGTTTTGGAAATCAAACAATAAATGCGCAGGATACTTGGGTAAACACATACACGTATTTAACAAGCAATGCTACTGCAGGAAATACTACGATCATCGTTGATGACAATTCAATGACGGGTGCTCAATTTGGAGGTTCCCTTGCGCAAGGTGAACTTATTATGATCATGCAAATGCAAGGTGCAGATGTGGATGTATTTACTGATCCAACTGCAGTTTGGGGAGGTGACTATACTGCTCACAATAACTTCGCTGCTGATGGGTTTAACCACAATTTGATAGAATTCGGTCGTGTTTTAAACTACAACGGAGCTGGTCATTTTGAATATGCAGAAGTGGCGGGTGTCTCTGGAGGAAATACGATCACATTGAATTGTGGACTTGAAAATGACTATGATGTAGCTGGACATGTTCAGATCGTAAGAATTCCCAGATATGAAGATCTCGAGATCCAAAATAATACGAGTATATCAGGTCCACAGTGGAATGGACTTTCTGGTGGTGTTGTTGCTGTTGAGGTAAATGGCGACCTAACGATCACAGGAACAGGAAGTATAGAAGCTGATGCAATCGGATTTCGTGGAGGTGTTCCAGATAATCAGTCGGCAAATGCGCCTAACGATGACGTAAATACAGGTTACCCAGGTTCGGAGAATCCTACACAGGGAGCTGAAAAGGGAGAAGGAATATTTGGAACTTACACAGATTTAGATGCAATCTATTCTCGATATTGTCAAGGAGCGATCTCAAACGGTGGTGGTGGAGCTAATTACCACAACGCCGGAGGAGGTGGTGGTTCAAATGTTGGAACCGGTACTTATTATGCTTATGGTGTTCCTGCGCCTGGTCCTTCCAATGATTATGTAACAGCGTGGAACTTAGAGTCTGCTTCAATGTTCAGTAATCCAAGTTCAGGAGGAGGTAGAGGAGGTTATTCACATGCAACGAGTAATAATGATCCTTTGGTTGTTGATACAAGTGAAGCTGCTTGGGGTGGTGATTTCAGAAGAGCAACTGGTGGAGCAGGTGGACATCCGTTAACCTATGATACGGACCGACTCTTTATGGGAGGCGGTGGTGGAGCCGGAGACGATAATAATAACTACGGAGGGCCTGGAGGTCGAGGTGGAGGAATTGTTATGGTACAAGTATATGGAAACATATCTGGGACTGGTTCAATAACAGCAAACGGAGAAGATGGGGGGAACTCAGAAGGACCTACACCTCCAAATTTCAGTAGTCAAAAATCTGGTGACGACGGAGCCGGTGGTGCTGGTGGAGGTGGATCAGTTTATATTCAAAATATGAATCCAGTTCCATCTGGGATATCACTTACAGCTGTAGGTGGAGATGGTGGAGATCAAGTATTTCAATACGGACAATTTACTTCACCTCAAGCGGATGGACCAGGTGGAGCCGGAGCTGGAGGTTTGATCGTTTATAGTTCTGGTACTCCTACAGAAGATGTTTCAGGTGGGCTTGCCGGTGAAACGGATTCAGAGTTTGTTCCGAATTTTCCTGTGAATGGTGCAACAGGAGGTGCGTCAGGAATGAGTAATTCAAATGACGCGATCTCAACAGAGTTCTTTGACCTTGTTGTCGAAGACGATACTGTTTGTGGTGGAGGTTCTACTACCTTAACAGCAACAGTGAATGGAACACTTCCTGGTGGAAGCCAGATCACATGGTATAATGCAGCCTATGGAGGTTCATCCGTGCAAACAGGAGCTAGCTTTACGACACCTAGTTTAGCCACGACAACAACATATTACGTTGGTGTTTGTCCGGGTACTTTTAGAATACCAGTAGAGGTTGTTGTTTCACCTCCTATAAATATTACAGGGACTGCAACAACTTCACCTGAGACCTGTGCAGGAAATGATGGTTCTATTACTGGATTATCAGCTTCAGGTGGATTTGGAAGCTTAACGTTCGATTGGAACGGAACGGTAACACCGACAGAGGACCTGAACAATGCAGTAGGAGGTTCTTATACGTTGACGGTTACTGATGAAAATGGTTGTACGGCAACAAGTGGGCCTTACACGATCAGTCCATCACCGGGTCCTTCTATTGATCTAACTAATCTTAATATTCAAGATGAGTCTTGTCTTGGTAATGATGGTTCTATCACAGGGATCGTAGCAACAGGTAGTAACATCGTTATCGAATGGAACGGAACAGTTTATCCAGATGAGGATATCACTGGCCTGGCAGGTGGAACATATACTTTAGTCGTGACTGATGATGCAAGTTGTACCACCACTGCAGGACCATTTACGGTAAACACTGATCCAGGACCATCAATTGATGATTCAAACATTCAAATTGAAGATGAAACGTGTTTCGGTGCGGATGGAGAGATCACAGGAATTGTAGCTACAGGAACGAACCTAACGTATGATTGGAACGGGAATAATACGCTAAGCGAAGACACTGTTGGATTGGATGCAGGATCATATACACTTACGGTTACAGATGGAGTAGGATGTAGTGTTTCATCAGGACCTTATACAGTTAATGAGATACCAGGACCGCAAGTCGATGATAGCAATATTCAGATCCAGGATGAGGGGTGTGGCCAAGGAAACGGAAGCATCACAGGGATAACTGCAACAGGTAACAACCTTGCATTTGTTTGGAATGGAACGACGGAGCCTCAAATTGATATAAACGGATTATCCGCGGGATCTTACACGCTTGAGGTTGTTGATGATCTAGGATGTAGTGTAACTGTAGGACCATACACAGTGAATAATATTCCAGGTCCTACAATTGATGAAAATAATGTAGTGATCACAGGTGAAACCTGTAATGGTAATGACGGGTCTGTTTCTGGTCTTCAAGTTAGTGGAGCAGGAGGTTATTCCTATCAATGGACGCCTTCAGGTCAGACAACAGTTGATCTGACAAATGTTGCTGCTGGAAATTATGCGATTCAGGTTACGGATATAAATGGTTGTACAGCATCAGCAGGACCATTTACAGTGGGAGTGATTCCTTCTCCGTCGATCGATGCATCGAACATAGTTGTCCAGGATGAAACTTGTGACGGTAATGATGGTTCAATAACGAATATCTCTGCAACTGGTGGTGATCTGACATATGAATGGAATGGTCAAACTTATCCATCAGAAGATGCTACAGGTTTAACAGGCGGTGATTATACACTTGTTGTTACTGATTCAAATAACTGTACCGCAACGTATGGACCTGTAACAGTTAATGGCGTTGTCGTTCCGGATGTAACGATCTTAACGCCGGATCCAGCGATTGTCGATCTGGGTGACTTTATTACGATCGAAACAACAGTTACTCCTTCCACAGCAGATATCAGTTGGAACCCTGGAGCAGGTTTGAGCTGCACAGATTGTGAAGATACAGATGCATCTCCGGAAGGAAGTAATTGGTATATAGTAACCGTTACAAGTGCCGATGGATGTACTGATCAGGATTCAATTTGGATCGAAGTGATCAACCCATGTGGAGAAGTTATGGTTCCAACTATATTCTCACCAAATAATGATAACCTAAACGATCAGCTTTGTGTCTTAGGAGGATGCATTCAGACAATGAATTTACAGATCTTCAATCGATGGGGAGAAAAAATATTTGAAAGTAATGACCCAACCGATTGCTGGGATGGTACGTTTAGAGGAGAGAAGGTGAATACTGGAACGTATATTTACAAAATAACTGGTACACGTGACGATGGGACTGCATTTGAAGACGCAGGTAACGTGAACGTTGTGAGATAATTTTTAACTACTTAAATGTGTTATTCACTCATTTATATGTGTATTTCACCAATTAATCCAGTAAAATGGTCAGTAAATTGATAAACTTATTTATTTTTAACCTTTAGCTATTGATAATCAATGTCTAGGAACACCGAAATAAGAACTAACCTTGAAGGCATCTACCGGACGCTGCATAATGATATGGCAGACCGTGAAGGTGCTGTTGTAGTACTTTCTCATTTTGGTGAATTTTCTCAAGACCTTGTAAATAGTCTCTCAGAGGGTCTTGAGCAGATCATGGTTACGAATAATGTTAAGAAGACCATCATAAAACGAATGTTTTCTATTATGATCGAGGGTCTTCAGAATATACGTATTCATGGGGCTAAAGACACTCAAGGTAAACAGCTTGGACATGTCATCGTACTGGACGAGGGTGATCATTACACCATTTCACTTGGTAATCTGATCGATAATAAAAAGAAAACGTTCATTTCAGAACATCTCGATAAATTGAACGGAATGGAACCCGCAGAAGTTAAGCAATACTACATGGAAGTACTTGGTAACGGGTTACTTTCAGAAAAAGGTGGTGCTGGACTTGGTTTTATTACCATGAGCCTGAAATCTAAATCAAAACTTAATTATACTTTCAACGAGTGCAGAGCAGACTTCTCCTATTTTGAAGTCAATATGCAACTTGATTACGTTAAAAAATAACGCTATGCGATCAAGGATTCTGCTTATTTTCCTCTTGATCAGTTTTTCCTCACTTGTTTATTCGCAGAAACTTTACAAAGGTGAAACGACCTTTGAAAAAGTACTTGTCTATTCTTTCAAGGGTAAGAATATATTCAAAGGTGATAGCCGTTGGAGTTCCAAACCGCTTTTTTCATTCGATGAGCATTATTTTTATGCTGGTTCATCCGGTTTTTCAGATCAGCGCTTATTTGAAATTAAAGGTGATAGGATCTACTTTGTTTCGAATGGATTTTCTAGAACTGTGGCCTATACAGTAAAGGATAATAAGATCTACAACGGAGATAGTTCGTTTAGCGGTGATTGTCTTTTTACTTTATCTGATGGTAAAATTTATAGCGGAGATAGCACTTTCATTTCCGATATCTTATTTACCTTGGAGGCCGCCGAAGCAATTGATCTGAGAATTATCGCTTGCTTGATCGGACCATTTTAAATGAAAAAGTCGAAATGATGAAGAGTATTTTTGTTGTCGCTGTTTTCTTTTTATTGTCTATCCTACCTGCTATTTCACAGGAACAAGTGATGGTAGTTGAGAAAGATTCTCTAGTGATCTCAACTCAGGAATATGATGATGAGGTGCTTGAAGACATGATGAGTTTTGATTTCGGTCAGGAACTCAAAAAATTCAGTCCTCAGAAGTATGGTGTGATAAACTTTACTGATGATGATCGCAGAATACTGGATCGTGCAGATCGTATTCAAGTTATGTTCAATGGAGATTCATTACAAGTAGCAGAAATTGAAAACATATTTTTCAGAAACCCTGGTCCTCAGGGAATAGTCAAAGTTGAGTTAAAACCTGAATTAGCAGGTAAACCGTTAAAGTTTGATGGACACGATGGTAAATTCAAAGTGAGTTTTTTAGCAAAAGAACCACGAGAGGCGCTGATCACTGATGATAAAGTAGTTTTTGGAATTCTAGCAGTGATTTTAGCGTTCATTTTCTACACTTCCGGACTTGATCACAAAAACTGGAAACGACTCTACACCGTTATACCAGCACTTTTCTTGTGCTATATGATTCCAGCTGTATTAACTTCATTTGGAATTATAGATCCTGAAGCAACAGATCTCTATTTTGTGGCAAGTCGCTATCTCTTGCCAGGATCGCTCATACTCCTCATACTTTCAGTAGATATCAAGAGTCTTTTTGGATTAGGTTCTAAAAGTTTGATCATGTTCTTTACCGGTACTGTCGGTATCATCATTGGAGGTGTTTTTGCCGTATGGTTTTTCTCGATCGTACATCCTGAAACAGTAACTGGTGGCGGTCCTGAGAACGAGGAAGTATGGAGAGGACTTGCAACTATAGCTGGTTCCTGGATCGGTGGAGGAGCGAATCAATCTGCAATGCTTGAAATATACAAATACAAAGAGTCCCTATTTGGAGGAATGCTTTTAGTTGATATTGTTGTGGCAAATATTTGGATGGCATTAATCTTATTTGGTATAGGACGTAAAGCCAAAATTGACAAATGGTTAAAAGCTGATAGTAGTGCGATTGATAAACTTGTTTTGAAGGTTGAGAAATTTCAGAAGAGTGTTGATAGAAAAACTACTCTAACTGATTACATGGTGATTGCAGGCTTAGTGTTTGGTGGTGTTGCTATTTCACATTTTTTAGGAGGTTTACTATCTGATTATTTTAAATCCTTTTTGGACAAAGGAAGTACCTTTAATAGTTCATTTTTCTGGATGGTGGTTATTTCTACATTTTATGGTTTGATATTAAGCTTCACCAGAGCAAGATCATATGAAGGTGTTGGTGCTTCGAAGATAGGATCTGTTTTCTTATATATTCTAGTTGCTACAATTGGTATGAAAGTGGATATATCTAAAATGTTTGATAATCCTTACTTGATTTTTGTTGGACTGGTTTGGATGGCAATTCATGCAATTCTGTTAGTAGTAGTAGCAAAACTGATCAAGGCACCGTTTTTCTTTTTAGCTGTGGGGAGTCAAGCTAATGTGGGTGGAGCTGCATCAGCGCCTATTGTAGCCAATGCATTTCATCCTGCTCTTACAACAGTTGGAGTACTAATGGCAGTTTTTGGCTACTTTATTGGGACTTATGGTGCTCAAGCATGTGCAGAGCTCATGAACCTTGTCTCGCCCTAGTTGTTAATCATGCATGCTTAAGATCGCTTACAACGATTATTATGTTCAGCCGTTACCGGAAGGTCACCGGTTTCCCATGGAGAAATACGATCTTCTCCCTAAGCAGCTATTACACGAAGGGACAATAGAAGAAGAGCAGCTTTTTAGTCCTAAAGTGATCGATAAAAAAGATGTTCTTGCCGTTCACGATCAAATTTACTTCAAGCGATTAACTAATTTGGAATTAGATCGACGTGAGCAAAGAAGATCAGGATTTCCGCACGATGAGCGATTAATAAAACGTGAACAAGTGATCATGGAAGGTACGCGTATGTGTGCTGAATTAGCGCTTGAAACTGGGGCAGCAATGAACATTGCAGGAGGAACACATCACGCATATACTGATAGAGGTGAAGGGTTCTGCTTGCTGAATGATCAAGCCATCGCTGCGAAATGGTTACTATCTAATACTTCGGTTGAAAACATCCTCATCATTGATCTGGATGTCCATCAAGGAAATGGTACAGCTGAGATCTTTCAGGATGAACCTCGAGTATTTACATTTAGCATGCACGGCGCTAACAATTATCCATTAAAGAAAGAAAAGTCAGATTTAGATGTTCCATTGGAAGATGGAGTTGATGATAAAACTTATATTTATGAACTAGAGAAACATTTGGATCAGATCTTAAAGAATTTTAACCCTGATTTTTTGTTTTTCCAGTCAGGTGTAGATATTATTCAAACTGATAAATTAGGTAGAATGGGTGTGTCCATTCAAGGTTGTCGCCAACGGGATGAGATCGTTTTTCGTCTTGCTAGTGAGTTGGAAAAACCGATCGTAGCAAGTATGGGAGGTGGTTACTCAAAAGAAATAAAATACATTATAGAAGCACATGCAAATACATTCAGAACCGCACAACACATCTTATTTTAAACAGGGTCTATGGTGGAAGATCTTGATCTCAGCTATTGCATGTTTGGGACTAGGAACATTGAGTGGACTATCAACAATGAGTGATATTCAAGGATGGTACGCTGAATTAAATAAACCATCATTTACTCCTCCAAATTGGTTGTTCGGACCTGCATGGACGGTTTTGTATATTTTGATCGGAGGGTCTTTCGGGATCATTTGGCAAGTGGCTGCTAAAGGTCGTTATCCCATTATCGTAAAATTTGCTAAACGCGGTCTCATTTTATTTGGAATTCATTTTTTACTGAATTTAGCCTGGACGCCTGTTTTTTTTGGATTACACAATCCTGGTCTGGGATTAGTTGTTATCGTCGCATTACTCATTTTTATTATTCTTTTGATCAGACATTTCTTTAGGTTAGACCGTGTTGCGGCTTTCCTTATGATACCTTATTTGCTGTGGGTTGCGTTTGCAACAACTTTGAATGCTAGTATTTTAATCCTGAATTAGTGAAGACACTTTATTTATTTTCTATTCTTCTGGTTTTAGCTGCTTGTAGTATGTCAACGGAGCAGGAAATGGAATTGAATCATTCGCTCAACAACATGATCCAGGCTAGAAATGATGGAGACGGTTTATCGTACCTGAATTTTACACATCCATCCATTGTCAAGTATTATAAGTCTAAAGGCGATAGTGCCCTTATCAAAAAGTTTCAGGAGGTTGAGAAAGGGAATTCCAGAAGTTATGAAGATGATCAGGAAATGGTCTACTGGGGAACAGGATATGTTAAAGAAGTGAAGAGCAAGGATTCGATCCTGCAAGCTCGTATCGAAATAAAACTGTACCAAGATCATGTGGACATAGATAGCACAGCCGTGTTTTATGCAACCTCTTATTCAGGTGAAACAGATTGGTTATTTGCTCAGGATTTAGATTATTTTTCAAAAGCTTTTCCAGTAAATCAGAGACTCTTCTCTAAATAATTGTGATTTAAACTGATAATCAGACATTTATTTAACAATAGGTAAAATTACCTAGATTCCTGGACGTGATTCCCTGATATTATTGCTACTTTAGGCATCACCATTCGCTACTTACTACATGAAAACGCAGTTTCTGAACATCTGTTTTTTTCTCGTAATTGGACAAGTATTTGCCCAAAGTGATTCCCTTGTGAGGTCTATAATCAATCATTCAAAAGAGGTAGAGGAGCAGGGTAATTTTAGCTATGCAGTTGATCTTCTTTCAACAAATGTGAAGAATTACAAAGGCTCAGCTGAATTGAGAAAAGAACTAGCGTTTCTTTATTTTCGAGGGAGTGAGTATAGAAAATCGTTGAAGCACTGTAGGAAATTTCTGAGACGATTTGAACCTGACGAAGATATCTACCAGCTAGTAGCCCATAATCATATCAATAAAGGTAAACCGTCAAAAGCAGAAAGACATCTTGGTGAAGGTCTGGACAAACTGCCAAATTCGGGCTTGTTATACACAGAACAAGGACGGCTGGCAATGCATGTTGAAGATTATGAAAGCGCAATAAATTGGTTTGAAAAAGGAATCGAGAACGTTCCAAACTATGCAGGGAACTACTATTGGGCTTCAAAGATCTATTGCCAATCAACAGAAGAAATGTGGGGACTTTATTATGGCGAGATCTTTATGAATCTGGAACGATTTACTTCCCGTACAAGAGAGATCAGTAGTCTACTATTCGAAACATTAAATCGGGAGATCATTTTCTATAACGATACCGCTATATCTGTGAATCTTTGCAAGGACGCCAATTTTGAAGTGCCGATCGAGGATACGGCGAATTACGTGAGTTACTGTCAGGACATTATTGAGCCTAATTACAAAAAAGCATTGAAGGGAATTGATTTCCTATCGATCGGGAACATCTATAAGTTCCGATCAAAATTTATTCAGATCATGAAGAGCGAGGAAATGCATGGATATCGCAAACATTATTTACATGATTTCCATAACGATCTCATCAAAAACGGTCATTTCGAAGCCTATAATCACTGGCTGTTTATGATGGGGAATCCAGAAGAGTTTCAATACTGGGAAAAGAATAACAGTTCTCAATGGAAACTATTCATTCGCTGGATCGAGAACTACGATTTTCAGATCAAGGAAGAAGATGCCTATTTTTCGAAGCAGTTTAGATAAGTATCGGATATATCTTTTCCTTACCTTTGAAACATGAAGACAAGCGAGCTTGAGAAATATCTTGAACCTACCAAATTCCTCAATTCAGATCATACATCCATAAAAGAATTCGTTGGGGACATCCACTCACTTGTGACTAAAAAGGAACAGGCTGTAGCCTTATATTATAAAGTTCGCGACCATTTTTTATATGATCCTTATCACCTGGATCTTAGACCAGAAGCACTTGTTGCAAGTGACATTTTAAATAAATCTCGCGCGTGGTGTGTTGAAAAGGCTATCGTTATGGCAGCTTGTTTGAGAGCACTAAACATTCCATCAAGACTTGGATACGGGATCGTTGTGAATCACATAGGAGTAGAAAAACTTACAACTTATCTTCAACGAAAAGAGATCGTCTTTCATGGATATGTTGAAGTGTTTCTGGATGAAAAGTGGGTAAAAGCTACACCCGCATTTGATAAAAAAGTATGTCGATTATCTGGCGTACCTCCTTTGGATTGGGATGGAGAACACGATGCTATGTTTCAGCAATATAGAGGAGAAGATAAGTTCATGGAGTATGTTCATTTTTACGGTGTCTTTGACGATGTTCCTGTTCAGTTAATGAATGATGAAATGAAGAAGTATTATCCGCACTTATTTGAAGAAGAATATAATTCTAAAACGTTCTCCTTTTTTCATTGTTAAAAATAGAGTTATGTGCTACAATGTTCAACAAAAAGCAACGCTTAAGGAATTAACGGAACGATTCAATGCCCAGTTCGAATTACCTAAATTGTATCAACCTTCAAATGAGATCAGTGGATTTGTTCATCCTCAATTGCCCGTATTGACGGATAAAAACCCACAACAGTTCGAAATGCTGCACTGGGGGCTTATTCCTCACTGGGCAAAAGATGAAGGGATCCGAAAAAATACGCTGAATGCGAAACTCGAAACGATCGACGAAAAACCATCGTTCAGAGATGTCCAGCAAAATAAATGCATACTTCCTGTAACAGGTTTTTACGAATGGAAATGGCTTGACGGTAAAGGAAAGCGGAAAGATAAATACCTGATCCAGATCAACAGTGAACCGATTTTCGGATTAGCAGGGTTATATTCAAATTGGAACGATCCAGGATCTGGAGAAGAACGATCGACGTTCACCTTGCTGACGACTAAGGCAAATCCAGTTATGGAGAACATTCACAATACTAAAAAGCGGATGCCGTTGATGATGGATGTGGAAGGCTGCAATAATTACCTCAAGACAGGTGAGATCTCACTCAATGAGGACCTTAAAACCGATGTTGTAGAGACCGATGGTCAGTTAGGTTTATTCTAAACACTGAACAATTCCAGTGTTTTTGCTGTTTATAATATAGAATCACAAAAGAAATACTATGTTACGACAGACAAACGCAATTGCAAATGGATTATTAATTTTCATCTTAATTGGTGGTTATTTCACTTTATTGGAAGCACTTGGATTAACAGACAACATTTACTTAAGATTTATCAATTTTCTCTTCGTACTGATCGGAGTGAATAATACATTGAAAGCAACAGCTCGCAAAACTGAAAGCTATGTACAGCGATTGGTTGCTGGTGTAACAACGGCATTTACTGGAATCCTTCTGAGTGCACTCGGACTGTTTATATACTTATCAGTTTTCGAACCTGAGCTCTCAGCATACGGAATGACCTTGATTCCTGCCGAGTCTAATCTGACTTTCGCTGCAGTGATCTTTGTCGAAGGGTTTACTTCATCTCTGATGGTCGTATTCATTATGCTTCAATATTGGAAGAATGTTAAGGTGCCATCATTGAGTTCTCAGTAGGTATATCTTTTTAGTTTACAAATTTCTATCTTCGTCTTTGACATGTCAGAGGCGAAGATTTCTATTTTAATACCTGCAAGGAATGAAGAACAATTTATTTCAGATTGTTTAGCTTCCATTAAGAATCAATCTTATCAATATTGGGAAGCTATCGTTGTAGATGATCATTCTTCAGATCGGACTGCTTCTATTATAAAAGAATATGTTGAGCGAGATAAAAGATTCTCATATTTACAGAATAATGGTCAGGGAATAATTGATGCCTTGAGAACAGCATACAAGAAAAGTACTGGAGAGTTGATCACTCGAATGGATGCTGATGATCTGATGAGAGACGAAAAACTACAAACGCTTTCATCTCTCTTAATAAAATCAGGAACTGGGCACGTTGCGGTAGGTGGTGTGCACTACTTCTCTGCTGACAAGGTTCGATCGGGATTTTCGAATTATGAAAAGTGGTTAAATGAGCGAACAAAATCCGGTACCAATTTTCGTGATATTTTCAGAGAATGTTCAATCCCTTCTCCTAATTGGATGATGTTCCGTTCAGATTTAGAAGCAATTGGAGCATTCGAATCCGATCGATATCCTGAGGATTATGATCTGGCGTTTCGCATGTTTCTCGGAGAACTTTCTGTTATTCCATGTGACATTATTACTCACGATTGGAGAGATTACCCTACTAGAACATCTAGAACAGATGACAATTACAAAGATCACACGTTCACAGCGATCAAATGGCATTATTTCAACACGTTTTTTAGAAATGATCAGCAGGAGTTAGTGATATTTGGTACTGGATACAGAGGAAAGAAGCTTGCACAACACCTGATCGAAAATGGAGTTTCATTCTCCTGGGTTTCTCATAACAAGGAAAAGATCGGTAAACATATTTACGACGTGATGATCGAACCGTTGGAGGGTTTCGATTGGAACAATAAGCAGATCATTGCAACTGTAGCTAAAGATAAAGGGAGAGATGAAGTCACGAAATTAGCGGAAGCAAACGGTAAAACCTTGAATAAAGATATCATACATTTTGCCTAATGATAAAAGATGAGATATATGATTGTATTGTCATTGGAGCTGGACAGAGCGGATTAGCCTGTGGGTATTATTTAAGAAGATCAAAACTCAAATACCTCTTACTGGATAAACATACAACTCCCGGTGGATCCTGGATCAATACCTGGGACTCTCTACACTTGTTTTCAGCAGCAAAACATAACGCACTTCCTGGTTTCCCGATGCCAGCTTCAGAAGATGACTATCCTAGCAAAAATGAGGTGATCAATTACTTGAAAAGTTATGAATCTAAGTATTCAATTCCGGTTGAACGAGGGCAATGTGTGGAAAAGATCAGTAAGGGTGACAACATTTTTGAGATTCAAACAACAGAAAGAGTTTATTATTCAAGAACGATCATTTCTGCAACTGGTACGCAAGACTCTCCTTTTATTCCGGATGTAACAGGGCGTGAGACGTTTGAAGGAGATCAACTTCACTCTTCGACATACCGTAGTCCAGAAGATTATTTAGGGCAACATGTTTTGATTGTAGGAGATGGAAATTCAGGAGCACAGATCTTCGCTGAACTATCAAAACACACTTTATGCTACTGGGCAGTGAGGAAAAAACCCGAGTTTTTGCCACCCGATGTCGACGGAAAAACACTATTCGATCAGGCTAGCGAGATCTACAAAGCACGACAAAAAGGGGAAGAGGTTAAACAAACCGTTTTTAATTTGGGAAATATTGTTCAGGTTCCTGAGGTTAAAGAAGCTTTACAAAATGGGAGTATGGATGAATTTGGAGTAATCGATCATTTGGAACGTGATGGAGTTGTATGGTCCGACGGAACTCGAGATACAATTGATACGATCATTTGGTGTACAGGATATAACTACAGTACATCTTATCTTAACGAGTTACTAAATCTTGATGAAAGAGGAAGGTCGGAAACCAATAACACAGCTTCACAGGATCAACCCGGAGTGTGGCTCGTTGGATATGGCGGCTGGACAGGCATGGCCTCAGCAACAATTATTGGTGTAGGAAGAACTGCAAAACGAACTGTAAAGGAAATCGAATCATATATCAGATCACTCTAGGATCATCTGACGCATCTTTTCATAGAGTACAATTCCCGATGCTACACCTACATTGTAAGATCCAACAGTTCCTAAGAGTGGAATTTTAGCACGTTGATGAGCAAGAGAAAGTAATTCCCTTGATATACCATCCTCTTCTGACCCCATAATGATAGCGGTTGGACCAGCCAGGGAAACATCAAAGACAAAATCGTTGGTTTTCTCCGTACATGCAACCACACGTAATCCAGAAGTCTTCAAGTATTCCACTGTTTGTGGAAGATCTCTAGTTTTACAAACAGGTATCTTATGAAGCGCACCGGAAGAAGTCTTTATGGCATCACTTGTGATCAAAGCAGAGTGACGGTCTGGAACAACAATAGCATGAACACCCGAACATTCCGCAGTTCTTGCGATTGCACCAAAATTTCGTACGTCAGTAATTCGGTCTAGTACCAAAATGTTTGGACTATCTCCTCTTTCAAAAACGGCTGCGAGGATCTTCTCAAGGTCTTGATATTCTACCGGAGAAATAAAAGCAACAACCCCCTGGTGGTTTTTCGTTGTTAACTTATTGATTTTCTGAGGAGGAACAAACTGTAGCGTATACTTCTTATTTGCCAGCGCTTCTTTTAATTCTTTAAATAACGCCTTATCCATCCCTCGCTGGATCATGATCTTGTTGATCGTTTTTTTCGCTTTTACAGCTTCAATTACTGCGCGAACTCCAAATATCAGATCCTCTATTTCTCTTTTGTTTTGTGCCATAACCTTATTCTTGAGTGCAAAACTACCACATTAGATGAACATAGCCTTTTTTCCTAACATTTTATTTAACCAAACTTAAGTTTTTAATGAATCCCTAAACTTTTCGACTTTCTTTTGGTTTAAAACGTCATAATCTCATCTCCCTCACTATTTTTGTAGCATGTCTGAGCAGAAGCCAACAAAATTCAATGTAAATATCTTCAAACGACTTGTCGGTTATGCAAGACCGTATAAGCGATATTTCATTCTGGCTTTACTCTTTACGATTGGTCTAGCCATTTTATCACCTCTTCGACCAAGTGTGATCGGAAATATGGTGGATTCTTACGTAATGCAAGGTAAGGACAAAGAAGCTCTGTTGAATTGGACGTTGGTTGTACTTGGAATGCTTGTATTCGAAGCCTTATTTCAATTTTTGAATACTTATTTCGCCAATCTACTTGCACAATCCGTGATCCGCGATATCCGGAAAAAACTGTTCCGTCATATGGTCGCGTTCAAGATGAAATATTTTGATCAAACGCCGATCGGTTCAGTGGTCACGAGAGTGGTTTCAGATCTTGAGGCGATCTCCAATGTGTTTTCTCAAGGATTAATCAACATGCTTGGAGACATTCTCGTATTATTAGCAATACTTGGATGGATGTTCTACACGAACGCTTTAATGTCGGTGTTCGTATTGATCCCAATACCACTACTATTGATCGCAACACGCATCTTTGCTCGTGCCATGAAAAAGGCCTACCAGAAAGAAAGTAAAGAGGTGAACCGATTGAACTCTTTTGTTCAGGAGCGACTGTCAGGTATGGCTATCCTACAGTTGTTTAATCGTGAAAAAGTTGAGGAGGAGCGATTTTCAAAGATTAATGAGCAACACAAGCAGGCGCACATTGCAACGATTTGGGCCAATTCAATTTTCTTTCCAGTAGTTGAGTTTCTCAGTTCACTGTCGATCGCCTTTATGGTCGTATTTGGAGCATGGAGTTTAGCAAACGCTATGGAGTTAGGGGAAGAAGCTTCTACTGGGACTATCTTGAAGTTTGTCTTGTGGATCCACATGCTTTACCGTCCGATCAGACAACTGGCAGATAAGTTCAATATTCTTCAACGAGGAGTTGTTCGTGCAGAACGTGTTTTTGGAACACTCGATGTCGATGAACAGATCCAGGATAACGGAACGAATACTCAGGTTGATTTTCAGCAACCGATCCATTTTGAAAGTGTTTCTTTTGCCTACCAGGATGATGACTGGGTGTTGAAGAATATCAATTTAAAGATCGAACCGAATACGACTGTTGCCTTTGTAGGAGCGACGGGTGCAGGAAAGAGTTCTATTGTGAATTTACTCTCAAGGTTCTACGAATACAAGCAGGGTGTCATACGTGTTGGAAATATTGATATTAAATCGATCGATCTAACTTACTTGAGAGAGAACATTTCGATCGTACCTCAGGACGTATTCTTGTTTTCGGATACGATCCACAACAATATTACACTAGGTGATCCTAGTATAAAACGCGAACAAGTGATCGAAGCGGCAAAGGTTGTAGGAGCACATGAGTTTATTATGCGACTGCCTGACAACTACGATTACTTTGTTGGAGAACGAGGGGGTGTTCTTTCCGTCGGACAAAGACAATTGCTAGCCTTCATACGTGCTTATGTTTACAACCCTCATATTCTCATATTAGACGAGGCTACATCCAGCGTAGATAACGAGAGCGAAGAATTGATCCAGAAAGCAACAGAAAAGTTAACTGTAGGACGAACTTCTATTGTTATTGCACATAGATTGTCGACGATCCAACAAGCGGACAAGATCATTGTTTTAGATAAAGGAAAGATCATGGAGGCTGGAAGTCATCAAGAGCTTCTCGCAAAAGATGGTTTTTATAAGAACTTGTATGAACGCCAGTTTTTGGCAAACGAAAGTTAAGATATGACACGATTAAAGATCGGAGGAGTACCAGAGCATTTTAATTTACCATGGAGATTAGCCATGGAAGAAGGAGACCTTAAAGCGCATGATATTCACCTGCATTGGGAAGACATGGGAGGTGGAACAGGTCAAATGGTGCGCGGATTAGAAAATAAAGCATTGGATATCGCTGTACTGTTGACTGAAGGAATTACTAAATCAATTCTCCAGGGTCTAGATGCAAAGATCCTTCAGGTTTATGTGACTTCTCCATTGCATTGGGGAATTCATGTACCGTTCAAATCTGATATTCAGAAAGTAGAGCAATTGGAAGGTCAAGCCTTCGCTATTTCCCGAGAAGGTTCGGGTTCACATTTGATGTCTTACGTTCTGGCAGATCAGAAAGGCTGGGATATCAATTCACTTAAGTTCAATGTTATAGGAGACGTTTATGGCGGACTCTGGGCACTTGAAAATAACGAAGCTCAGGCATTTCTTTGGGAAAAGTATACAACTCACCCATACACGGAGCAAGAGAAATGTCGATATATTGATGAGGTAGTCACTCCCTGGCCATGTTTTGCTATAGCGGTGAGAACAGAAGTTTGGGAAGAGCACAAAGATTCGTTGGAGAAGATGTGCGCTGTGATCAACAGTAAGGCGAAGCAACTGAAAGAAAATCCAGATGCCCATGAGATCATTGCGTGGAGATATGGGTTAAAGAAAGAGGAAGTTCGCAATTGGTTGAGAGAGACAGAATGGAATTACGAAGGAAAATCGTATCACGAAGCTTTTGAAACCGCAGTAGAATATTTGTTGAGACTAGGATTGATCAATTCAGATGAGGCCAAAAATTACGAACAAAAGTTATTTTTGAAAGCAGAAACGGATATCTATGGGTAATTCAAGTGCTAAAACAGGAGTAAGACAATTCGTCATGAATTGTAAGCGTAAAGGATTGAAACATATTGTTTTCTCTCCGGGTTCGCGCAATGCTCCTTTAGTTGTGGCATTTGGAAATGACGATGATTTTAAAAAGATCATTATTCCCGATGAACGAAGTGCAGCCTTTTATGCACTTGGAATGGCAGAAGAACTTCGCGAACCAGTGGCGGTTGTTTGTACATCAGGATCAGCATTATTGAATTATTATCCTGCGGTAAGTGAGGCATTTTATCGCAATATACCTTTGGTAGTGATCTCTGCAGATCGTCCGTCAGAATGGACGGATCAAGGAGACGGTCAGACCATTCGACAAGAAGGTGTTTATGATAACCACATCGTCGCTCAAACAGCAATGTTCGAGGAACCGCATACAGAAGATCAGAAATGGTTCAACGATCGAGAAGTGAATCGTGTTTTTAACGAGGCCATGAAGCCTGGAGGAGGACCTATTCATATCAATTTCCCGTTCACAGAACCTTTGTATGATATGTCAAACGATCGTTCAGATTCGGGGCAGATCACCAATCTCGTGGCTTTAGACCAAAAGCTGAGTACACGCCATAAAGATGAGTTGCAAAAGGTCTGGAATCAGTGTCCAAGGAAACTGATCATTTGCGGTCAGATGCCAAAGCACCCAAATCTTCTACATCAACTTAAACAACTAGCAAAAGATCCATCAGTAGCGATCGTGGTTGAGAATACCAGTAATTTACAAGATAGAAGCTTCAACCATTGTATCGATCGATCTCTAAATAGCTTTCAACATGATCATCCAGCAATATTTCAACCCGATCTTATGATCACCATGGGTGGTGCTGTGATCTCAAAAAAGGTAAAAGCCTATCTTCGAACACACGCTCCAAAACATCATTGGAAAGTGGGGTTTGATTTTCCACACATGGATACTTACAAATGTCTAACAGATTCATTTCAGATGGATCCAGCGGATTTCGTTTCATTTCTATGTGAAGAAGGTTTTGAGAGAGGTCTGTCGCGTTATGGAGAACAGTGGAAGCAACTGGATTATCAGGTTCGAACGAAACATGAAATGGCGATACAGGAGTTACCTTACGCTGACTTATCCGTTTTTGATCTATTGATGGATGCAGTGCCCGATAACGCGGTTCTTCATCTTTCGAATAGTTCTGTGATACGATATGCTCAACTTTTCGATGCCTTGGGTACACTTGAGTACAGATGTAACAGAGGAACAAGCGGAATTGATGGTTCGATGAGTACAGCGATAGGAACGGCGATAGCTCAACCTGATAAATTGCATGTGATCATAACCGGAGATATTAGTTTCTTCTACGACAGCAATGCATTTTGGAATAATCACGTTCCATCTAATGTTCGCGTATTTTTGATCAATAATAATGGAGGAGGTATCTTTTCTATTATACCAGGACCAAAAAGTACACCTCAAGGAGATGACTTTTTCATTACTCATAATAATGCAAGTGCAGAAGGGATCTGTAAAGCCTTTGATCTAAATTATTATCGTTCAGAGAGTCTGAGTCAGATCGACGAACAACTCCAGAAATTTTATGATTGGCAGGATGATGAACGACCTGCTGTTATGGAGATCATTACTCCACGTGAAAAGAATGCCGATGTGCTTAACGACTACTGGAAAAAGATCAAAGTAGAAGACATCACTGAATTAAAGGCATAAAAAAAGCCCGTCCTTCAAAATAGAGAGACGGGCAAAAACTTAGGTTTACTGTAGCATATTTTGCTTCAATACCTCCAAGCTACTTATTATTCTTAAAAATAGAGTATCTGAATTATTTAAAAGGTATGCTTAATTGATAAGCGGAATTAATTATCCGAATCTTTCTTTGAATTAGGCTTGTAGTCGTAATGAATTGATATTGAATTGTTTTTATGCTCAGTATGTGTTTGTTCATTTTTTTGATCGTCTTCTTTTGCAGATCTGGCCTTTTCTATAGCCTCCTGATATGCTCGATTTCTTTCTAACCATTCCTGTTCAAGGTCAGGTGGTTCAATACCCATTTCTTTTTCGATCTCATATCTGTATTTCGGTGGAGTAGGTCCTTTCTTTCTGAATGCAATGGCAATCAGACCACCTACCAGAATTCCTGCAAGATGACCTTCCCACGAAACTCCCGCTTTGATCGGGAACACACCCCAGATCAATGAACCGTAAACGAACGCTACGAATAGCGCAATGGCTTGAAGCGGTAAAAACTTGCGAATGAATCCACTGACGAGTAAAAAGCCAAATAATCCATAGATCACTCCTGACATTCCGATGTGATAGCTTCCTGTGTTTTCTGCAAAATACCACAAGAGAAATCCTCCACCGATCCATAAGAACAGAATAACGTATGCCGCGATCTCACGATAGAAATAGATCAGCGTAGCAAATAATACCAACGTCGGGAAAGAGTTATTGATAATATGTCCGTAATCCGTTTGACCGTGAATGAAAGGCATTAGAAAGATTCCTTTTAGCCCTTCAACTGTTCCGGGCTTAACACCATAGCGATAAAGATCAAGATCATAGTATCTATCGATAATGAAAACGCTCCACATGAGTACCACGATCAATATTGGGTAGAGTATAGCTTCAGCAGTTGCATTTCTGATCTTTCGTTGATAATCCACGAAAAAATGAAGTCAAATTTCATTCCGCAATGCATGGTCTGTCAATTTGTCGGCAGAACTCAATTTACGGTCTCTCCTCACTGTCTACTTTATAAATTATTTATCTTCGCGAATTCAAAATTTGAACGATGAGAAGAGTTGTGATCACAGGGATGGGTGCTTTAACGCCACTCGGAAATAATGTAAATGATTTTTGGAATGCTGCACTTGACGGAGTAAGTGGAGCAGGGGAGATCAAATCGTTTGATGCTTCAGCATTTAAAACACAATTTGCGTGTGAGTTAAAGGATTTTGACCCAGCAGATCATTTGGATCGTAAAGAACGAAAGAAATACGATCTGTTCACTCAGTATGCACTTGTTGCTGCTGAACAAGCAATTCAAGAGGCAAATATTGGAGACGCTGTTGACCGTGATCGAATAGGTGTGATCTGGGGATCTGGGAATGGAGGGATCCAAACCTTTGAAGAGCAATTAAAAGGATACAATGATAATCCAGATATGCCTCGCTTTTCTCCATTCTTTATTCCAAGAATTCTCGTGGATATTGCTGCGGGGGTGATCTCGATGAAACACGGATTCAAAGGAGTGAATTTCTGTCCGGTATCGGCATGCGCAACTTCAACAACAGCGATCATTGAGGCATTCAACTATATCAAGTGGGATAAAGCAGATATCATTGTTTCTGGGGGATCAGAAGCTCCAATTGGCCCCGCAACGATCGGTGGATTCGGTTCATTGAAAGCATTATCCACAAAGAATGATGATCCAAAAACAGCATCAAGACCATTTGATACAGAACGTGATGGTTTTGTAATGGGAGAAGGAGCTGGAGCGTTGGTACTTGAGGAATACGAACATGCGAAAGCACGTGGAGCGAATATTCTTGCCGAAGTTGTTGGAGGAGGAATGGCCGCTGATGCTTATCATCTCACGGGAACACATCCAGAAGGAGAAGGAGCAGTCCGTGGAATGGAACTCGCAATTCGAGAAGCCGGAATACAAGCGGACGATGTGGATTACATCAATATGCACGCAACTTCAACACCGATAGGAGACATTAGTGAATTGAAAGCGTTGAAAGAAGTTTTCGGAGAACGAAAGAGTCTATCCGTGAGTGGGACAAAGTCTATGACGGGGCATTTACTCGGAGCCGCTGGTGCCATCGAAGGGATTTTAAGTGTAAAGAGTTTGATGCATCAAGAAATTCCACCAACGATCAATGTTGAACATTTCGAACCTGATTTTAAAGATCTATATTACTTTCCATTGGAAAAAGGTCACAAAACCAGAGTAGAGTATGCCCTTTCAAATACATTTGGGTTTGGAGGACATATTGCGGCAGTTTTGTTTAAACGATACAATCCTTAAACCAGTGTCAGGGTTTTCTTTACTAAGTTTCAGCAAGTGGATTGCAACAGCGATGCTTTGTTGGCTTTGTCTGCTTCCTTCGATTGCACAGGAAAAAGATTCAACCGAGCGGAAGGTGAAAGTTTTACCTTTTCCCACGCTTGGATATGAGCCCGAAACCAAATTCCATTTCGGTGCGGTAGCGCTATTCACATTGGATCTATATCAAGACAGCATGACGCGAACTTCCAATGCGAAGATCGAGTTTAATTATACCTTAAGAAATCAGATCATACTGGAGTCAGAATGGAATTACTTTTTCAAAGAAGAGCAGTGGTTTAGTCAGGGATTGTTGCATTTCTCAAGGTATCCTGATCTCTATTATGGAGTTGGACCATCCACAGAAACATCAGCAGAGTTGTTGTTTGAATCCAACCGCGTAAATCTACGAGGAGGGTTATACAGAAAGATCGGGAATCATTTATTTACTGGAGGAGCATTGCGTTATACCAATTATTCGAGAGTGATCAGTGATAGTTTGATCACATTTAACGAATTGAGACAACGCGAAAACCTGGGGATTTCAGGAGCCTTGTTTTATGATCACCGAAATAACTTGCTCAATGCATCAACAGGTGCTTATTTTCGTACAGATCTCGAATACAACTTGAGTAATACGGATTATACGCTTCTATCCATCGACCTAAGAAAATACCATACGTTCAAATACGGATTTGTACTTGCTGGACGAATGTATAATCGATTTGCATTTGGGACACCCACATTTTATGATTATTCAGTGCTTGGGGGTGACGATTATGTTCGCGGTTACTTTTACGGAAGATATAGGGATAAACACTTATCCACATTGCAAATCGAAATGCGAACACCTTTGTTATGGCGAGTAGGATTAGCCCTGATCTCTGGGGTTTCATCCTTATATCCTGATCCGGCTGCTTTTGGTGCCGTGATCCGACCAAATTATGGTGCAGGAATTCGTTTTTTGGTTGATAAAAAGGATAATATCAACCTCCGATTCGATTATGTGGTTGGGAATGATCAAAACAGTGGTTTTTACATCAGTTTCGGAGAATCATTCTAGCATTCAATAAGGTATACTTTCGACTAATAATTGCTTACATTTGAATATAAAATGAGATCAAATGAGTGAGCACCTTCAGCAAGTAGAATTGAAACTATTAAAGATCGATGATTACGAAGAGGTTAAATCGATCATGGAAGAAGTATATGTAGCTGTTGCTGATCCTTATTGGGAGAAACACCAGTTGAAAAAGTTGATCGATTCTTTTCCAGATGGACAAGTGGCGATCAAAGTAAACGGTGAAATTGCGGGATGTGCGCTTTCAATACTCATCAACGAAGCATTTTATTCAGATTCGCACACTTACCTCGAGATCACTGGAAATTACTCATTTGACACCCATGATCCACGAGGCGAATTACTTTATGGCGTGGATGTATTTGTACGTCCAAAATACCGTGGGTTGAAATTAGGTAGACGCTTGTATGAGTACAGACAGCAGCTTTGTGAAAGTATGAACCTTAAGGCCATTTTGTTTGGTGGAAGAATTCCAAACTATCATAAATTTTCAACTGAATTAAAGCCAAGGGAATACATTGAAAAAGTAAAGAACAAGCAGATAGAAGATCCAGTTTTAAATTTCCATTTATCTAACGATTTTCAGCCCGTTAAAGTAATTAAAGGCTATCTGGAAGGTGATGAGGCATCTGAGGAATATGCGGTTCTTCTGAAATGGTACAATATCTCATATGACAAACCATCTAAAAAAGCGGCATATATTCGCAAGTCGGTTAGACTAGGGCTGGTTCAGTGGCAGATGAGACCCTACAGCGATTTGGATGCGCTCATGCAACAAGTTGAGTTCTTTGTTGATGCTTTAAGTGCTTATAAAGCGGATTTCGCGTTGTTTCCAGAGTTTTTCAATGCGCCATTGATGGCACAATACAACCATCTAGGGGAGCCTGAAGCTATCAGAAAATTAGCAGAATATACAGAAGAGATCGTTCAGCGATTTTCAACGTTGGCGGTTTCTTACAATATCAATATCATTACAGGAAGTATGCCTGAAATGGTGAATGATTCCTTGTACAATGTTGGATATGTTTGTCGAAGAGACGGTTCAACCGAACGCTTTGAGAAACTGCACGTAACTCCAGATGAGAAAAAGTGCTGGGGGATCGAAGGAGGTAAAGATCTAAAAGTGATCGATACGGATTGTGGGAAAATTGGTGTATTGATCTGTTACGATGTAGAGTTTCCCGAACTTCCGAGACTCCTGGCGGACGAGGGTATGAATATTTTGTTTGTACCATTCTTAACCGATACACAAAATGGTTATTCCCGCGTACGTTACTGTGCACAGGCCAGAGCAATTGAGAATGAGTGTTATGTTGCCATCGCGGGCAGCGTAGGTAACTTACCTCGAGTAGACAATATGGATATTCAATACGCCAAGTCTATGGTCTTCACACCTTGTGATTTTGCATTTCCAACAGAGGGGATTAAGTCGGAAGCTACACCTAACACCGAGATGATCTTGATCGCAGATGTCGAGATCGATCAACTGAATGAACTCCACAGTTACGGAAGTGTCAAGAATTTGAAAGATCGCCGCAAGGATCTGTATGACGTGATCCGAAAGTGAAGTAGGTAGGGAAGGGGTATTCTGTTGTAAGATTATTTAATTGTTTAGTCAGAATACAAACCAAGTCATGTAGAATAAAGCCTAATGCGCTAAAGATCAAAAGCCAAGTGCTCAAGAAGAGTGCGCCTTATGGTCGAGAACACGTCATGAACTTTCCAGAAGAGATCTCGAGTGGTCAAGAACTCTCAACAAGTCGTCCAGAACAAACATCGAGTCGTTCATAACACGCGCCAAGTCGTCCAGAACAAATGCCAAGTCGTCCAGAACAAACGCCAAGTCGTCCAGAACAAACTCCAAGTCATTCAGAACAAACTCCAAGTCGTTCAGAACACGCACCAAGTTGTCCAGAACAAACGCCAAGTCGTTCAGAACAAACGCCGAGTCGTTCAGAACACGTGCCGAGTTGTCCAGAGCACATGCCGAGTTGTCCAGAACACGGAATGAGACGCCCAGAACAGACTCTAAGCAGGCAAGGATGGCAGTATAAGTGATATATAATCAATAAGATAAGGAAGTTTCCTGAACTAATCTACGAAATTTGGATTGCTATTATCTTTTTTCTTAACTTAATAATGAGAACAACCTAAATCAACAAAATAATGAAATTACCTAAGATTGTTTTAAGACGACACGTGCATCGTGGTCAAATTTGTTTATTCTTTTACTTCCATTATAACCTCACCTTGGTTAGTCGACTTCGTACGTTTCCTGGCCGGAAATTCAGCAAGTCAAAAGGGGCCTGGTATATTGAAGACCGCCCGGATAGTTTAGTTCGCCTTCGCGTCTTTTTCCAGGGTTATGCTGAAGTTGAACTTGACGAAAGCACTCAAGAGAACCGAAGGGTTAAAACACCAACTCTTCCTCCATTAACACCTACCCAAATTGAGATGGTAGAAGAACTCCGAAGATATATGCGCGTGCGGAGGTATAGTGAAGCGAGCATACACTCATATACAGAAGGATTATCAGTATTTCTCCGTTTTTGTGGCAAACAGGAATCGAGTGCCATTGGACATGAGGATCTGGAGCGATTCAATGACGAGTATATTATTAAACCGAAGCGCTCAGCATCATATCAAAATGTTGTAATCAATGCCATTAAGCTTTTCGTAAATACATTTACTTCTACCCGCATTGACCCTGAAATGTTAGAGAGACCACGAAAAGCCTATCGATTGCCTGTTATTTTCAGTAAGGAAGAAGTACAATCATTATTAAATAACACGACGAATTTAAAGCACAAGTGTATGTTAACGCTTATCTATTCGTGTGGTTTACGGTCTGGTGAACTGATCAACATGAAGGTTGGCGATATTGATTCGCATCGAATGGTTATCCACATCAGAAATGCGAAAGGTTCAAAAGATCGTTATGTTCCGTTATCAGCAAAGCTACTTCCCCTTTTACGAGAATATTATTTAGCGTATAAACCGAAGGATTATTTATTCAATGGGGGAGATGGAGTTGGGCAGTATTCTAGAACCAGTTTACAACGAGTCTTTCATCAGGCAGTCAGTAGAACAGGGATAACCAAGAAGACTAAACTTCACAATCTCCGCCATTCTTATGCCACACATTTGTTAGAGAAGGGTGTGAATTTGCGTTATATTCAAGAACTACTAGGTCATAATAGTCCAAAGACGACACAGGTTTACACTTTAGTTTCGAGCGAAAACAGCCGGAAAGTAATTAGTCCATTGGACGACCTGGAAATTTGAATATAACACTGCACAACCAAGAAACTTTGTGCAGCCTAAACCACCAAATTTGGATATAACGCTGCATTTTTCGTACATTAGTGCAGCCTATAAACAAGTTA
>CEQS01068309.1_pt1 | contig 60027 bp, 49 predicted proteins | sample 530981 | NCBI WGS metagenome assembly CEQS01 (sample SAMEA2621176, study PRJEB7988) | marine metagenome | biome: marine biome (ENVO:00000447); feature: mesopelagic zone (ENVO:00000213); material: "saline water (ENVO:00002010), including plankton (ENVO:xxxxxxxx)" | depth 800 m
TTCTTTTTGGCCTTTCCCTGTAGGTTGTCAACTACTTCTTTAACAATAATTGCTAAATCAAATTTCTCGGTTTCTATTTCATCTCGCCCACTTTCCAGCTTGGTTATTCGATCAAGATCCTGAATCAGTAAATCCAGACGCTCTACATTTTCAGCAGCTTTAATTAAAAATCGGTCACGCATCAGTTTGTCTTCCACAGCACCTTCAAGCAGCGTTAAAATATTTCCCTGAATTATGGTTAATGGAGTCTTTAGTTCGTGGCTTAAGTTCCCAATGAATTCGCGCCTGAATTTTGCCTTTTCTTTCAGCGATTCAATCTCCAGGCGTGAGTCCTTGGCCCAATGTTCTACGTCTCTATTTATTTCACGAAACGCATCGGTATTCATATCCACTTTTAGGGTTTCCAGGGGGCGTCCAATTTTTTCCGCGTGTATGGTTCTGTAAATCAGCTTTATTCGTTGGTTAATGTACTTTTCCATTAGCAAATAAAAGATGCCGTAAGCTGCTCCCAAAAGCAGAAAAGGGGTTGGAATTAAGAAATATGCCACAGGAGTACCAAGCACCACCGATACAGGTACAATACCAAGGATAGTAACCACTGCTGTAAGAAGCAAACTGGCTCTATACGCTACACGCTTTGGCGTAAGTGCTTTTTTCATACTGTGAAGATAATACTTCCGGACCGTGGGGTCTAGCGTCCAAATTTATAACCGACTCCCTTTATGGTCTTGATGTAATCGTCACCAATTTTTTCCCGGAGTTTTCGAATGTGAACATCAATCGTACGATCTCCCACAATTACATCCTCACCCCAAATGGTGTTGAGTATAATTTCCCGGGTAAAAACCTTACCCGATTGGGAGGTGAGCAGGCTTAGCAGTTCAAACTCTTTCTTTGGTAAATTAAGTTCTTTGCCATTTACTTTAACCAAATACTTTTCACGATCAATTAACACACCGTCAATTTCTTCATATTGAACCGAGCCGCCACCTTTTCGTCTTAACAATGCCTTAATACGACTAATGAGCACCCGTGGCTTAACCGGCTTGGAAATATAATCGTCAGCTCCGGCATCAAATCCGGCAATTTGCGAATAATCTTCGCCCCTGGCTGTTAGAAATGCAATCAGCGTATGTTTTAGTTTTTCGATTTGCCTAAGCTCGGTGCAAGTCTCCATCCCATCCATTTCCGGCATCATCACATCAAGCAGTACCAGGTCGGGAACTTCCTGTTTCGCTACTTCAATGGCATCGATTCCATTGTTGCAACTGTAAACGATAAAGTTTTCTTTTTCGAGATTATATTTAAGCAAATCAAGAATATCTTGTTCATCGTCAACCAACAGGATTTTATGTTTCTTTTCTTTCAACTTTTTAGGCTTTTTACTACCCTCAAATTTGGATTTATTCCCACCCATTGTCTGTTTCCTTAATGTTAAGTAAAGATTATTTTAAGATTTTCTAAATTAATCAAAGGCGTCGGATTATTAATAATTCCATAAAGAATTCCTAAACAACCAACCAGAAGACCATCTCTTCTTTTGCAAAGAAATTAGATGATTCGAACTATGAATAAAATTATCACCCTTTTATCTTTCCTTTTTGTTACCGGGGGGTTAACCGTTTATGCGCAAACAGGAAGCCTGGCAGGAACCATTACCGAAGAATTGGATGGCAAGTTAATTCCTGTACCATTCGCCAATGTTGTTTTGATGGAGACCCTGCAAGGAACAACAACCAACTTTGATGGAGGTTATAAAATTGATGGTGTAAAGCCAGGTACCTATTCCCTGGTTGTTTCTTTTATTGGATACAAACCCGACACCACTAAAATTACTGTTGCCGATGGTGAAAATAAGACCGTAAATAAGACTGTGGGTAAAAACATGGAAATGTTGGAAGAGTTTCAAATTGAGGCTAAGGTCAGTCGCGAATCGGCAAACGTTCTTTTAATGGAACAAAAAAATGCAACCGAAATAAAACAATCAATTGGCGCTGTGGAATTGGAAAAGAAAGGGGTTTCCGATGTCGCTACCGGTTTGACAAAAGTTACCGGAATTAGCTTGGTAGAAGGCAAAAGCATGTTTGTCCGCGGACTGGGAGATCGATACAATTTAGCAACCTGGAATGGTGCTTTATTGGCTTCTCCAAATCCCGATCAAAAAGTTATTCCATTGGATTTATTTCCAACCGACATTGTAAGTAACCTGGCAATTGACAAGGTGTTTTCGCCTCGTTATTTCTCGGATTATGCAGGTGCCAGAATTGATATCGTTTCAAAAGATTACCCCGAAGAGCCCCTTTTTAAAGTTGAGCTGGGAACCAGCATTAATACAAGAACCACTTTTCAGGATTTTGAAGGCCGTAGGACCGGAAAGTATGAATACCTCGGTTACGATGGTGGAAACAGGGATTTGCCTAATGAAATTGCTTCAATTAGCAACAATCAATACGAAACACCAAGGTTAGAGAACACCCAGTACCCTTATACCACTGGATTGAACAATAACGTTGGCAAAGCAATGCCAGCAACCTCAATTGGGGTTTCCGGAGGCAATTATTATAAGGTTGGTGATGAAGGCGGAATTGGTTTCCTTCTTTTGGCAAACTTCGATAACAAATACCAGAATAAAGAAGGTGTAGATCGTGTTTTAAAAGCGGACCGGGCAGTAATGACTGACTACAAATACAAATCGAGTGAGTACACCACCAATACTACCACTTATGGCAACCTGTATTTTAAACTTAACAAGAAACACAGCATAAGCTTGAACGGGTTGTTTTTGAATAGTTCTGAAAACAATGCCACAAGCCATTCGGGGTACAACAATGATCAAAGCAGGAACTTGATTACTTCAAGAAACCCCTATTTCCAGGATCAGATGTACAATGTTCAATTGGTAGGTAAGCATAAACTTTTAAGCCGTGATAAATTAATAGTTACCTGGAACGGTTCATACTCCAAGGCTAAAAACGAGGAAAAGGATAGAAATCAATTGGTGTGGTTACAAAACGATAATCAGAGCTACGAATTCAATACGTTGGATTTAGCTGCTAATCACCGATGGTGGTCTCAGCTGGATGAAAACCAAACGAATTTCAATGCCGATGTTGAGTATAAATTCAAGTACGCATCCGAAGAAAATAACAACAGCAATCAAGGACGGTTATACGTAGGCTACAATTACCTGAATAAAGACCGTGAGTTTGACTGGAGACAGGTTAATTACCGAATAGATCGTACCGACTCGCTTAGCCCTCTATTGGGAGAGGTAAATTACAACAACCCCGACGGGTATTTAAATCAGCCCAATTACGATGGGGGTTACTACGATTTCAAAGAGCAGAGCGACCCCTCTTCAAACTACTTTGGAAATTTGAATATCATGGCCGGATATGTCAATGTAGATTATTATCTGGTTCCGGATAAGCTTCAGCTTATGGTTGGTGTTCGGGTTGAAAAATCGAAACAAATGATTCGATACAAAAAATTAGGTGACCGGTATTCCGATCCTTTTCGTGTAAACATTATCGACACACTAAACTTCCTTCCTTCTCTTGGGGGTAAGTACGTGGTCAATAAAACCTCGAATATCCGATTTGCATTTAGCCAGACCATGTCTCGACCTATGTTTAGAGAAATGGCACCCATTCAATACCTTCCTTATTTTGGAGGCGTACAGGAGCAAGGAAATGAAAACCTAAAGAATGGCTATATCTATAACGGAGACATAAAATATGAGTGGTTTCCAAATTATGGAGAGATGATTGCCGTTACCGTATTTGGTAAGTACCTGAATAAGCCCATTGAAAGAATTCGAATGGAGGCCGCAACACCTTTGGCCACTTACATTAATACTGATAAAGCCTATGTGGCAGGAATTGAGTTGGAAGTGACCAAAAACCTGGGTAACATAATAAAAGTAGATTCAGGATGGGTAAAAAATGTACTGATTGGTTTTAATGCTTCTTACCTGTATTCTCAAATTATTATTGATACTACTAACTCCACTCAGGGAAACATTAACGTAACCAATGTAAACCGCCAGCTACAGGGAGCCAGTCCATTCTTGTTAAATGCAGACTTAACCTACCGTCAGAACTGGAAGGATGTTAAAGTGGTATCCGATTTTACCCTATCCTATAACCTTTCCGGAAAAAGAATTACCGAAGCAGGTGTATTCGGCTTACCAGACATTTACGAACGACCCGTAAATACCCTAAATTTTATTTGGAAGAATAGAATCAAAGAAAACTTCACAGTCGATTTCAAAGTGTACAACATCCTTGATCCTAATATTCAAAAGATTCAAGAGTTTAGCGATAAAACGGAGGTCGTAAGTTCCTATCAATTGGGTATGACTTTCGCAGTTAAGCTTGGGTATACTTTCTAGTCACTCTGGTTCTGTCAGATTATTTACAGGTTATACTCCCTTAACATAGCCCGGTTGATCTTAACACAAGCATAATCTTTTTATAAAATATCAAAAAGGCCCAATTAATAGGCGAGCTATTCCTTCGTATCAGATTAAAAAACAATCTTAAAACAAAATGAAAAAAACAAATTCTACAGTAAAAACGATAATGATTGCAGCCCTTGGCCTGTCACTTGCCGGAGGGGTTGCCTCTTGTAAAAAAGGATGTACAGATGCAAGCGCTACAAACTACGATTCAAAGGCGAAGAAAGATGATGGATCTTGTATTCATGCTGCTACAGGTTATGAGAGTAAACTGAACGATGGTTCTCAAACCGTACTTAATGCTGATATTACCAGTAATGTTACGCTCCCGGGTAAGGAGTATACGCTTTCCGGTGGTGTTCATGTTAAATCGGGTGCAACGCTAACCATTCCTGCAGGGGCGACATTTAAAAGCGATCCAAATGAATCAATTGCTTACCTATTGATTGAAAAGGGAGCTAAAATTATGGCCGAAGGAACCGAAACCTCTCCAATAGTATTTACATCAGGTACTTCTACACCAAAACGAGGTGATTGGGGCGGAATTATTCTTTGTGGCAATGCTCCGGTAAATGGTGGTTCCAGAACAGCGGAAGTGGGTAACGTAACCTATGGCGGTACTGATGCAGCGGATAATTCAGGAATATTAAAATACATTCGATTGGAGTATACCGGAAATGCAATTAATGCTGAAAAAGAGCATAACGGGTTTTCCTTTAACGGATGTGGAACCGGAACTGTTGCCGAATACCTGCAGGTATTTATGGGTGGTGATGACGGTTTTGAGTGGTTCGGTGGTACCATGAATGCCAACTACTTAATTTCTACTGGTTCTAAAGATGATAGTTTTGACTGGACTTATGGATGGTCAGGATCAGGTACTAACTGGTATGCTAACCAGGCGACCGATGAAGGTGATCGTGGAATTGAAGGAGACAACGACAGTAAAAACAATTCTAACTCTCCATATTCTAGTCCTAACTTATCCAATGTAACACTTAAGGGTAGAGGTGCCTCTGCCGGAACCGATGGAATGAAGTTAAGAGAAGGAACTAAAGGTCTTTTTACCAACGTTAAAATCATGGACTTTAAGGATGGTATTGAGGTTGAACATAGCCAAACCTGTTCAAATGCCGCTGGCGGTTCTTTGAAACTTACCGATGTTACCATTTCAGGAGCGAGCAAAGATTGGGCAGTAAAAAGTCCTGCCAATGCAACTGATTCTGTTGCTGCAGCAGGTATGCTAAATACGGGAGTTAACGGAAACGGAACGGGTTCTGCTGATTTCTGGACGGGAAAATCCTGGGTTAAATCATTATAGACAGATAACTTTTAAATGAAATGAAGGCCTTGCTTCTTTTGAAGCAGGGCCTTTTTTGTTTTTACCCTTGAGGTATGTGCTTTACCAGATTACCTTCGTCGCCATGGAATTCTGGTTTGACCTGGGTTATTGGGGAATGTTTTTAGCTGCTTTTTTAGCCGCGACTATCCTGCCTTTAGGGTCAGAACCATTATTAGTAGCACTTCTTGTTGCGGGGCTGGACCCGATCATTTTGTTAGTTACCGCAACCCTGGGAAATACACTTGGAGGCCTTACCACTTTCGGGCTAGGTTATTTGGGAAAATGGAAATGGGCCGAGCAACTATTCAAGGTCTCTGATCAACAACTTAAAAAGGCTCAATCGTATGTGGACAAATACGGAGTTTGGACGGCCCTGCTAACCTGGTTGCCGGGAATTGGTGACCCCATAGCATTGGTTCTGGGATTTTTTAAATTGAACGTATGGAAGGTGTCTGCCTTAATGTTGGTTGGCAAGCTTGCCCGGTACTATTTCATTGTATTTATAATGGAATAGACCGTGGTTAAATGAGTGGTTTATGGTAAACCCGACTTTCCACCATCCCCGAGCAGAATTTTTGTGCGGCTTTAATTTTAAAACCCAATGAATTAAAGGTAGGGTCCACATTGGGAAGTTTTTGGGTTTTAAGGTTTGCGGTTAGTTTAAAAAACCAATACATAGTTGAAATTAGTATTGAAGCTCTCCGGTTGTCCTTTCCGGAATTGACGAAGTCTGTATAAATCAGCTGCCCATTTTCTTTTAATAAACCTCCTAATTTTTTGAGCACAAGCTTTGCATCGTCATCACTAAATACATCCATGACAAAAGGTAGGACAATGGCATCGAACCTTCCATTCGAATTCCATTCAAGTACGTCCTCATTTATGTATTCAATGCCCTTAAATTCGGGAAACTTTGATCTAGCCAGTTCAATCATCTTGGCTGACTTTTCCACATAAATAATCGATTGTGGTGTAGAGTTAGATAAAATTGAATGTAGAATTTTGCCGGTTCCTCCACCTACAACCAAAACGATTGAGTTGTCCTGAATGTGATCTAAAAAATGAGATTGGGCTTGTTGGAGTTGTTGGCGAAAAACAAGTTTTTGTAAAAAATCGTAATAGGGTGCAATCTTGCTAAAATCCGTCCCATTAACAGAGTTATTAACAAACCCCATGAGGCTGGTATTTTACCAATTAAACAAATAGGTGCTCCAAGTCGTCTTTCGAGTACCTGTATTTTTCTTTTAACTCAACTTCCTGAATGTACTTGAAAGAAGCTCCTTCGAGGCCAAAAAGCGCCTCGCTTTTCCTTCTTTTCTTAAGCTTTCGAGGAATTCGAATCTTTTTTATTGAATTTAAGGTCATAACAGTTCTGTCTGAACTGCAAAAGTAAGCATTTTATCCCTCATTATCAAGGGCTTGCCTTATCGAATTATTAAGAACTTGTGCCGCTTGGGTTAAGTCCTCGTCAGAATGAGCCGAACTCACGAACCCGACCTCGTATCCCGAAGGGCCTAAATAAACCCCGTTTTCAAGAACGAGTTCATACAACTTTTTAAAGAAACTCATCTTTTCAGCCTCAATTTCGGAGGCTTTGGTAATTCGTTCGCTGCTAAACGAAAGCCAGTAAATCGACCCAATATGTTGAACGTGAAAACCACTCTCAAGTGAAATTCCATCAGTTACCTGTTCAACGAATTTTTGGGTTTTATTAGCAAGTTCCTTATAGAAATTGGGCTTCAAACATTCTTTAAGTGTGGCAATTCCGGCCCGCATGGCAACTGGATTTCCGGAAAGAGTTCCTGCCTGATAAACCGGACCATCCGGGGCAATGTGTCCCATTATTTCTTCACTCGAGGCATAAGCTCCAACGGGTAGCCCACCACCTATTATTTTACCATAGGTTAGAATATCAGGCTGAATGTTATACAAACCAGCAGCACCTTCAAAACCAACTCTAAAGCCACTGATTACTTCATCAAAAATCAATAGAATATCGTTTTCCCTTGTAATGTCTCTAAGGAAATTTAAATACTCAACATCCTGGATAAGTAAACCATTATTCGCTGGAATAGGTTCTATGATAATGCAAGCCAAATCGTCACCATGTTCCCGAATGGCAGCTTCAATGGCTTCTCTATTGTTTAGGGGAGCAACCAGCGTTTCGTTTACAAATGCTTCAGGAATTCCGGCAGAAGAGGAGTTTCCGAGAGTGACTAGTCCCGAACCGGCATTAACCAACAAGGCATCGGTATGGCCATGGTAACAGCCTTCGAATTTTAGAATTTTGTTTTTTCCAGTATATCCTCTGGCCAGTCGAATGGCAGACATAACTGCCTCGGTACCACTATTTACAAAACGAATTTTTTCGATAAACCGATTGTTGGAGACGATTAAATCGCCCAATTCATTTTCCAGGGCCGTTGGAGCACCAAAAGAAGTTCCCTTATCCAATGTTTCCACAATAGCATTACGAACACCGCCATGGTTATGTCCAAGAATAAGAGGTCCCCATGAACAACAAAAATCAATGTATTGATTCCCATCTACATCCCAAATTTTGCTTCCCTCTCCACGATCAATAAATACAGGATCTCCCTTAACTGATTTAAAGGCTCTTACCGGTGAATTTACACCTCCCGGAAAAAGTGTTTTTGCTTTGCTGTATAGTTTATCGGAAATTTCTCTCTTCATAATTCCTTTACTCTAGTGTCAAAGGCTTTGCTACCTTTGGCGGCTGGCAAAATTAGTAGGAATCTTTGGTTGGGTTTCATAATTATTTAAGTGATTATTTTATAAGAGTATGGATTTTAAATTCGAATTGGATTTCGCAAGGGAAATGGACAGAAAAGATCCTCTTCAGCGTTACAGAAAGGAATTTTTGTTTCCTCAACATCAAGGCAGAGACTCAATTTATTTTACCGGAAATAGTCTTGGTTTGCAACCACGCAAAGCTAGGGAAGCACTTCAGCAGGAACTCAACGATTGGGAAAAATATGGGGTAGAAGGTCACTTCGATGCTAAACACCCCTGGTTTTCTTATCATGAAATGTTTGCCGAACCCCTGGCCAGGTTGGTTGGAGCTAAACCCACAGAGGTGGTAGCCATGAACGGATTAACGACGAATTTGCATTTGATGATGGTTTCATTTTATCGACCAACCAAAGAGCGCTATAAAATCATTTGCGAAGCAAAGGCATTTCCCAGTGATTTATATGCACTCGAAAGTCAGGCAAGGCATCACGGACTAAACCCTGATGATACCATTATAGCGTTAGAACCTCGGGAGGATGAACATACATTAAGAACGGAAGACGTTTTAAAAGCAATTAAAGATACCGGCAGTGAGTTGGCATTGGTAATGATAGGAGGTGTAAATTATTATACCGGGCAAGTTTTTGATATGGAAACGGTCACAGCTTCCGGTCATGAAGTAGGTGCCAATGTTGGTTGGGACTTGGCACATGCTGCTGGAAATATACCCCTTCATTTGCACGATTGGGGTGTCGATTTTGCCTGTTGGTGTTCTTATAAATACCTGAACTCAGGCCCCGGAAGTGTTTCGGGTGTATTTGTTCATGAAAAGCATTGTAAAAACAAAGACTTACCACGTTTTGCTGGCTGGTGGGGACACGATAAAGAGACCCGGTTTTTAATGGAAAAGGGATTTACCCCCACGCCAACAGCAGAGTCCTGGCAATTGAGCAATGCCCCGGTTTTAGCTATGGCAGTTCATAAAGTAGCACTGGATTTGCACGATGAAGTTGGTATAGAAAAACTTCGCGAAAAGTCGGTACAATTAACCGCCTACCTCGAGTTTATTATTCGCGAAGTATCGAACCAATCGGCGAGCTCTTACTTTGAAATAATTACGCCTGAACAACCCAAAGAAAGAGGATGTCAATTATCGATATTGGCTCATGGCTTAGGCCGTCCATTATTCGATAAGCTAACTCAGGGTGGTGTAATTGCCGACTGGCGTGAACCAAATGTGATTAGGATAGCACCAGTTCCCATATACAACTCATTTGAGGATTGTTTTAGGTTTGGAGAAATATTATCTTCGGCTACTCAAAATTAATTGGTGAAGAAAATACTCGAAACAGAACGTTTTTATCTAAGGGAATTAACACCCGATGATGCACCAATGTTTTATTCTTTAAACCTAGATCCGGAAGTAACGCGGTATACGGGAGACTCTGCTTTTCACAGTATTGCAGAGGCGATGGACTTTCTGGAAAATTATAAGGATTACGAATTGAATGGATTTGGCCGCTGGGCTATTATTGAGAAAGAAACGAATGAAGCCTGGGGTTGGTGCGGATTAAAAAAGCGCGAATCGGGAGACATTGATATGGGCTACCGCATTTTCCATGATAAGTGGGGCAAAGGATGTGCTACAGAATGTGGAAAAGCATGTGTTAAACATGCGTTTGAGACGTTGAAGTTAAATGAGCTTATAGCTGAGGCTGTAATTGAAAATAAGGCTTCATTTAGAGTTATGGAACGCCTGGGATTTAAGTTTTGGAAAAATGGACGTGATCATGATTACGACACTTCAATTTATCGGTTGCGCAAGGAAGAGTTTGAAGCCATGAACAACTGATTTATATCAGCTAACGACTCATTGCGTTTTCATACGTTTGGTACAATTATTAGGATGTTAAAGATTTTCGGAATATTGATATTGGGATTAGTGATTTTCCGAATTTTTTCCAGGGTTAGGCAACAAGAGCCGAAAAAAAGCAATTATTTTAAAAGAAAATTTCACGAGTAGATGGAGAAGGAGCTAGTTATTGGTGCAGGTTTGGTTGGTAGTTTACAAGCTGTTCTGTTGGCCAAAAAAGGATTTCATGTTGATGTATATGATCGAAGACCTGATATTCGGAAAATGGATTTTATTGGAGGCCGGTCCATCAATTTGGCATTAAGTGATCGGGGGTGGAAAGCGCTAGAATTGGCTGGAGTCGACAAAGAAATTCGTGATATTTCAATTCCCATGTATGGCCGAAAAATGCATGCGTTGGATGGTGAGGTTACTTTTCAATCTTATGGAAAAGAAAACGAAGCTATTTACTCTGTGTCTCGGGGTGAATTGAATCGTCAGCTGTTGCTGAAGGCGGACACCTATGATAACGTAAACCTTCACTTTGATTCGCGCTGCATAGATGTTGATTTAGAAACCCAGGAGGTTGCTTTTCAAAACTCAAATTCAGGAGAGATAGATATCATTAAAGGAAATCGGGTATATGGTACTGATGGTGCATTTTCAGCGGTTCGTAGTAGGATGCAGAAAACCGACCGTTTCAATTATTCTCAGATCTATATGACTCATGGGTACAAGGAACTCATTATTCCAGCCAATGAAGATGGTTCTCATAAACTGGATAAAAATGCGCTTCACATTTGGCCACGCGGACAGTTTATGTTAATTGCATTGGCCAATTTGGATGGGAGTTTTACAGTAACCTTGTTTTTTCCTTTTGAGGGTGAAACCTCTTTTGAAAGCCTGGATTCTGATGAAAAAATCATGACATTCTTCAAGGAGACCTTTCCTGATGCGGTTCCTCTAATGCCAACCTTGATTAAGGACTACCACGAAAACCCAACATCCTCATTGTGTATCATTCGATGTGAGCCCTGGACATGGCAGAATAAGGTTATGTTAATGGGAGATGCTGCTCATGCCATCGTTCCATTTTACGGACAAGGAATGAATGCAGGTTTTGAAGATTGCTCCGAATGGTGGAGACTTGCAGAAAAGCACGACAATAATTGGTCGGCAGTTTTTAATGAATTTGCTGAAATCAGAAAACCAAACGGTGACGCTATTGCAGAACTTGCTCTTACCAATTACATTGAAATGCGTGATCTGGTAGGTGACGAAATGTTCCTGCTTCGTAAGAAAATTGAAAATAGAATCTACGATAAGTACCCTGATAAATGGGTCCCTTTATACAGCATGGTAACCTTTACCCATACGCCTTATGCCGATGCACTTGACATTGGTAAAAAGCAGCGAAAAATTATGGATGAGGTAATGAGTCGGTCGGACATTAAAGATACCTGGGATAGCGAAGAGGTAGAGCGAGAAATCTTAAGTAGGCTTTAGAAAGAGTTTCACTCTGGTTTGATGGTAATGGCAGGAATAGAGTACTCGAACCGGAAAAAAGAGTCTTCTAGTTCTCCCGACCGTAATCTTTCCATGTCGTCCAATTGATCATCAAACCCCTTGAAATAAGGAATGAGCCAACGATAAACATCCTTATGCGGATAGTTTCTATTCCTCCAGTAGTAAAATGAATGCAATTGAACAGGCTCAAACTGGGATAGCTCGGCTAAGCTTCTATCGTTTAATTTGGATTTGTCCAGAATGGGTGAAATGGTATCACCAATGTGGACCACCATTTGGGTAATAATCTGTAGCACACTTCTATCCTCTTCAAGACCACTTCTTATTCCATGATGGTAGTCTATATACCGGTTTTCAAAAATGATAAGTGGATTATAAATTTTTCCATCAGCTGTCAAAATGTTGTTTCTTACCAGTGCGTTCGTCAACGCTGTGTCCGACCAATTTATTTTGCTCTTCCAATATAAGTGTGGCGGATCCAAATCTTCCTCAAATTGGTTCATGAATATTAAGAATTCCTCCTCATTTACTTCTTCACCAGCTATTCTTCTTACAATTGAATCCCGAGTGTACAAATAGAATTGATAATACTCGGCATTTGTGAAGTTCAGTAATTCTTTGCGGGATTTAAGTTGAAGCTGATGTTTATGCCTTGTGGATTTAACCCTTTGATTAGGGTATTTCCATTTTAAATATTCATTCAATTGCAAGTTGGTGATGCCATAAACAGGAAAGTCCTGAAAACCCACATGGGTAAAGTAATGTATTGATAAGAAATTGGTCCAGGTTTTATTAAGGGTAGTGTCTTCCCACCAAATGTACTCTTTGGGATAAATAGGAACATTGTTGATGATCAATTTTCGGGTATCAAACTCTTCTTTACCATTTATTTGTTCGTAGGGTGAATATAAAAGAGGGTAATAAGCATGTCGTATAAGGTCCGAAGTTAACTTGTATTTTTTCTTTCGATCAATTGCTACTATGGAACCATCTGAGGAATAAACGCAATACGACCGGTCTACTTTCTCACAGATTTTGACCCTTATTAGGGAGTCTTTGACATATTCAACAAACTCTCTGTAGTCTTTATTGGTAATGTATCCCTTTTCCTGTGCAATTCCACTTGAGTGAATAATCAGGGTTAATAGACCAAGAAAGACAAATTTTTTCATTATGCGAAGCAATTGTGTGGCATACTAAAATAGTTAGAAGCTTCGAAAGCACCGTTTTATTTCAATGCCAAATTCATGCCTTAATCAAAATTATTTAGGTTTGATTCACAATGAAGTGGATAAACGCCTTAGGTCTTCTTATGCAATTTATTGCTTTTTGGTTAGCCGCCCCTGAATTATTAGGGAAAGAAACCCTGCAACGTTTTGAGCTGGGGTTACGAAAATTCATCTCCTACATCCCCATTCTTATTCTCATGATGGTTGTTCTTGGGTTTGCTATTTCCGTGAGTATTTGGGGGACCATTAAAGGTTTAAATGCCAGTGAACAAGGTGTCACGGAAAATGAAATGATCAATTACTACATTATATTGGGAGTATGTTTCGCAATTTATGGAGTCTTCCTTTTCTTTTTTAAAAAAATCAGGAATTGGCTGGAGGTTAAACTTGCACAACCGCTGATTTCAGGGTTAATTGTAAACAACCACATTCGGTCAACGTCACTAATCCTGGGGGCCATTCTGTTTACTATTGGGTTTTTGTTGCAACTAGGAGCAGTCTTGTTTTAGGCTATTCGTTGTTGTATCAACGATTTGCAATTATTTGAATAAAACGTTCTATATCAGATTCTTCGTTATAAAAATGCGCACCCAATCGAATATATCCTTCACGAAATGTGGTAATGATCTTTTCCTGTTTTAATTTCTCAAAGTCAGTTGACGTTGATGGAAGTACAACAAAAGCCCGGCTTCCTTTTTTGTTTTCTTGCCCGTAGTAAGGAACCTCATAGTGGTCCAATTGAGAAGTCAACAACTGCAGCAGCTTGCTATTATGTGCATTTATGGTTTCCAAGCCTAGTGATAATTTTTCTTCAACGGCTGAATTTAATGCAACGAGCCCTGCCATATTGGGGTGTGATGGTTCAAAAGATCTGCTGGAAGGTCGATACACCAGCTGGTCTCCTTCCACAAAAAAGCTACCGTAGCCACCTATTCTGGGAGGGAATTTATCAATCAGGCCAGAGCGCAAACACATAATGCCTGTTGCAAAACCGGCGTTCATCCATTTGTAATTGCTCCAGATAAGGGCATCAATGTTTAAGTCTCGGTATGAGATAAGTGAAGCCCCTGCCGATTGTGTTGCGTCTACAATAAACAGAATACCATTCTCTTTACAGAAATCCCCAACCGATTTTAAGTCGATTAAAAACCCGGTTCTAAATTGAACGTGGCTAATTACCAATAGTTCAATTTCATTTTTAATTAGGTTATCAAACAATTCGGCTTGATCAATTTCAAAACCATGTTTATCTTCAACTTCAATCAGTTCAAACCCCTTGAGCTCCAGTGGGATTTTTAATGACGGATAATCACGGGAATAGACCAGCGTTTTTTTTGGCCCTATTGAGTCCAGTAATGAATTATATCCAAATGAAAAATTGGGTACAAGTGCAATATTCTCGACATCAGCATTGACAAATTTGGCCACCAACTGACGGGTTTTTGGAACCTCTTCCAACATCCATTGATCGGCAACCGGGCTTCCATGATTCAGGAAATCTTCATGAAAACGGTTTAATGCTTCAGCAGTTTTCTTAGAAAGTAGCCCGCATGCTGGAGTATTCAAGTAGGTCTGATTTTCAGCGGCAGGGTAATTATGTTTTACATTAATCACTGGAACTCAACTCTTACTAATTCTCCAATACTTCAACCAAACCAAAATCAAGCCTTCGGTTACCCAGGTCAGCTTCCAGCACCTTGACCTTTAACTTGGCGCCAAGATTGATCACGCTTCCTGTACGCTGGCCAACCACCTGAAAGTTTTTTTCATCAAACGTAAAATAATCTTCTGATAAATCGCGAAGACGAATCATGCCCTCACATTTGCTATCTTCCAGTTCAACATATACCCCCCACTCACTCATTCCACTAACATAGCCTTCAAACTCATCTCCTTCTGTGTCTTGCATATACAAAACCTGGAAGTATTTGGTAGAATCTCGTTCGGCTTTGGTAGCTTTTTGCTCCATTTCGCTACTGTGCTTACACCAGTAAGCCAGGTCATCTTCATCGACTGAATTATTACCAGCACCATAGTGTTCCAGCAGCCGGTGAGCAATCATATCTGGGTACCTCCTAATAGGCGATGTAAAATGAGAATAATGATTGAAGCTCAATCCATAATGACCAATGTTATCGGTAGAATATTCTGCCTTGGCCATGGTTCGAATGGCTAGGTTTTCAATCACATTTTCCTCCCTTTTGCCGTGAACATCAGCCAACAGATTATTTAGGTTTTTGGCAATATTTCCCTTTGAGAAATTGTAATCGTATCCAAATCGTTTAATAAAATCACTAAATACCAATAGCTTTTCTGGATCCGGATCGTCGTGGATTCGGTAAACAAAGGGCTTCGGCTTTTCATTTTTGCCTTTTGGCTTAGCAATAGATAATGCGACCGTACGATTAGCCAGGAGCATAAATTCCTCGATTAGTTTATGGGCATCTTTTTGGGTTTTAAAGTAAACCCCAACCGGTTTTTTATCATCGTCCAAATCAAAACGAACTTCAATTTTATCAAAGGCTATGGAGCCTTCTTTCATTCTCGTTCCTCTTAATTTTTTGGCAAGCTCGTTGAGTTTATTCAGCTCGGTTTTATATTCACCGTCTGCTCCTTCCAGTATTTCCTGCACTTCTTCATAGGTAAACCGACGATCAGAATAGATAACGGTTTTTGCAATTCGTGAGCTAACTACCTTAGCATTGGCATTTAATTCAAAAATGCAGGCATAGGTTAGTTTTTCCTCTTGCGGCCGGAGTGAGCAAACCTGGTTGGATAATACTTCCGGTAGCATGGGAATGACCCGATCGACCAGGTATACAGACGTTGCCCGATTTTTGGCTTCCCGCTCCAAAGCGGTGCCAGGTTTAACATAATGGGTTACATCGGCTATGTGAACTCCAACTTCAATGTTTCCGTTTTCCAATTCCTGATACGAAAGAGCATCGTCAAAATCCTTGGCGTCTTTCGGGTCAATGGTAAACGTGCTTACCTCCCTATAATCTTCGCGCTTCGAAATTTCCTTTTTTGATATGCTGATATCCACCTTAGCGGCATCATTTTTAACTGCTTCGGGGAAATCAAGATCAAAGCCGTAATCCGCGAGAATGGAGAACATTTCCGTATCATTCTCTCCCGGAAACCCAAGAACTTCTTTTACCGCTCCAAAGGGACTATCGGCGTTTCCAGGCCAATCCACCAGATTGGCTATAACCTTTTGTCGGTTCTCCGCTCCTTTTAGTTTGTTCAGAGGGATAAAAAAGTCAATGTTTACTTTTTTGTCATCGGGAATAAAAAATGCGAAACGATCGTTTTTTTCTATGGTTCCTACAAACTCAGTTCTTTTTCGTTTTATTACGCTTAAAACCTTACCCTTGAATTTTTTTCGACCGTCAGGAATAATTTTGACCGAAACCGTATCACCATGAAGCGCTCTACCCGTTGAACTATTGCTAATGAACACATCAGAATGAAGCTCTTCAACAACAACAAACGCACTTCCTCTTTGGGTAAATTCTATAACTCCCTCAACGGTCTTAGAGGTAATCACTATTTGATAGCTTCCTAATTCTTCGCTTAGCATTCCATCTTCAACCAGGGCATCAAGGGCATAGCGAACCTGGTTTTTGCCTTTGGTTGTATTTAAGCTAACCCGTCGGCAAATTTGCTTGTGATTGAAAGATCGGTGCGGTACTTTTCGGAGTGATGCGAGGATTATTTTCTTTACTGATTCTGGTTTGTTTTTTTCTTTTCTGCTTCCTTTCCGTTTCTTTCCCACTATAACTAAGAATTATTCTAAATTTAGAAGCAAATAAATGATATTTGCCTCTAGCAAGTTAGAATTTAAAAGTAGAACTATTTTTGAAGGTGCATTTAAAAGAAAGGCTTTCTTTTAAACAAACACCCACATTACAAAATACAGTTGATTATGTTGTCTAAAAAAATTGAAGCAGCTTTAAATAACCAGATCTTGTTGGAATCGGAATCGAGCCAAATATACCTTGCGATGGCTTGCTGGGCAGAAACGAATGGATTTGATGGGACTTCCGGTTTTATGTATGCTCACAGCGATGAAGAAAGGGGTCACATGCTTAAAATCGTTAAGTACGTGAACGAAAGAGGTTCTCATGCAGTAATTCCCCAATTGCCTCAGCCCAAGCATGATTATAAATCATTGCTCGAGGTATTTGAAAACCTCCTGGAACATGAGGTTGCGGTTACAAACAGCATAAACGAACTTGTGTTTGTTTGTTTAGAAGCCAGAGATTATACCACCCATAATTTCCTGCAATGGTACGTAAGTGAACAAACAGAAGAGGAGGCATTGGCCAGAACCATTTTGGATAAGCTAAAGATGATTGGTAACGATAAGGGGGGGCTGTATTTATTTGATCGGGATGTGGAAAGCATAACGGTAACTAGTGCTACGTCTCTTCAGGCACAATAACATTACGATATTTATATGAGTTCGGGGCTCTGGGATTTCCTCAACCTTTTAAGGTGTTTTAGTTTTCCTCGACTTCTTAATTACCTAAAGGTATTTGTCTCTTTTTATTGGAGCAAATGGACGGGTAAAGCTTCAATATGGGGTGACCCCATAAGCATATCCATAGAACCAACAACCGCATGTAACCTGGGTTGTCCGGAATGCCCGAGTGGATTAAAGCAATTTACCAGGCCAGAGGGTAACCTGAAGGAAGGCTTTTTGACGGATGTGTTTGCACAACTCAAATCCAGTTTATTCTATGCCACATTTTACTTTCAGGGAGAACCTTTTATTCACCCACAATTTCTGGATTTGATTCAAGAGGCGAAAAAGCGAAAATTGTATACGGCCACCAGCACCAATGCTCATTTTCTGAATGATGTTCAGGCAAAAAAAACAGTGGAAAGTGGCCTGGATCGATTGATCATTTCAATTGATGGTACTACTCAGGAAACCTATGAAAAGTATCGGGTTAATGGTAAGTTGGATAAAGTTATAGAAGGAACGAAGAACATTATTCGCTGGAAAAAAGAATTGAAGTCAAGAACTCCCTATATAATTTTTCAATTCCTTGTGGTTAGTCACAACGAACACCAAACTGAAGAGGTCAAACAACTTGGAAAGGAATTGGGCGTGGACGAGGTAAAATTTAAAACGGCTCAACTTTATGACTACGAAAACGGAAATGCACTGATGCCTAAGAATGAGAAGTTTTCGAGATATAAATTAGGCTCAAATGGAAAATATCAGATAAAAAACCCGTTGGATAATCAGTGCTGGCGTATGTGGCAAGGTTGTGTTCTTACCTGGGATGGGCTTGTGGTTCCATGCTGTTTTGATAAGGATGCCAAACACCAGATGGGAGATTTAAAGATAGAGTCATTTAATGATGTATGGAATTCAGAGGGTTACAACCGTTTTAGATCGGCGATTCTAAAAAGTAGGAGCGAAATAGACATTTGTACCAATTGCACTGAAGGAACCAAGGTATGGGAAGATGTGTAAGCCATTTACCATTTTGTTAAGAAAGAATTTAATTGTACGGCTCTACAAGATATTCAGGTAGATTTGTTAGACAAAAGATTAGACAAAAGATTAGACAGATGAAGAATTTTGCATGGTTAATAGGAATTGGTGCTTTGATTGTAGGAATTGTTGGGTTTGCTCCAATTGGAGAGTCACCAATGGCTTTGGAAATTGGTTCAAAGGCACCTATGGTTGATACAAAAATGGAAGGGATTAATGGTACTTCAGTTTCACTCAATGATTTAAAAAAGGAAAACGGACTGCTTGTGGTTTTTTCTTGTAATACCTGCCCCTTTGTTGTAGGTAATGGAAGTAAAGAAGGTTGGGAAGGCCGTTACAACGGAATCTATGATTTTTGTGTTTCCAATGAACTTGGAATGGTACTGGTGAATAGCAACGAAGCCAAAAGAGAGGGTGATGACTCAATGGATAAAATGAAATCTCATGCCAAAGAGCAGGGTTATAAGATGGCATATGTTATTGACCAAAACCATGAATTAGCAGATGCTGTTGGAGCCAGAACAACACCCCATGTTTACTTGTTTGATAAAGAACTGAAATTGGTTTACCGGGGACTTATAGATGATAACGTAAACTCGGCGGCTAATGTAAAAGTCAATCATCTGGAAAATGCAATCAATAATTTAATCAATGGGGCAAAACCAGATCCTGCGATAACAAAATCAATGGGTTGTAGCATCAAGCGTATAAACTAACTTCCTACATACCGTAGTAAGCTCTTTCAAACCAATAAAGCATAATTCTACTGTAATGAGTATATCACAGACTTCTGTGAATAATCTTTTAGTTGTTAAAATGAAAGTGTTAAGATGCACTCTACTTTTACAACTATGGTGGCATCAATTAAAAACAGCTCGAGAATTGTAGGCCTACTGGCTTTTTTGTGCGTTGTATTTATACAAGTTCAGGCACAAGACGAAACCATGAACATTGGTAACGTAGGCATTAGTTCATTTAAAAATGATACGCTATGGACCTACGGAAATGAGCCCATCCTGGTTTTGGTCCCCTTTGAGCCCATAATGTACAAATCACAAATAGACAGATCGATTGGCACTAACGATGGAACTACTTACAATCAAATAGTAAATAATTTTAGAAGAGGATTGGACAATGTAATATACATAGAAAACCAGTCCAGGTATTCTATTGTAAGAATGATTGTAGACGAAGAGGAAATTAAAAAGGACCTATATGCGCTTTATACAGCAAGCACCAGGGACTACCGGGTCGTACCAAAAGAAAACGATGGTAAAAAGGAAAAGAAGATAAAGCTATTGTCCAAAAAAGATAAAAACACCGAAGAGGAAAAACAGGAACACGGGACCAGAATCGAGGCAGGGCAAATTGTAAGCAACGATGATGGACAGGAGCGATTTATGGCAAGGGTCATTAAGGATTCCAGCATATTTGACTACATGTATGGTAAGTATGGATCGGTGCTCTATTTGTTTATCAATCAATTTGATATTGGACCTCAGCCTGGCCTTGACAACAGGGCTTTTGAATCAGGCGAATACCAGCGACAGATCAAAGTGCACTACTCAATTTATACGCATAAACAGGAGGTTTACTCCGGAGTTGTTGTTACTGGGTTTTCGAGTGAAGTAAACAGTCAAAAGGATATAATCATTGAAAACTTTCCGGCGTTGGCACAGCAAATTGCCAATCATATTCCTGTGGCTATCACCGGGGGAATTGGCAGTGAAAAGGAATAGAATATGGGGTTAGATAATCCATATATCCTGGTCATAGTACTCTGTTCATTACTAATACTTTCCTACCTGTTTAATATTCTAGCTAAAAAGACCAACATTCCTTCGGTGGTGTTGCTTATATCCACCGGTGTAATTATTAGCTACGGACTGGATTATTTCCACCAACCGGGTGAAAACGCAAACTGGTTCCCAATTCTAAAAATACTGGGCATTGTTGGTTTGGTAATGATTGTGCTTGAAGCTGCGCTTGACCTAAAGCTAACGAAAGAAAAATGGCCAATTATCTGGAAGGCCTTTGCTGTTGCTTTATTTGGCCTGGCGGCTACCGCTCTAATTTTTACGTTTCTCATCCAATTCTTTTTTGTCGTGGACACGCAGCGGGCATTTTTATATGCGATCCCACTTTCGGTAATTAGTAGTGCAATTGTAATTCCAAGTGTTATCAACTGCCGAGAAGACATTAAGGAGTTTTTGATCTATGAATCAACGTTTTCAGATATACTCGGGATAATGCTTTTTTATTTCGATATTAAGGCTATTGAGGCACCTGCGGGGGCTAGCATAGGAGTTGGTATTCTATTGAATATTCTCCTCACTTTGGTCATAGCTGTAGTATTGAGTTACGTACTTACAGTTGTATTTCAAAAGATAGCGAGCAAAACCAAATTATTTCTACTGATTTCAGTATTGATGTTGCTTTATTCGGTAGGTAAATTACTCCATATTTCCTCTCTTCTAATTATACTCTTCTTCGGGTTGTTAATTAATAATCACGAGCTGTTTTTTATAAAGGGGCTGGAAAAGCACGTCGATTCTTCCAAGGTAAAAGAAACACTGGCCAACTTCAAAGTGATTACACTGGAATCGAGTTTCTTTGTTCGCACTTTTTTCTTTATCACGTTTGGAATGAGCATTGCTCTTTCCTCACTGATAAACGTTGAAGTTCTTCTGATATCGCTCATCATGTTAGGTGTAATGATTGTCTTGCGGTACCTCATTTTTATTGGAGTAGCTCAAAAATTTATTATGCCTTCCCTTTTTGTCGCGCCTCGTGGATTAATTACGATTTTGCTGTTCTTTAGTATTCCACAGGAGCATCAGATTCCACATTTCGATAACGGTGTATTGCTTTATATCATCTTAGTAAGCAGTGGCATTATGACACTTGCTTTAATGACCAGAGAAAAAGAGGAAAAACTTCCGTTCTTCTTAAAAGCTACCAGTAGGATGATGAAAGGCGATGATCGACACAAGGAATCGATAGAATCTTTAGATAAAGATGAAGAGAATACCTCCGATTAAATAAAGCCAACTAATATTGCATTTTATTATTTAAGACACTATTCATGAATATAGGTGAAGCATTAAACACATTGGGCCTTTCTGAAGTCAATCAAGGTACCAGTACTGGATCTGATTGGTTAGAAGCTAAAAGTTACATTGAATCATTTTCACCAATTAGCGGGAAGTTGATTGGAAAAGTTGGCGTTTCTGAAAAAGAAGATTACGAAAAGGTACTCAAGAAAGCCCAGGATGCTTTTGTCCATTGGAGAACTGTTCCTGCCCCTCAGCGTGGAGAAATAGTGCGCCAGTTTGGCCTTAAACTTAGGGAGCGAAAAGAGGCCCTCGGAACCTTAGTTACTTACGAAATGGGTAAGTCGTTGCAAGAAGGCCTTGGAGAGGTTCAGGAAATGATCGATATCTGTGATTTTGCAGTAGGACTTTCTCGTCAGCTTTATGGCTTAACCATGCATTCTGAGCGCCCAGGCCATCGAATGTATGAACAATACCATCCGCTTGGAACTGTTGGAATAATTTCAGCGTTCAATTTTCCGGTTGCAGTATGGTGTTGGAATTCGGCCCTGGCTTGGGTTTGTGGAGACGTATGTGTTTGGAAGCCATCAGAAAAAGTTCCACTTTGCGGAGTGGCTTGCCAGAATATTTTTGCTGAGGTAATCAGAGAAAACGATTTGCCTGAAGGACTTAGTTGTTTGGTGAACGGTGATTACAAGGTTGGAGAAATGCTAACACAAGACGTACGAATTCCATTGGTTTCTGCCACCGGTTCAATTAGAATGGGAAAAATAGTTGGTGCAGAGGTTGCAAAAAGGTTAGGTAGGTCTTTGCTGGAACTTGGTGGAAACAATGCCATAATTGTTACTCCGGATGCCGACATTGAAATGACAATTATTGGAGCTGTTTTTGGCGCTGTAGGCACTGCTGGACAACGATGTACATCAACCCGTAGACTAATTATTCATGAGAGTATTTATGATGCCCTAAAAGAAAAGCTGGTTAGTGCTTATGGACAGATTAGAATTGGTGATCCACTTGATGAAAACAATCACGTAGGTCCATTGATCGATACTATGGCGGTGGATGCGTATTTGAATGCGCTTATAGAAATTGAAAAGGCTGGAGGTACCATGCTTGTTGATGGAGGAGTACTTACTGGTTATGGGTACGAAAGTGGTTGCTATGTTAAGCCTGCAATTGCTGAAGTTCAGAATGAATACCAGATTGTCCAGGAAGAAACATTTGCCCCCATCCTATATTTAATAAAATACAGTGATTTGAATGAGGCAATAGAGCTTCAGAATGGTGTAAAACAAGGGCTGTCTTCTGCAATTATGACAACCAATATGCGTGAAGCGGAAAGCTTTTTATCCAGTGCAGGTTCAGACTGTGGAATTGCCAATGTCAATATTGGAACTTCAGGAGCGGAAATTGGAGGTGCATTTGGTGGTGAAAAAGAAACTGGTGGGGGAAGAGAATCTGGTTCAGACGCATGGAAAGCCTATATGAGAAGGCAGACGAATACAATTAATTACTCCAGTGAACTTCCACTAGCGCAGGGAATAAAATTCGATTTCTAGAAGCTATACCTTAGGGCAAAGTTTGCACCGTAACCCATGTAGGTAGTTGCAAAGTCTGATGTAGACTTAAAGGTGCTATTTAATGCCTTGCTAAGTCGCGGTTGAACGGCCAAACTAAGCTGTGGGCTGAAATTATAACCAACTCCCACGGAAGCATTGGCAGTATAAAGTACCGAATTCAAATCTTGCTTATCAACAAACGATTCAACCTGATTGGTTCTTGAGTTGTAAATGCTACCTGATGCATTGGCCAAAAAGCTCATATTCATTCCAACATTAACCGACACAAAAAACCGACTAATTTGATGTTCATACCCAATGTTTAGCGGAATACTTACATAACGAATTTTATAATCGAAGTATTCATCAAGCTCATCGGTACTTGACCTTGCAATTCTTGTTGTATCAGAGGTGGTATAATAGGTGGAATCCACCTGATATATGTCCTTCATGGTATAGGTTGTTTCTCCATCAACCGGTAATATTACATCTGTTCGTATAAAGGTAGAATCCACCTCCATAGTGGTTTCCGTTTGAATGTTTTGTTCTTCCCAATTTCTTGTATGACTATAGTACAGTCGATAAGCTGCTGAATGTTTTTTGTAGAATACACCTGATGAAACAACCAACCCCTTCCATTTAAAGCCTAGGTTCATGCCAACTTCAGAATTGTTGTTCTTCATATTCACAAGGGCAACATTTTTAATTTCTTCACTCACGTAAATATTCAAATCCAAATCATTATCCAATTGTTCACTAACAACTGCAAGTTCGGTAAATACTTTTGGTGAAACACGATATTTAATTCTCTTGCCCTTGGCAGGTTGATACGATAATAAAGACATTGATTCCACGTCTAAAACCAAGTCAGGGCGGCTCATAAATTCAAGACTAGTCATGGACCTTATGGCTGGGGCAGGGGTATTTGTTCTTTCAATTTTTGAAGGTTCGTTTACAATGGAAATGGGTTTTTTCCCAAGAGACAAACCAAGTTTAACAATGGAGTTTTCAAGTTCGGCAGAAGCCAGGGAATTGGATAACCCGGCTACATGAACTAAGCCCGAAGGTGTAGCACTATTAGAACTTATGGTTAAAACAGAACGGTTCGGAGCAAAATTATCTTCTGCAAGAGTTGAACTCGTTTTACTAACATCCTCCTTTCCAGGAATAGTTGTACTTGCGAGTACAGGAGAAGTATATTTTACAACGCGCATACTGGATGTTGTATTGACAATCTTATTATTTGTTTTGACAAGGTCACGGTCATTGGAGGGAACTGCAGTTTCACCTTTCAGATCTTGGCCCTCATTTTGTGTTTGAGAATACCTGTCCGTTTCTAATAGTTCAGGAGATTGGTCAATAAACAAGGTGCCAACTAATGTGAGCCCTGCAACCAGTGCAAAAGAAGCTGCTCTCGAAAGCCACGATGTTGATTCCTTAACTGGGAGCACGTCATCGAGCAAAGATTCCATCTTCTCCCAATTCGCATCGTTGTATTCGTGCTTATCGGTGCCAAAGGCCCGCTTATATAGGGTATCAATTTTACTCATGACTAAAGCGCAACCTTGCGAGTAATATTGAACCTTTCTTTCAATTTGGTTCTTAATATTTTCCGGGCGTTGTTTAGGTGCCATTTAGAGGTACCTTCTGAGATATTCAGAATACCCCCAATTTCTGCGTGATTATACCCTTCAAGAATATATAATTGGAAAACTTCTTGAGAACTGTTAGGTAATTCAGCAAGTAATGTTCGTAATTTTTGAATGGATATTCCTTGGTCTGCCTCATCAATTTCTTCATCGTCTATGGGTAGAAGAATGTCCAAAAATGATTCGGATTCAACGTTAATTAGTTTCGGCTTGTTTTTATTCTTTCGATAATCGTTAATGCAACAATTTATAGTAATTCGTTTAATCCACGCCTCAAATGGGACGTCATTGCCCAGGTCTTTTAAATTGGTAAGTATTTTCAGAAAAGCATCATTTAATATCGCAACACCGTCTTCTTTGTTATGCTTGTAGCGCATGCATATGCTTAGGAGGGGACCGTAACACAACTTGTACAATTCTTGTTGTGCCATCCTATCATTTTTAACACAGGATTTAATGATTTTCTGGGATACCTCCATAAGCCTAGTTTTTTATCATTCGCTGTATATAAATTTCGTCTTCGGTATTTACTACTATTAAATAGGTTCCATTTGGAATATCAGATGTGTTGAGTGTATTTTCATTCGATAGCATTTCGCTTTTCAACAGTGTACCAGACATTGAAATTATTTGAACTTCAGCAGGTTGCTCCTGTTTAAAATTAAGACGTATAAAGTTAACGAAAGGATTGGGTCCGAAGGTCACGGCATTTTGTGAATTCACTATTTCCTTTTGTGAAGTTGATCTAGGGGCTATTCTGTAATCTGTAACAACAATTTCTTCGGCTTCGATATTAGTGGTGGACCGGTCTAAATAAACTTTCACAGGTATAGTACGTTTTCCGGGATCATCTACCCAAATAAAGTATTCCCCGCTAGTTATTTTTTCAAACTTGTACGACCCGTTTGGCTCTGCATAAGTATAGGCTAATGGTTCTTTTTCGACAGATAGTAGTAATACAGCTGGTTGGTTTCTACTTAGTCCCTTACCCTGAGTACTTTCATTAATGATGTTTCCACTTATCGACTGATTTCCTAAACCCTGATAGTTTAAGTTCATTGGAACATTTTTCCGAATTTGCCCTTCCAGATTAACAATTTTAATTACCGGATCTTCATCCCAAAATGTTGAACCATTCGTATAAGTTGGATACATAATTGAATGATTTGACATAGGCATAGCCTTAATTAAATAGGACTCATAGTCACTCAAAAAGAACTTATAAGCTCCTCCATATTTAGTCGTTGCCGAGTCTGCGATATACATTTCCTTACTATCGCGGTCCAGTGAATACAAGAGAAGTTTTACTTCGTCTTTAAAAGCATAGTTGGTACCACGGCTTATTTGGCCGGTTAGCAAGGTTTCGCCTGGGGGTTTACATTTTACAAAACTCAAATCCAATGTATCACCATCTGAAAAATCTGCAGAGCTATAGATATATCTTCCCGTACAATCCATAACGCGGGCCGACATGGTACCACTTCGAATGGTTCCGGTTCCCATATAGGCTTCAAAATGCCCGGAAGAATCAGTATAAACATACTCAAGGATAGAGCGGAATTTGTTGAGTGATAATTCTATTCTTACACCCCTGGCCGGGAGTTTGTAGTAAAAAACATCACCGGTTAGGTATGTTCTAAAGTTACTTTTACAAAGTTCAAAATCAGATACTATAAGCTGTTGATTGGTTGCATAATAGGCGAAATTTTCAATAGTGTCACCAATGCAATCCACTGTGCTTATTAATATGTAACCGCTGTTAAAAGGAACGTCAAGTATAATATCATAGAGCCCTTTAGTGTCGGTATAGGTTACTGTGTCTTTCCCAAAATAGTTTATGTAAACTTTAGTCTCTACCTTTTTTTGGTTGAATTCCTTAACCACACCTAGAATCTCGAGGGGGGAAGAAACCGAAGCGAAAGGAATAAGGAGCGCAATAAACGCCCCAATCAAATATTTTTTAAACCACACTTCGCTCATCAAAAACACTCTAAATACACAAAATCATAATTACGCCACCGTCACTTGAACGAGTTCGAACCAATAAAGTTAACATTATTTTATTACGAAGGTTGGGTTTAGTGCGCCAGGCCTATACTTATTCCAGGACGGAAATAAAAGCCATAATCTCTAACAAAGACCTCATTAACATAAATTCCATTGTTATTATACGCATCAGTATAGTATCGATAAGATCCAAAGCCCACGTTAATCATGAGGTCTACAGCTAATTTATGGTTGAGGATGCTGTATCCGAATTGCCCTCCAAAATCCCACTGAGTTCCTTTACCACTAGGAATTCCAATACCCATGGTAAATCCAGCATATGGGCCATCAAGCGCTTTATGGAAATATTTTCTTACAAATGGAGCAAAGTATACAACCTCCTGGTAACTTGGCAAATTCTCATTCTGCACGCTTCCATCTTCCATTCGGGTTATATAGTTAACCGTTAAACCGATAGTACTCTCGTAATTAATCCTTTTTTCAAGTATTCCTCCAAGAGCCATTGAGTTCGTCCTTCTTCCCGAGAAGGAAAAATATTGGTAATTCCAGTTAGCTCGAATAGAAAACTCTGCATCCTTTTTTACCGCTGCAGTTGATCCATTATTTTGCCCGAATACAAGCTGGCTAGAAAGGCCGATTAGAATAAGTAAAAGTGATTTTTTCATTTATTTATAGTTTACAACCAAGTTCTGTGTGAACTGGAAAATCAGCTCTCCTTCAAGGTCCGGAAAGATGTTGTCTAATTCAAAATCTGAAATATTAATTACACCCTTACCTACTATAATAATTTCATTTTTATTAGTCGTCTTTTTATTGGATAGTATGAGGTAAAGTTTTACTTGTTGAGTAATATTATTTATTTCCGCTTCAGCTTCCACCTCTATGGTTTCATTATACTTACTGCGAAATTCCAACGAGCTAGCGTCTACCTCGGAAGTAAAAACGAAGTTTCCTAATAGACATTCATCTAGTTGTTTATTAAAATCGATGTTATCTGTTCTTATGGTATGTGGATCTAGTCGAATTACCATTTTTTGATCTTGGGCGGGATAATCCACATGCATTTCCTTGGAGCTACCATTTATTTGTATGCCGTTTTTCGTAAAAAGCTGAATTTCAGTATGAATTACTCCACTTTGCGTATACCGTTGAGCATAGGATGATGACCCAAGAATCAAAAGAAATAGCACCAATGTGAGTCGCACTTTAAGCATTAGGTAAAAATAGAAATTAAAAGATTCGATGTAATATTTGAATCGCTTTAATTACAATTCAAGTTATAAAATAGGTTTGGATTTTTTTGAGTTTTTATTGGAACAAGTCAACCGAGATTAAATTTTAGCATGTGTACCATCGCAGTATGGTGGGTTTGAGGTATGCTTGCACATACAAAGTGCAACCTTTTTTTTCTCATCAACGCTAAAGACTACTGGGGTAACACCTGATCCTTTATGAGACCCATCGCACCAAGGTTGATTACCACTGGAACCACAGGCGCACCAAGCTTGTTTCTTGTCAGATTCCAATTCAACAAGGGCAGGTGAAGTACCAGCAACGGCAACTTTTTTTTCATTTTGGGTAGCTTCATTTCTTTTTTGATAAGAAAGGGCACCTGAGGGACACCGATCAATTTGTTTAGCAATTTCTTCTTCTGATGCCCCATCCACATTAATCCAGGGTCTCTTGTTTATATCAAACACAGAAGCCAATTGTGAAATACAAACTGCCGAATGAATGCATTTATCAGGCTCCCAACCAATGGTAAGATTTTCAGTTCTATACTTTTTCATGTCTCCTAAATTACGACTTAAAACAATGGAATTGGCATTAATCTACAATTCCGTGTATTATTGTATATGCTTCAGAGTATAAATTGGCGTTTGATCACTCTCTCAATTGCGATTGTATTGACTGGTCATTATGGATTTTCACAAACAGAAGACAAGTCCGTAACCGATACATCCACGAGTCAAATAGAGGTGGTTGAGTTAACCAATTTGAGTAAGGAAACCAATCGGCTAAACGAAAAGATAAAAAGGGCAAACAACTACTTAAGCTCTTTGATAGAGCTTCAGAAAATTGACTTAACCACCATTCAATTAGAAAATAAGTTGGTCAGTCTCGATTCTCAAGCCACAGCTAAGTTGGTTGAGGATCCGAGCATTAGAACGCTTAGAGAACTGGAAGAGCTTCGTTTACAAATTGATAAAAAGGTTGTAAAACAAGAAGAAAAAATACAAGGAATATTTTCCAGTTTAGAATCACACAAGATGCTTTTGGATGAAGAAAATGAAAAGTGGAAGCGTACCATAAAAACACTGGTTGATCCTGCGAATAAAGAAGTGATTGAAAAAACACTTGCGGTAAATATTGAAAATATTGAAGCGGTGTTGGAACAAATATCTGATTCAACTACGGTTGCTTTTGAAATTAACAATCGGATTATTAGTTCCAAAAGTCATTTGCTCGAAGTTGAAACTACCCTAAAGAAGTTTGAGGAAGATCAACTATCGGGCCTGTTTACGAGAGATCAACCGGCCATATGGAATGTTACCAAGTCTCCCAATGATACATTAAGCCTTAGGGAACAGGCGGCTCATTCTTGGGGGTCTATCTATACAGAAACAATTGAGTTCATAGGCAAAAACAGTAATGAGGCAATATTTCATTTGATTTTGTTTGTATTGTTCTTAGCATTCTTCTATTACGTATCCATCAATTTTAGTTCATGGGAGGCCTTTCAAAAGGACACTATGAAGGCTACCATTCAGTTTATTAGTAGGCCTTTTTGGGCAGCAACCTTTGTTGGTATCCTGGTTTCCAATTGGATTTATAAAGGTATTCCAGTAACGGTCAAAGAGTTCAATACACTCCTTCTGCTGGTCCCTTTAATAATACTATTACCGCAAATTCTGTCAAAGAAATTCCACGTTACTATATTTCTACTGGCAATTACATTCTTCTTTGACCAGCTGAACACATTAATTGGAAATTTTGAGCTAACCAGAAGATGGATAGTGATGATTGAAGGAGTTATTGCCTTGGTTGGCTTTATTCATTTGTATCGGAATGTAAGTTCAAACCTGAAAATGTATTACAAGCAGCAACCGTTATTTACTTCATTTTTTCCATTGGCAATTATTGCCATACTTCTTCTTATCGCGGCTATTGTTGGAAACATAAGGGGTAATACTGCATTTGCTTTTTATGTGGTTAGGGGAGTTGTTTCATGTTCTGTAGCCATGTTCTTGTTTTTTGCTTTGGTCTCGATGGGACAAGGCCTATTAACGCTTTTGTTTCATGGAAAGATCATGCAAAAGTCAAACATCATTTTCAGGTATAAAGAGTCCTTAACTAAGTATAGCCTGCTTATTCTAAAAGGGGTACTAACCTTAGTCTGGACCAAAATTGTATTGATCCAATTTGGATTATATTCTACGCTGGACGAATACCAGGCTATTATTAATGACCTTTCCTGGAAATTTGGTAGCGTCACTTTTACTCTGGGTCACTTGTGGGATGCTATTCTGGTGCTTATTGCGGCCTGGTTTATTGGCCTGTCTTTAAAGGTTCTTCTTGAGGATGAAATATTACCACGTTTCAGCATGAAACGAGGGCTTCCGGTAGCAATTGGAGTGTCTACCAGGTACTTTGTCCTGACCATGGGTTTTTTCCTGGCCGTGGCTTCTCTTGGAATCGATTTAAACAAGCTCAGCTTTATTGCCGGTGCTTTGTCGGTTGGTATTGGTTTTGGCTTGCAAAATATTGTAGGAAACTTTATTAGTGGGCTTATCCTTCTTTTTGAGCGTCCCATTGTTGCCGGTGACATCATTGTTATGGGTGAATTGGATGGAGTGGTATTGGAAATTGGATTGCGAGCAAGTAAAGTCAAAACCTGGGATGGAGCTGAGGTAATTGTACCAAATGGTGACCTTATTACAAAGCAAGTAACTAATCTTACTTTAACCGATAAGAATAGAAGACGTGAGATTATACTAGAGACTGAAAAGGACGCAGACCCCAGAGATATAATTATGGCAATTCACAGCGCAATTATTTTAAACCAGGAAGTGTTGAGCGACCCAACTCCTCAAGTACTTTTCAAGGGACAGTTTCAAAATTATTATCGTTTTAGAATTTTGTACTGGGTTACAGGTAATATATTGGTTGTCGGTTCAGAAATATCGCTTAGAATAAATGAGACGCTAAATGATATGAATGTTAGAATTGCTATTCCTGAGAGTAGAGTTAACCTAAGCGATAGCGAGGTCAAACCGACTACCGGGAAGTGATTTAACTATCCCATTTAGTTCTAGGTTGAGAAGTGATATTGAGACCTCGCTAACTGGTGTAGATATAATTCCGCTTAACTCGTCTTTCCTGATTTTTGGGTATGTCCTAAGCATGGATACAATGTTTTCTTCTAGCGGGCTTAAGTTAAGTGACAGTGCCAATTGTTGTTTGGCATTTGATAGACTTTGTGAATCATTTACCCAGCCCATGGCATGCACGAATTGTTCAGGGCCAGGATACAATGCCGCGCCATTTTCAAAAATGAGATTGTTGCAACCAATCGAATAGGGGTCCGTAGTTTTCCCAGGGACTGCAAACACATCGCGATTATATTCTTGTCCTAACCGGGCCGTTATTAGAGCGCCTCCTCTTTCTTGTGATTCAACAACCAAAATAACATCAGCTAAGCCGGCAACCAGCCTATTTCGTTTGGGAAAGTTTTCCTTATCGGGCCTTCCGCCAGATGTAAATTCTGTAAGTAGCCCGCCATTATTTACCATTTCTCTTACGTATTTCTCGTGTTCCCTAGGATACACTTGATCCAGGCCATGAGCAACTACGCCAATGTTAGGAACCTCATTTCTTAGAGCTGCTGCATGAGCATAGATATCAATACCATAGGCTAACCCAGAAACCATTGTAATAGGAAAAGGTTTTAAATAATCCAATAACTCATTGCAAACTTCTCGACCATAAGGAGTCGCTTTTCTTGTCCCAACAATACTTATTACATAATTGGCATCGAAGTTATAATTACCCGTTTTAAAAAGAATGAGTGGATGATCCGGACAATGTAGTAATCTCTTGGGAAATGCCGCATCTTGGTAGTAGAGAACATCAAGTTTATTTTCACCAATAAACCTTAGTTCTTTCTCTACAAGATCAAAAACATTGTGCTTAACAATCGCGTTGATTACAGATTCCCCTACCTCCGGAATTTTTAATAGTCGGCTTTTCTTTTCAGTGAAAACAGCTTCGGCATTGCCGCAATATCGGATCAAATTTTTAGCCTTTATCGGTCCAATTCCAGGGACCATGGTTAAGGCTATTTCATAATAGTAATTCAATTGAGTTGGTATGTTTGTTGGTTATCATTTATTTATTCCTTAAATCCAAGAATGATACTGACGCACCCGCTGGGTGGCATATCTGAGACGCTCTCCGCATTTTCTGGAATAACAACGTCTATATGTAAGTCTTGTGTTGAATTAACTTTAAAATCCCAGTGATTTTTATTTTTTCCTTCACTGGAATATAGGATTTCACCATCATTGTCTTTCACTCTAAAAAATGCACCATCTCCAAGTACAGGGTGAGTACAAACCATTAGTCTATATTCCAGTAAAGAATAGAAAGTCATATTAAGTGCAGCCGAATCGCCTTCATATAGTGTAGTCGAATTAATTTGTCCATTATTGGTGTACGGAGACAATGCTGGTAAGCAGTTTTTTTGAGTGAACCTTTTGCACTGTGCTTCGGCCTGATTTCCAATAAATACCAAGGCAAGAATTAAGATGATTATTGAGAATTTCACTTTCATAGCTTGCGGTTTAAACATATTTATTTCGAATATCTTTAGTTTGATCTATAATATCTTGCAACAGAGTTCCTTTGAACTTGTAAACTTTCTTTTTACCCACAACAGCAACTCCATTTTCATCAGTGGAAGCTTCGACACGTACCTTTTCGACTTCGATTTTGTCAAACAGTTTTTCCAGTTTTTCTAGGTCTTTAATAATGTCCAGCAGGTTTTTATCATCTCTAAAGGAAGACAAAAACTTAATCAGTTGTTTTAAAGTAGCACCTTGTTCTGCAATTCTCTCCGTAACCGGATCATCCATGTTCTGAGGGTTAATTAAATGGGTTGCAATGTATAAGCCTTCAATCCAGCCACCCGCAGCAATTAATCCGGCAACACTTTCTCGGTCATCTTCTTTAAGCTCATTATTTGCCCTCCAATAAGATTCTGTTAAATACTTCAATACTGAATCTTCGTTCGAAATGTTCTCATCAACTTTTTCTATAAACTCCTTAGTAAAAACCTCGCTCAGAGATAATTCGTTTGCCAATTCACTCATCGCCGCAAAGTAATCCATGCACGCTTGTTGTTGTTTAAATACGTTAGCATAACTTAAATCCGCTACATAAATTCCCATAACAATTGCCCTGCCTTTTGAAGTCTCGTGTTTATCCAAATTTTCGACAGGGTTCAAATATTTGCTGTCATAAATGGCGCCAGACTTCTTCAATACCTTAGCCGTTTCCATGGGTGACGGAAGGGAAAAGAGCACAATTTTAGCCCGCTGATATTGAACCTTATCGCTTCTGCTAATGTTTAATTCATCAGGCAAACTTTCTTCAATCGAATCTTGTGTTTTTTCCGGTGCTTCACTATCGCAAGACCATATTGCCAACACGCTAATCGCAAGGGTAATAATTGTAATAAATCGATATGTCATTTGAGATGCGGATTTTTAGACTCTGACAAATGTAACAATATTTTATAGCGGGGATTTATCTTGAATTTCATCAAATCAAAATTGATTCAGGCACAAATTGAAAATCTATTTTTGGCGTATGGTATTTTCAGACACGCACTGCCACATTTATACAGAACAATTCGATCAAGATAGACCGGAAATTATGTCTCGTGCAATTGATATGAATGTTCGACGATTTTTTCTTCCCAACATCGATTCCTCGTATATTCAAAGGTTGCAGCAAGCTGTTCAGGAATTCCCACAATACACCTATCCAATGATGGGATTGCACCCTTGCAGCGTCAATCAAGATTATGAGAAAGAACTGGAAATTATTGAAAATCAACTATTCACAAATGAATCTGGCAACTATATTGGAGTAGGTGAAATAGGGCTGGATCTATACTGGGACAAAACCTTCCTGAAAGAGCAGATTGATGCATTTAAAATTCAGGTAGGTTGGGCTATTAAATTGGACTTACCGATTGTGATTCATGTTCGTGATGCTTTTGATGAAATCTTTGATGCAATGGATGCCATATATCAGCCTGAACTAAAAGGTATATTTCATTGCTTTACTGGAGATAAGTCGCAGGCTGAAAAGATTTTGGAATACGAGAATTTTAAGCTTGGAATAGGCGGTGTACTTACTTTTAAAAACAGCGGACTTGATGAAGTTGTGAGTCCAGTCCCGTTAGACAGAATAGTACTTGAAACAGATAGTCCTTATCTTGCACCCCATCCTAACCGCGGTAAGCGTAACGAGCCATCCTATTTAATGTTTGTGGCCGAAAAACTTGCTAAAATAAAAGGTGTATCACTCGAAAAATTGTCAGAAATAACTGAACAAAACACAAATGAAGTATTTGGTTTGTAAAATTAAATTTACATTTCGGCATTCAAACTGAAACAGTGAAAGGTAGTTCGGCCATATTGCTAATATATACAGGTGGAACCATTGGTATGGTTATGGATCCAAAGACGGGCAAACTAAAACCATTTTCACTTGACAATTTGCTTAAAACGATACCAGAATTACAGAAGATTGACTTTAGCATACATTCAACATCTTTTAAAAACCCAATTGATTCAAGTAACGCAACACCAGAGCTCTGGCAGGAACTCTGTGATATTATTTCAGAAAACTACCGTGACTATCATGGGTTTGTCATTCTTCATGGAACCGATACTATGGCATATTCTGCATCGGCACTTAGTTTTATGCTGTCAGGTTTAAACAAACCGGTAATTTTCACCGGTTCTCAACTTCCAATTGGTATGGTGCGTACTGACGGAAAAGAGAACCTTCTCGCAGCCTTGGAAATTGCATCAGAAAGAGACGCAAACGGAAACCCCAGGGTTCCTGAAGTCGGGATATATTTTGATTCATTTCTGTTTAGGGGAAACCGTTCTCATAAGAGTAGTACTCAAAATTTTAATGCCTTCTCTTCACCTAATTTTCCTCCCTTGGCCGAGGCAGGTGTTGACATAATTTATAGTGATCGTCGGATTCTACCTAAGGAGGACAAGAAATTTAAAATTTACCGGGAGGTGGAGCAGAACATATTGGTGGTTACCCTCTTTCCAGGGCTATCTAACAACCTGTTGCAGAATGCCATGAACTCAAAGAATTTAAAAGGAGTAATTCTGAGAACCTTTGGTGCTGGTAATGCTCCAACCAATTCTGAGTTTTTGTCCGTATTAGAAAAACTGGTTAACAGAGGGGTTGCTGTTATGAATGTTACCCAGTGTGCACATGGAAAAGTCGATCAGCTTAAGTATGAAACAGGATCAAGCTTGCAGAATGTTGGAGTAATAGGTGGAGCCGATATTACTCTTGAAGCAGCAATAACCAAAATGATGGTTTCCTTGGGAAATTTTGAACCGGAGCAGGTATTTTCAAACCTAAATAAATCGTTACGTGGAGAACTTACAGAGTAACGACAAAACCTCTGGGGTAAACTGGAACCCAATTGCTGCTATTTTTCTTATCAGTTTTGGCCTCTATACGAATACATTGAATTTTGAATTTGTACTGGACGATAAAATTGTGGTAACCAACAATGAATTTACGAAAAGGGGATTCGATGGGATAGCCGACATATTTACTCACGACAGTATGACTGGCTTTTTTGGCCAGGATAAGAATTTGGTTGCTGGCGGTCGTTATAGACCTTTATCGATGGCAACGCATGCCATCGAATGGCAACTTTTTGGAGATGAACCATTATTCTATCACTTTACAAATGTGGTGCTATATGCAATTTCCGGAATTTTGCTTTACCTCGTGTTATTGAATTTGTTTCCATTGACAAGCGTTTGGTACCTTTCAATTCCCTTTATAGCGGCGCTATTGTTCCAGGTAAATCCGTTGCACACAGAAGTAGTTGCAAACATTAAAAGCCGAGATGAAATCTTGAGTATTGTATTTGCTTTACTATCGTTTTATTACCTATTGAAGTATATCCGGAACAACCAAACCCGTCTGCTACCAATGGCAGGCGCCCTGTTTTTCTTTGGATTGCTCTCGAAGGAAAGTGCAATTGTATTTGTTGGTATAATTCCGTTGTTTATTTATGTTTTGAATAAGGAAATTACACTTTCCAGGCTGGCTGTTCCAGTTGGTGTGCTACTACTTTCAGGGTTTCTTTACGTTGCAATGAGGTATGCAGTTATAGGAGGGGTCAAAACTGAAATCGCCAGTGAGCTAATGAACAACCCATTTCTGGATGCAACTGCTACCGAACAATGGGCAACTGTATTTTATGTTTTGTTCATGTATCTTAAATTGCTTTGGGTTCCTCATCCTTTGACGCATGATTACTATCCCAAGCAGATTGAGATTACCGGATTTTCAGATCCAATTGTAATTCTATCTCTGTTGTTGCATGCAGGATTAGTGGTTTTGTTTTTATATGGGATTAAAAAGAGAAACTTCTATGGCTTAATTGCAGGCATATACTTGGGTGGGATTTTTCTGTACTCCAATATGCTTTTTCCCATTGGTACCTTTATGAATGAACGCTTTCTGTACGTTCCATCTATTGGCATTGCTCTGGTTACAGCCTATTGGATATATAATTTCATTAAATCAAAACAACTTAGGATGACCCTTTTTACCGTGCTGATTGTAGGCTATTCGGTCAAAACCTTTTCAAGGAATTATGCATGGGAGAGTGATACAACTCTTGCTATTACCGACGTTGAATACAGTAGTAACAGTGCCAAGTGCAATATGTCTGCGGGATTAGCCTATATCGATTTGGCGGATGTTGAGAGAAAAGATCATCAAAAGAAAAAGTACCTGAATCTGGCGATCAAGCACTTGAACAAATCATTAGAGATATACCCGACTTATAGCCCTCCAATACTACTCCTGGGCAATGCGTACACTAATCTAAAAAATTATGATAAGGCAATATCTTATTATGAGACCTGCCTAAAATCGAAGACTCAGATAAACTTTGCCCTGCAGAATTTGGAGTTCGTTGGTCAGGAAGCGACCAATGAAAATAAATTTGAGCTGGCCGAAAAGGTATATCTAATTTACCTCCAGTATAAGGCAGATCCAAAAATTGAGGAAAAGCTGGGAGAACTTTATGGTAAGAATATGGGGCAGCTGGAAAAGTCGATCCTTCATTTGAATAATGCCTACAACGCATTACCCAATGATCCAAACATCATTCAGAAATTGGGCGTTGCTTACGCTATTTCGGGAAGAGGGCATGAAGCCATTTCATTATTTAAGAAAGGTACGAAACTTGATGAGGGCAATGCTAACTTATGGTTAAACCTGGGATATGCGTATGCCGGTGTTGGAAATGATGAGGAATCAAAACGTTGCTTATTAAAAGCTTATGAACTTGATCCGAGTTTAAAACCGACGAATAACTAAAGTAACAGTACCTTATCCTCAATTGAATAAATAATGGATATTGTTATTATAAAAAAATTGTAATTTGCGCCCGCTTTTAAACGCGAAGCTTTGGTTCTGTAAGAAAGTGTAATAGGAGAAGTGCAGGAGTGGCTGAACTGGCTCGCTTGGAAAGCGTGTAGATCTCAAAAGGGTCTCGGGGGTTCGAATCCCTCCTTCTCCGCTGAAGAAAAAGGATAAAATAGATAATTAATATATAGTATAACAAACTCAATAAAAAATGAATAAGTTGTTTTCAATTCTTGCCGTTTTCACCATGTTGAATTTTGGCTTTGTTTCGAATTCCTTCGCTCAAGATGAAGAGGCTGCTCCTCAAGAAACTGAAGCGGTAGCAGAAGAAAGTGCAGATGGCGCAGAAGAAGCTGCGGCAGAAGAGCCAATGGCTGAAGAACCCGTTGCAGAAGAGACTGCTGCAGAAGAAGCTGCTCCCACTATGGAGGCAGGAGAAGATAAGGTTGCTGCTGATGCTGAGAGAAGTTTTCATCAAGTGGTAAAAGAGAAATTCATTGCAGGTGGTCCCGGCTTTATGTCATTTGTATTGATCTGTTTGATTTTGGGCCTTGCAATTTGTATTGAAAGAATCTTGTATTTAACAATGTCCACAAGTAACACAAAAAAGTTGCTTAATGATGTTGAAAGTGCATTACAAAGCGGAGGTGTTGATGCAGCCAAAGAAGTTTGTAGAAATACAAAAGGTCCTGTGGCGAGCATTTTCTATCAGGGATTAGATCGGTCGTCTGAAGGAATTGATATGGTTGAAAAATCAGTTGTTGCTTATGGTTCGGTTCAAATGGGATTGTTAGAGAAAAACTTGTCTTGGATTTCGTTGTTTATTGCATTGGCACCGATGCTTGGATTCTTTGGAACAGTAATCGGTATGATTGCGGCGTTTGATGCAATTGCTGCTGCAAATAACATTTCACCTGGAATTGTTGCAACTGGTATTGGGGTTGCTTTGATTACAACAGTATCCGGACTACTTGTTGCGATGGTGCTTCAAATCTTCTACAATTACATTGTTGCAAAAGTTGATTCAATTGTAAATGACATGGAAGATGCTTCAATTTCGCTGATTGACTTGCTAATCAAACACCAAAAATAGGAGGTTGAAGATGGCTGAAAAATTTTCTAAAATAGCGTTAGTTGTTTTCCTATTGTTAGGAGCAATGTCCTTTGTCGGAAGCATGTTTTTCGAGCAGTATAACTTCATGATTTACCTCTGTTATATCTATGCCATTATCGCCATTATCGGTGCGTTGGCAGGAGGTATAATGGGAGCAATGGCAAAACCTGAGTCAGTTAAAGGAAACGTAATTGGAATTGTTGGAATGGGTGTGGTTCTGGGTATTTCTTATGCTTTAGGCAATGGAGAAGTACTTGAAGTTTACCCTGAAGGAACCTCATCGACTGCTGTTAAGTGGAGTGACACAGGGTTATATATGCTTTATATTATTGGATCACTTTCTATTGTTAGTGTTTTGTATGCAGGTGTGGCTCAATTATTGAATAAGAATTAATCTAAACTAAGGTTATGGCTAAATCTCCTCCAGAAATAAATGCAGGGTCTATGGCAGATATCGCTTTCCTGTTGTTAGTATTCTTCTTGGTTACAACAACTATGGATACTGACTTTGGATTATCGAGGAAATTACCCCCACCTCCTGAAGATGATCAGGAAATCGTTGATATTAAGCAACGTAATGTAATGCAGGTACTTGTGAATGCCAATGACCAGTTATTGGTTCAAGGAGAATTAATGGTTGTTGAAGATTTAAAAGAAAAGGCCAAAGAGTTTATCGCAAATGCTTCCAATGCTGAGCATTTACCTGAGAAAAAGGCTACCGAAGTTCCTTTTTTCGGAAACGTTATGGTAAGTAAACAAGTTATCTCTCTCCAGAACGATAATGGAACTTCGTATAACATGTACATCCAGGTTCAAAATGAATTGGCAAAGGCGTACAATGAGTTAAGGAATGAGTTGTCTGAACAGCAATTTGGTAAATCCTACGACTATTATGTTGAGATTAAAGACAAGGATAGGGTAAAGGCTATTCGAAAAGTGTTTCCTCAGCGAATCTCTGAAGCAGAACCAAAAGACATAGGAGGCGGAAATGAGTAAGTTTAAAAAGAGTGGTAGTAAAGCGTTACCTGCTGTATCTACAGCTTCATTACCTGATATTGTTTTTATGCTACTTTTCTTTTTTATGGTTACAACCGTAATGAGAGAGGTTGATTTAAAAGTAAAGATGAATCAACCGGAAGCAACTGAAATTAAGAAACTGGAAAACAAATCGTTGGTAACATATATATATATTGGTGAGCCTTCGGATACTAAACTCCATGGTACAACGCCCCGAATTCAATTAAACGATGCTTTTGCAAACGTTGAAGATGTTGCAGGACATATTGAAGAGAAACGGCACAATACATTGGAAGCTTTAATTCCAAAGTTGACTACATCATTAAAAGTAGATCGAAATACACAAATGGGTATTGTCACTAAGGTTAAACAGGAGCTTAGAGAAGTTAATGCATTAAAAATAAGCTACTCGACCCTGGAAAAAGTTGAAAAAGACTTGTAGAGATGTTGCGTTTCTACCGAAAAGCCAATGGATTTAAATCCATTGGCTTTTTTTATACCTAAATCTTTCTTATCACGTTATCAGTCTCATGCATATAGCATGACCATTAGCATAAGTACCAGGATTAATGAGTAAATGGTATGCTCCCTCTTTCGTAGATTTGAATTCTACCGTGTTCATGCGAGATTCTATATGCGCTTTCCTAATACTTGGTTTTTCCCTGGTATCGTTTGAAATAGTAGGTCAGGAATCGCAAGGACCAGACAGGCCACCAATATATAAATCAACCGGAGACACTCTTAAAATTGATAGCTTGAGCCTTGTACCAGGCACAGTTAAGCTATATACAGTCGATGGTATTTTGATTGACAGTAATCACTACAGCGTAAATTCATTAAAAGGTGAGCTGATCTGGAGCAAAAACTCTCCATACAAAAATCAGGAGGTTCAGATTGAGTACAAGTCTTTTCCTTTTAATTTTTACCAGGAATATCATCACAAGGATGCAGGCCGCGTTCAAAACAAAATACTTCAGAGTAGGAATCCGTTTAAGTATACTGCGGTGCCGACTGACAAGGAAGACATTTTTGAATTAGGTGGAATAGAAAAAAGTGGAAGTATATCCCGAGGACTGGGTTTTGGGAACAACCGAGATCTAAGCGTCAGCTCAAGTATGAACCTTCAGCTCAATGGGAAAATTGCAGACAATCTATACGTCATGGCAGCTATAAGTGACGAAAGCATACCGATACAAGCAGAAGGTAATACACAGCAATTACAAGATTTTGACAAGGTTTTTATTCAGATTTATAATAATCGGTCAAAGTTGATTGCCGGAGATTATATGATCAAATCGAGGAACAGCTACTTCATGAAATACTTAAAAAAGGCACAGGGAATAAGTGGCTCTTCTACGTTTTACCTGGGCAAAAACAAAATGGATACGGCCAAAGCTGCAAAGATGAAAGTTCAATTAAGTGGTGCATTATCCCGTGGAAAATTTTCGAGAAACATAATTCAGGGGGTTGAGGGAAACCAGGGACCGTATAGATTAAGAGGTGAGGAGAATGAATCTTATATTATCATTCTTTCCGGTACCGAAAGGGTTTATATTGATGGCAAATTATTGACTCGGGGGCAAGATCAGGATTACACAATTAACTACAATACCGCAGAAATATCATTTACTGCAAAACAGATAGTTACCAAAGACAAGAGGATTATCATTGAATTCCAGTATTCAGATCAAAACTATACGAGGAGCGTTGTTCAGTTTTCTGACTTTTATGAATACAAAAAGCTAAAATTAAATTTCAACTTGTATTCCGAGCAGGATGCTAAGAATCAGAGCCTTCAACAAGACTTAAGTGAAGAACAAAAGGACATACTAGCAGGCGTTGGAGATAGCTTGGATCAAGCCATTTCAAATGGTGCACGATTGGTTGAGTATAACGAAAATGAGGTGCTCTATAAAATTGTAGACACACTGGGTCACGACTCTGTTTTTGTTTATTCAACTAACCCCGACAGTGCATTTTATCGGGTCACATTTTCTGAGGTTGGCCAGGGAAATGGTGATTATGTATTGCTAAACACGGTTGCGAATGGTCGGGTTTATCAATGGGTGCAACCATCGTTAGGAGGAATTAAACAGGGAAATTTTGCACCGGTCGTTTTACTTTTTTCACCGAAACAACGGCAGATGATATCGTTTGGAGGTAATTACGATTTCAACAAAAGCTCAGCATTAACATTTGAAGGGGCAGTAAGCAATAACGATATTAACACGTTTAGTGACAAGGATAAGGACGATGACATTGGGTACTCGGGAAAGATAAACTGGGACCGAAAAATAGCTCTTAATACAAATGGAAATTGGTCATTGACACCCCAAATCGGATACGAACATTGGAGTAAATATTTTACGGAAATAGAACGGGTTAGGACCGTGGAGTTCTATCGGGATTGGAACCTAAGGGATGTTGATTTGACCGATGACCAAAACTTGACTAAAGCTGCGCTAAAGCTAACCAATGGAAAAAAAGGAGCTCTTGGATATCGTTGGAATGGGTTTTATAGTGGTGGTGAGTACAATGCTAACAAACACGAGCTTCTTGCTGACTGGAAGTACAAAGGCTTATTGGTCGACTTCGATGGATATTATTTAAATTCAAAAGGCTCTTTAAGCAATACGGAATTTATACGCCACAAAAGCCTGATTCAACAGCGTATTTTCTTTTTTAACCTGGGTTACAGGGATGACAGGGAAGACAATAAGATCAATGATCAGTTAGGGGATACACTGTCTGCGGCAGCGTACCGATTTTGGGAACGTGAATTCTTTCTAAAATCAACTGATAGTGCAGCGTTACAATACAAGGTATTTTACAATCAGAGAGATGATGAAAAAAGCCGAAACAATGAAATAGTACCTGTTACTTTCGGAGAAAGTGTAGGGCTTTCATTTGACTGGAGAAAGAACAAAGTAATCCAACTGGCAAGTAAAACCACTTATCGAACGTTGAGCATTAAGGATACCAGCCTGACCACCCAAAAGCCAGATGAAAACTTGTTGAGTAGGGTGGAGTATACTCTTAGGGTTTTAAAAGGAGCGATCACCGCCAGTTCTTTTTATGAAATTGGCTCTGGGCTTGAGGCGGGTCGCGAATTTCAGTTTATAGAAGTTCCTGCTGGTCAAGGAGAATATACATGGATTGACTACAATGAAAACGGTATAAAGGAAATAAACGAATTTGAAATTGGGGTTTATGACGACCAGAAGAAGTACATAAAAATATCAATTTTGACCGATGACTATGTAAAGGCATTTACGCATCAGTTCAACCAAACCGTGTTGATTAGCCCAGGCCGGGTATGGAGAAAAAAGAAGGGAATTAAAAAATTTATAAGTGCGTTTTCAAACCAATTTTCATATAGAATTAATCGAAAAACTCAAAATGATAATGCGGATGCAAGATTCAATCCATTACCAAGTGCAGGCCTGGACTCGTCACTATTGACCCTTAGCTCGTCGTTGAGAAACACGGTCTATTTCAATCGAACGCATCCGGTTTATGGTATCGATTGGACTTATCAGGATATCAAGGGCCGGGTGTTTCTTACCAATGGTTTTGAAAGTAGGTCAAATGTATTCCAGAACACTCGATTACGTGTAAATATTGGTAGGCTATTCCTTACCGAGGTTGATGGAAAACTAGGAAGAAAGTTTAGCCAGGCTGATTATGCCTCATCAAGGGATTTCAATATTCAATATTATTCGATACAGCCTAAAATTACGTTCCAAAAAGGGGTTAGCTTCAGGGTTGCAGTTTTATACCAATATCAGGAAAAGAAAAATGATTCAGAAAAAGGGGAGCTAGGTCAAATGCATAAGCTGGGTGTAGAAACTAAACTAAATAAGGTAGGGAAAGGAAGTTTTGTTGCAGAAGCCAATGTGATTAACTTGTCATATAATGAGCCATCAAATAGCTCACTGTCTTATGAAATGTTGGATGGATTATTACCTGGGATTAATGGTACGTGGCAACTTAGTTATCAGAGAAATATTGGTAAGTATTTACAGTTGGATTTAAGCTACGGAGGAAGACAATCAGAAGACGCAAAGACCATACATACCGGATCAATGCGTGTAAGGGCATATTTTTAAGTCTAATTAAAGAACCTTCTTTGTCTATATATTTCATTTGAAACTAGGTTAACCAGCTTTTCTCCACTCCGTTGTACCATAAAAGAATTGGATGGAAACGGTTTTTTCTTTCTTTTCAACGCATTTTTTTGTTTTGAACTTAGTGCTCGTAAATCGCCACTGGCTGTAGAATAATTATAAACATATGAAAACCGGGCCACCAACTGTTTCTGGTATAGGGTGCTTCCTTTTTCATTATCAATTATTAAAAAATAAACCCCTTGTGTTGAAGCCTTTCGTTGAGTGTATTTCTTAATGGTAGCCTTAATGATTTTATAAACAGGGACCCTTTCTATCTTTCCTTCTGCATTTTTTTTGTTTTCATAATGATCAATAATTTTTTTTTCAGCGACTGTACTAACTACGCTTTCCCGGTTTCGCGATACTGTTATTTCGTTGAAGGTGCATAAAACCGTGTAGTTTATTTCCTGGTCTATTTCATAATTTGTCCAATAATCTACCCACATACCTAGCTTATTGTTCCTGCTAAAGGATAAATTGGATAAGTCAATTCTTGTTTTCTCTGGTATGCTAACCCCCTTTTGTTCATCCAGTTGAAGGGCAACTGAAACTTTACCCTTGGAAACGCAGTAGCTTATTAGTGAATCCAGTTGATCTATTTCGCAGTTGTATTGACGTGTCTTTTGCCATTTTGAATAAGCTTGTCGATATCCGATTTTGGTCTGTTTCTCCATCAGTTCTTCTGCTAGGTCAGTGTACGCAATGCAGAGGTTTTTTTGAGCATTTTGCATTTCACCGGAAGGAACATGATAAGCCAGGGGAGCTGAAAGGTTAGCATTTTCTAATTGCCGATCCCGGTCTTTCATTTTAGCGTAGGTATTGTAAATCATTTCCCAAGTCGCAGGGCTTTCCTCCAGTTCATAGAATGACCTAAGGTCGGCCAAATCCATTTTCTGGGCCAGTTGGTAAGCTTTTATTACGTTCTTTTGAGCTACAGCGTCGTTGGGGGTTTTTTCTAATTTTTGAATGCCTTTGTGAATGGCATGGTCATATTGTCCATTTTCAATTAATTCGTCCACGTTAGCGCATGACCCCAGGCAACCCAGGAAAAGAAAAAACAGTAAATACTTTGCCATGTTATCAATCAAAAGTTGGCAATGCTTCAAATTTAAAGCCAAGATTTGAGTAATGAGATAAAACCATTGGAAGCAACTGTTTTAGCTTTTTTTCAGCCTTTACACTATCGTGAAAAACTAAGATACTGCCGGCTTTTGAGTATTTGGTTATGTGCTTAAAACACTGTTTGACCGACAGTTTTTTGTTAAAGTCTCCAGTTAGAACATCCCAAAGAACCACCCGTAGTGCTTCATCTATTTTTTGCAATTGGTTGTTGTTGATTTTTCCGTAAGGAGGCCTAAATAACCGGGCGCTGTATACCTGCTGGAAGCGGGTTACGTTCTTTAGGTATTCCGGGGTTTTGGTTTTCCAACCATTCAAATGATTATGACTGTGGTTGCCTATTTTATGCTCTTCGTTTTCCAATCGTGGAATAAAATCAAGGTTCTTTTCCAGGTTTTCACCTACGCAAAAAAACGTAGCTTTTGCCTTGTGCTGATTCAATTGGTCAAGCACCCACGGGGTAATTTTAGGGTGAGGGCCATCGTCAAAAGTTAGGTATAGTATTTTTTCTTCACGGGAAAGATGAAATACTACCTGGGGGAAAAGTTTAGCAACAGAGTCCGGTGTATGATACAATAGCACCGACCAAATTTACATTTTGTCCTTTAGAGAATTCAGGTAAGGATAATTTACTTATGCTTAACCGAAAACTCGGTTTCAAGGCGCTTAAAATTCTCCTCTATTTGAGCAGTTAATTCGTCATCAGGAAGATATTGTTTCGACAATAAGTTCACTCGATACAGAATTGAAACCGCTTGCTGAGAGTTGTTTTTAACCGAATTGTAGTGCTCAGTTTTTAGACCCATGTAGTAATCGGATTCAGCAGTATAAGAATTGGACATGCTTTCCAGGATCTGCTTTCCTTTTTCCTTTTCATCCAACTTAAAATATAGCTCCGCGATAGGAAGCATAAAATAGTTATACGGGACATTGTATTCTGGCATTTCCTCTTGGCATTTGTCCAGGACCTCAATAGCCATGCCTTTCTTCCCTTCTGTTAGAAGTTGATCGGCACAACGTGCAAAATTGTTTCTAAGGTTCATACACATTCTTAAGATATTATGATCGACGTAAACATCTCGTCCCTTAACATTACCATAGGAAAAGTTATTCATAAGGTTGTCGTACATAATGGCACTGTTTACATACCCAGTCTGACCATCTGGGCTTGTGCCTTTAAATGGTACTAGTCTATAAGCAAGTCCCTCAAGCTGGAAGTATTCCTTCAATCCTAGATACGCGCCATCCCCTGTAGTAATTGCAAAATAGACGGGGCGATCCCAATTAAAATGAGCCAATAGATCCAACATAAGAATGTCTTTTTTAAGCAAGAAGTTTTTAGTTATCGACCATCTTAATTCAGGAAGAACTTCGCCTGCTTTTTCTGATGAAACGGTTCCGTTGGTCAATACCTTTTGGGTATCCACTTTCAAAGAATATAGTTTGGTTGGAGAATAATTCATTCTTCGTTGGTTACCCAACATTGCTTTGTTTTTGTCATTTGTTACGAATTCAACAATTCGCTTGACATCAACATACTCTTTTTTCTCATTTCGGTCAATTACCGGTACATAGTCCCTTGTTCCTTGTCTATACTTTGGTTCCGGAATCGTAAATGGTGTTGGCTTTGAATCATAAGCTGCACGTTTCATCTGGTTTATATACCAATCGGTATTGAGCAGGCTCAAGTTAACTACACGAACATCGGTTCTATACTCTTCAACCTCCTGTACGTACCAAAGCGGGAATGTATCGTTGTCACCGTTAGTAAACAGAACGGCATCTTTTTCACAACTGTCGAGGTACATTTTGGCGAACTCAAGAGCGGTGTATCGATTCGATCGATCGTGGTCGTCCCAGTTGTCTTTGGCCATAAGGCCAGGAACTGAGACCAAGCAGATTAGAGTAGCAAGCCCGCCTGCAATAACCTGATTGCTCTTAACTTTTTCAGCTATAAAGCTGATAATTCCCATAACCCCTAATCCAATCCAAATGGTGTAAGCATAAAAAGACCCAGCATATGCATAATCTCGCTCCCTTGGTTGATAAGGATATTGATTCAGGTATAGAATAATTGCCATTCCCGTGAAAAAGAACAGAAGTGTTACTAAAACAAAGTCCCTTTTTGAACGATTGAACTGAAAGAACAAGCCTATCAGACCCAATAAAAAGGGTAGCATGTAATACTTGTTTCTCGATTTATTATCACTCAGAAACGCGGGTAGATTTTTTTGAGAGCCTAGTCGGGCGCCGTCCAAAAATCCTATTCCACTTATCCAGTTGCCATCTATTACGTTTGAATGTCCCTGAACATCGCTTTGACGTCCGGCAAAGTTCCACATGAAGTAGCGGATATACATCCAGTTGACCTGATGCCTAAAAAAGAATTTCAGGTTTTCCATGAACTTAGGCTTTCGAATGGTCTCCGTTTTTCCACTTACCGTACGGTATTTAATTGGCTTACCTTTGAATTCCGACCAACTCTTGTAGGCTCCGATATGCCTGGCTTCCTGACTCCACATTCGTGGGAAGACTGTCATAAACTCCTTGGCATAATTAGGAACTGAACCTTTTTTGTCGTCAGACACAATGTATTCACCGTTTTCCAAATCTCGGAACCATTGTTTTTCACCATCTATATATGGCTTTTTATTATCAAGAGGAGTGTTAAAGTAATGTCCATAGGCTAATGGTTGAGCACCATATTGTTCACGGTTTAAATAGGACAGTAATGAAAACATATTTTCTGGATCGTTTTCATCCATTGGTGGATTGGCATTTGAGCGAACCACAACCATGGTATAAGAGGAATATCCAATTATAATTACAGTTAAGCAAAGAAGCCCTGTATTAACCTCTTTCAAGTTAATTTTAGGGATCATAACAAATACTGCTGTCACAGTTGCAGCGGCAACAAGCCCCATTGTAGATACCGATCCTACCAAGAATGAAAGGGCAACCAGCACAGCTAACAACAACCACTTATTAGAATTTTTTTGGTGGGTAAGGTAAATACCAAAAACCAACGCAGAAACCATTAATGTTATGTGCAGTATGGCACCCGTATTAAAAGGCAAGTTAAGCGAATTAACAAAAACGAGCTCAAACTTACTAGCCATTTCTACAATACCCGGAATTACACCCTTTTGTACAAACCCTAGAATAATTACAGAAATTAAAAATGTAAGAATCGTACCCTTAATACTGGGTTTAAATTTCTTGAAGTAATATACAAATGCAATAGTTGGAATTGCAAGTAAGTTCAGTAAGTGAACCCCGATTGAGAGTCCCATTAAGTAGGCAATAAAAATTAGCCAATGGTCTGCTCCTTTTTCTTCGGATACTTGTTCCCAACGTAGAATCGCCCAAAACACGATAGCCGTAAATAATGAAGACATCGCATAAACCTCAGCCTCAACTGCTGAAAACCAAAACGTATCACTAAAAGTATAAGCAAGAGAACCTACCAGCGAGGAACCAAGAACAGCAACCGTATGTCCTGTATTCCATTCCTCCGAAGTCTTCTTCACAATTTTCTTACCCAGTGCACTTATGGTCCAAAACAAAAATAAAATAGTGAATGAGCTTGAAAGTGCCGAAATGAGATTTACCATGTAAGCTGCTTGTTCAGGAGCAGTCCACATGGAGAAAAAGCGACCAATCATTAAAAACAATGGTGCTCCTGGCGGATGACCAATTTGTAGCTTATAACTACATGCGATAAACTCACCACAATCCCAGAAACTGACGGTGGGTTCCATGGTTGATACATATACAAAGGTTGCAATTGCGAAGGCAATCCACCCTCCAATAATATCTAGCTTTCTGAAATTCATGTCTTTCATTGTTTGGCGCGAATTTAATTAATTGATGAAATATTATTATTTGTTTTTTATACCTTTAATTTTATCTATTTTTGCAGGCCCAAAATTATTGGGAAGTTTTGTCCCATGGTGTAATTGGCAACACGTCTGGTTTTGGTCCAGAAGAGTCTAGGTTCGAGACCTAGTGGGACAACTAAAGCTTCACTTCCGTGAGGCTTTTTTTTATTCGAATAAATCTTAATCATTATCAAACGAACTCTGGTAGCTGATAAACTTACCGGCTAAAAAAGTTCAAAAAAAAACCCCGCCAGAAGCGAGGTTCTATTAATCAAATATGTATTTCTAGTTTTCAAGTACTGCTGGTTGTTTCTTCTCGCCAGTATTTCCGGCTTTATCTTGTGCTTTAACAAGGATTTCAGCTGGCCAGTTAAGAACACTTCCACCTAAATTTTGAATCGTTACTTTAACATCACCTTTATAAGATTTAGGATCGGTAATAGAAGAATTGGCCACTTTCGCAGATCCAACCAGAACAGGAGAACCTGAATTTAAATTGTATATCTCAACGTCTATAAAATCCAATGCCTCATTATCACTCACATCAATGGTAATCGTATTTTCGAAACCAGAGTTTAACTTCCCATTAGTAGGAATCTTCACCGAAATAGCATTTACCATAGGCTTTTCAGTATCAGAAGGAGCCGAATCCTTAATTGTAATTTTTACCACTACAGGATCAGAGACGTTATTTGCCGCATCTGTTGATGTGAAAGTCAAAGTGTATTCTCCAGCGGGCATAATTGCTGTAGAAACCGTTTGTGAAAACGAATGCTCAGTTCCGGTTACAGTTGTAATGGAATCTTTAAGCAATACAGGTCCAAGTTCAAATTTTACACTAAATGATTTTAACGCAGAATTATCATTTGCTTTACCTGAGATTGTTAGCATATCTCCTTTATTTATTACTGCCCCTTCTGTAGGTGAGGTAACTGTAATAGTAGGTTTTGTAACATCTGCAGTAACAAACTCACAGGAACCATCATCTTTTTTAGCATCTGCATTGTAATTAGTTGCCGAAGGATCAGTACAGCCCTTTTTACAACTTTCAAATGAAACAACCGTTCCAACAACAACCAGTAACATTAATAATTTTTTCATCTCTTAAATTTTTGATTTAACCATAAAAGTAATAAAATTTCGTTCGCTCTAACGCGGACACAAAGTAAGGGTTAATTTTTGAACTATTGAATTTGTTAAAAACAGCAAATAAAGGCCTTTATTTAGAATCGTTCCAGATACGAGTTAGATGACAATAGCGTGACAATCGAAATTCAACATAGCCGCACCTTTGTTAAGGACTATGAAGTCATTTCATTGCATATCATTTAATCACAAGAACATTGGAATAGATCTTATTGGAGATTTTCACATTTCAATTGATAATCAGCCAGGTAGACTTGGCAGATTAAAGGATTTGGAGGTCTCCGAGTTTCTCTTTTTAAGTACCTGCAATCGAGTAGAATTATGGCTTAGGGCTGAAAAAGAGATGACTTCTGAGCTTTTGTTTGAGATCTTAACTGAAATTTATCCTTCTTTTTCTCCATTTCAACTTAATAATGCAGTAGAAAAGGCATGGGTATTTTCACATTTGGAAGGAGTTAATCATGCATTTCGTGTTGCGTCTTCGTTAGAATCTTTGGTAATTGGCGAACGGGAAATCTTAAGTCAATTCAGGGATGCCTACCATTTTTGCAGGGATCTTGGATTTACAGGTGACTTTATTCGAATCCTCTATAAGAAAACGGTAGAACTGGCTAAGCAGGTTTATACGGAAACGGATATTGCAACCCGGCCGGTTTCAGTAGTTAATCTTGCTTTCAGGCAATTAAGGGAATTCAACCCATCATTGACATCACAAATCGTATTCGTTGGTTCAGGAAAAACCAACCAGGCTATGGCAAAAAAGATGGTTAAGGTGGGCTATAGTGATTTTACCATTTACAACAGAACCCTGATCAATGCCAAAAAGATGCAGGAAGGTTTTGGAGGAGAAGCGTTAGACCTTGAAAAACTTTCTGAACATAATAAACCAGCCGACATTGTGGTAACCTGTACTGGTTCAGAAGGACACATAATCGATAAAACGATTTTAGATAGTCTTTTGAAAAAGGAACCACAGAATTCAAATAAAATTACTGTTGTGGACCTGGCGGTTCCTGGTGATGTTTCGAAGGATATTCAGTCGGACCCAAGAATACAATATATAGCAATTGAGAATTTAAAGGACATTGCGGCCAGAAATCTTGAGGCAAGAAGAGGTGAGCTAGAGAAGTGTGAGCTTATTATATCGCAGGGGCTTGTTGATTTTGAAAGCCTTCATAAAGTTCGACAGGTAGAGCTTGTGATGAGAAAAGTGCCTATTCAGGTTAAGGAAATTCGAAAGCGTGCCACCGAAATAGTTTATGCTAAGGAAATTGCACAGCTGGATTCTAATTCAAGGGAAACACTAGAAAAGGTTCTTTCTTTTGTCGAAAAGAAATACATGAGTACTCCAATGTTGTTGGCAAAAGAAATTTTGTTGCAAGACGAATCTAAATAATCCCAGGTTGAAAATAAGAATTGGTACACGGGGAAGCAGGTTGGCTCTTTGGCAGGCTAACAAAACTAAAATGCTTCTTGAAGACCTCGGAGTTGAGGTTGAAATTATTGTGATTAAAACCCAGGGAGATAAAATTCAGCATCTGAGTTTTGACAAAATGGAAGGCAAAGGCTTCTTTACCAAAGAAATTGAAGAAAAGCTTCTAAACAATGAGATAGACCTGGCGGTTCACTCCCATAAAGATTTGGAAACGGAAGAACCGGAAGGGTTAAAAATCGTAGCAGTTTCCAGTCGGGCAAACCCTTCTGATATATTGCTAATTAGGAACGAATGCATTGATCCTGAAAAGCGATTTGGCCTTAGTGAGAAAGCAAAGGTTGGCACCTCGTCGGCCAGGAGAGTATCCCAACTTAAATTCTTTAGACCTGATCTTGAACTTTCTGAGTTAAGAGGAAATGTTCCTACCAGAATTGAGAAATTACGTGAAGGAAAGTACGATGCAATCATGCTTGCTCGCGCCGGGGTTGAGCGACTAGAGCTTGATGTAACTGATCTTCACCTTGAAATACTTGAACCACATGAGTTCGTCCCCGCTCCGGCTCAGGGAGTGCTAGCATGGCAAGCCCGTACGAATGACCAAGAGACTATAAGTATTGTGAGCCAGTTGAATGATTCGAACGTTTCAGAACGAATTAATGTGGAACGAGGAATTTTAAAGGCCTGCGAAGGTGGGTGCCAATTGCCGTTAGGTGTTTATTGTACAAACGACCATGAATTTAAACTATGGGTATCTTATGCCCAGGATTTGAACTCACCGGTGAATCGATTTCATCTTACCAATACAAATCCTGATGAGTTAATCTCTGAAGCACTCCAAATTATTAAGGAGGAGCAAAAAAAAAAGTTCTAATCACGCGTGAATTAAATCCGGAGGGTGACTTTTATCGGTCACTTTCTACCTTAAACCACTCGATTGCCGGACAATCGTTTATTCAATTAGAATCGATTGCTTTTAATCTTCCAAAAGAATTTCAATGGGTATTTTTTAGCTCTCCAAATGCGGTTATTCATTTTTTTAATTGCATTTCCGCTGATGAAGTAGCGGATAAAAAAATTGGCTGTTTAGGTGCTGGAACAGAAAAAGCGTTGGCTAGATTTAATGTTAGCTCCAGCTATACAGGGTCTCACGAGGTTGAAAGAGTAGCGTTTGAATTCGTTTCACTTGTAGGGCAGGAAAAGGTACTTTTTCCCGGGGCTGCTGACGGGAGGAGAAATATTCAAAAAAAACTACCGACAAACCAGGTGATTGATTTGCCCATTTACGAAACCAAAACAATTAACATTCTGCTTTCCGACAACTACGACGTAGTTGTATTTACCAGTCCCTCGAATGTCCTTGGATATTTTAATTCAGGAAACAAAATAAATATAAATCAGAAGGCAATAGCGATAGGAAGAAGTACAAAGCAAGAACTGGATAACCAGGGAGTTGATTCAATCCTTCCATGGAGTTATAAGGAATTAGCCTGGGCCGACGCCGTGAATGGCATTTCTATTTAGTGGAATTTATATTGGTTTGAATTCGAATGGATTCCTGATGAATCAACTCGAACAGTCGCTTAATAAATTTATCGTCCATATTGAGTTTGCTGCCAAGTTCGCTTCTTGACGTTAGTATTTCGTTCCACCTTTCTAATTGTAGAACCGATACGTTGTTATTGTGCTTGTATTGGCCAATTTGTCTAATTACATCCATTCTTGATAACAATGTACTTATCAAATCTTCATCTACTTTGTCAATTTGAGCTCGCAACTCTTCCAATTGGTTAATAATCAGCTGGCTTTCAGGCTTAGCATCCCGAATAACCAGGGTTGCAATTAACTCATTATAATCTTTTGGTGTGAGTTGTTGTTCGGGATCACTAAGTGCTTCTTTTGGATTTGGATGTACTTCAATCATCAGGCCGGCCATGTTCAAATCGAGAGCCTTTTGTGCTACTGTTGGAACCAGGTTGTTGACGCCGGCAATGTGGCTTGGGTCACAAATTATTGGCAGTTCAGGAAACCTTCTCTGGAGTTCAATAGGAATGTTCCACATAGGCAGGTTTCGGTATTCTGAATTAAGGAATGAAGAAAACCCACGATGTACACCGGCTAAATTGGTAATACCGGCTTTCATGAACCGCTCTATACTTCCTTGCCAAAGATCGATATCGGCGTGAATGGGATTCTTAACCAGAACGCATACATCCTCTCCGGTTAAAGCTTCAACAATTTCCTGAACCGAAAATGGGTTTACGGTTGTTCTTGCACCGATCCAAACATTTTTAATTCCATGTTCCAGTGCTTTTTGAGCATGTTGCGCAGTAGCAACTTCAGTTACTACTGGTAGATTCAGTTCCGACTGGATTTCACTTAACCATTTAAGCCCCTCTTCTCCAACTCCCTCAAACGAATTGGGTCGGGTTCTGGGTTTCCAAATTCCAGCCCTGAGCATATTGATGGTTGAAGAATTTTGAAGAGAAGTTGCTACCTGTAACAATTGCTCTTTTGATTCTGCACTACATGGCCCGGCAAGTAAAATGGGCTTTTCAAGATTATTTAGGGCGATTGCTTCCAAGGATTTTTGCTTAGCCTGCAAATCTAGCCCTTCTATGGGTCAACCTTGACAACCTTTCGATACATTTTTTTATAATCGACTGAGAGCTCTAACCAGTAAACTCCGATTGGGAGTGCTGAAAGGTCAAGGGCTTCATCTTTAATGGTGCTTCCGGTCAGAAGAACGCGGCCGGATGAATCCCTAATTTGGAAAGAATAAGCAGTGCTTTGACTGTTAAATAGTTCAACATTCATCTTTCCCGTGGTCGGGTTGGGATAGACATTAAAAGAACTCTCTTCCTCAGGTCTTTCTATGCTTTTGGGATTTGGTGGTGGAGGTATGACAATTTCTCCACGATCTTTTAATAGAACACTGACCCCACCACTTTTTTGCCCAAGAATAAAATCTGGTTTGTCGTCACCGGTAATGTCTTTAAAGGCTATTGATAGGTCTGTAGTGTAATGATAAACACTATCCCGGTTTTGATGGATGTCATTTAATCCGGTTGAATCCAGACCTGAATATGAAAATAGATATCCGTTTGAAGTTCCAACAAAAACATGTCGCTGAGCCTTAATGTTTGTAATTGAGTCAATTGGTTTTCCTGCAGTGTCTAGATCGGCAATTGCAATGGACAGGTTCCCGTTACCAATACCATTGGAGTGTAGAATCCCGGCCCAATTGTATACCAGGTTATTGGTGTCAAAGTGAGGAATCGTTGAAGAGCCTACATTTTTAAATAGTTTAATTCCACGTAGTTGAGAACCTATTAATAAGTCAAGCTTTCCATTGTTATTAACGTCAAAAAGGTATGGGTGAATGCTTTTCCCAAAAACCAGAGAATCGAATGAAGTCGGTTTGTGAACCCATATTGCTGAATCACCGGTTGATATTGCCTTTGTCGGTGCCAAGGATTAGGTCTACGTCTCCATCATTATCAATATCTCCTGAAGCTGGATATATTCCAACCTCGTGGCTATTTGGAAGCAGTATGTAGTCCCTGGTAACTAGCTCAAATTTGGGGTTGGTTTTGCTGCCAATATTCTTGTAATAACTAACCTTGCTTTCGTAAGTAGAGGACTTGGTCCAAACACCGTAATTTCCGATTAAAAGATCATTTAATGAATCTCCATTGACATCAATGAGAAGAGGGTATGCATTGCTTCCCACCTCAATTATGTCTTCAATTAAAAAGTCCTTTTGGGTCATTTTAAATTTAGGGCATTGGGTAGTACCTGTGTTTTTATACAAATGAACATTATTAAAATTGCTGAAGTTAGTAGGCGCGTTTGGAGCCATAACGAGGTTCTTAGTTCCGTTATTATCAGCGTCTAAATAAAAAGCTGCCGGGAAATTATCTATGTTAACAGGAACGTCATATGTTGGAAATGTTGAATCTTGTGAGCTGATATTGGCATTCCCAAGCGGCCCGGTGTTGTAACCTAGAGCCATGTTGTTAAATGACACATCCCCAACCAGGATGTCTATTTTTCCATTGCAGTCAAAATCGCGCATTAAAATGGTAGCTCCTTCATGTCGACTTCCAGACTGTTGATTTGGTAAACCACCTTTACAACTTACGTTTAGTGTCAAACTAAAAGAACTGGAATCTCCAGATTCTGCATAATTGCCCCAACATAGATTAGTCCATTCCAGGAGCAGGCTATCGGCATGCCCGTGTTTTTTTATGCAGGTGTTTTCTAACAGTTTAACTTCAGTACCATTAAGGCCATAACATAGAATGTCCAAATCTCCATCGTGGTCCACATCTACCAAACCTGGAATATCATTGGCCAGGTTGTATACTTCAGTATAGAAAAACCCAGGGTTTAGAAAATACTTGGTGGTTATTTTGTCAACACGCTTCATACTGTCAGCGCCGGTACCTTTAAAACGAATGAGGTTAAATGAAATATCTTCAACTTTGGAGCCCTTGGAAGTGTTTTTAAAAACTCGAATTCCACCGTTTTCTGCTGAAGTGAATAAATCTTCTTTACCGTCGTTGTTAAAATCCTTCATAATGGCCCAGAGTTGCATCTCCGGCAACCTTGATTCATATTCCGGAGAATGCTTGTAAGCATTTCTTCCCTGTTTATGAGTATTTATAAATACCCTTGAGAGAGGAATGATCTTTGTCAAAAACGAATAAATCCATGTAACCATCCTTGTTAATGTCCCATTCGCTAAACTGAGCATTGTTTATACCGCCAACCCATGGATTCAGCATGGTGTCCCCGCTACGAATGACTAAGATGGAATCGTACCTTCGGTAATCAGCAAGCTTAAGTTGCCCGAATAGATTAGTAAATGTAATGGCAAGGCTTATGGCGGCTATTACATTTCTCATGCTATTGATCGACTTTTACAACCTTCTTGAATTGTTTTTGATTGTCGAAAGATATTTCTAGCCAATACACACCTGTTGGGAAAGCGGAAAGATCAACGGATGAATCTTCAGTTAATGGCCCAACAAATACCACCCTTCCTGACAGGTCTCTTATTTGGATTGGAGTATCCAATTTTTGCTGAGGATCAAATTCAACATAAATCTTTCCAGTTGTTGGGTTGGGATAGATGTTAACATCATTATTATAACTGAATTGGATTACTCCTACGGTGTCCGTTGTGTCTTCGGGTGGAGGTAGAACAATGTTACCACCATCTTTTAAAAGTGCACTTATACCGCCACTTTTTTGTCCAATAATAAAGTCAAGTTTATCATCTCCGGTTATATCACCAAGTGATATTGATAAATCAGTTGTATAATGATAAACACTGTCGAGACTGGGCATCAACAGATTGATTCCGGTCGAATCAATGCCAACGTATCGAAACAAAGAACCAGTAGAAGTTCCGACAAAAATATTTCGCTGAGATTTAATGTCAGTTATGGAGTCAATCAATTTCCCGGCTGTATCCAGATCGGCAATGGTTATAGAAAGGTTTCCAAATCCCAATTCATTGATATGGTATATATCAGCCCAATTAAGTGTCACATTATTATTGTTATAGTTTGGAGTTGCTTTAGTACCAATGTTTTTATAAAACTTAATTCCTGACAATTGAGAGCCAACCAACAAGTCCAGCTTTCCATCATTATCGATATCAAAGAGGTATGGTCGAATACTTTTTCCAAAAACAACCGTATCGAATGGAGTTGGTTGATGAACCAGAATCACAGAGTCGCCACGAGAAGCAGCCTGGTTTTCGTAAAACAATATGTTGCCCCTATCGGTACCTATAAATAAGTCCAGGTCACCATCGTTATCCACATCTCCGGATGTAGGGTATAGGCCGGTATCCTGACTTTGTGGAAGTACCAAATAATCACGGGTTATCAGGTTGTACTTTGGATTGGTTTTGGTTCCGGTATTTTTGTAGTAACTCAATCGGCTCTCATGTGTACTGGATTGGGTCCAAACGCCAAAACTACCCACCAGAATGTCATTAAGCGAGTCACCGTCAATATCAATGAGTAAAGGAAAAGCGTTACTACCTACTTCAACCATTTCTCCAACCAGAAAATCCTTTTGAGCCAATTTGAAAACAGGCTGTTGAGTGGTTCCTGAATTGGAATACATGTGCACATTGTTGTAATTACTAAAATTAGAAACAGCATTGGGACAAACAACCAGGTTGTTTGAGCCATCATTGTTGGCATCAACATAAAATGCGGCAGGAAAATTATTAAGGTCAACAGGAATGGTGCTCGAAGGTGCGTCTGAAGGATATGCTGTATCTTGTCGCGTGATTTTAGCGGCTCTGGAAGTACCATGATTATATCCCATTACCAGTTTATTAAAAGAGACATCACCCAATAGAATGTCAATTTGCCCATTGTAGTCAAAGTCGCGCATAAGGATTGTTGAGCCTTCGTGCCTGCTTCCTGTTCTTCCATGTTGATTTAGCTGAGGTGATTTTCCTTTACAAGCATTCAGATCAAGGTGAAAATCAAAAAAGTTTTCGGAATACCTGCCCCAACAGAGCTCATTTAGTTCGAAGAGAAGACTATCGGCATGGCCGTATAACTTCTTGCATGTGTTTTCATACAGATAGGTAGAATTAGAAGAGCTTCCATATGCAATAATGTCCATATCACCATCGTGGTCTACATCCACGATACCCGGAATATCACTCGATAAATTAAACACGTTGGTATATATAAACCCTGGGTTCAAATCGAATTTGGTTGTTATGTACTTTACTCGTTTGGTGCTATCGTATGGATCTTTAAAAAGTATGGGTTCGAACGTGATGTCTTTAGGTTCGGTACCAACAGACGTGTTTCTAAAGACTCTGATGTCGCCAATTTCTGCTGCAGTAAAAAGATCTTCTTTCCCATCACCATCGTAGTCTACCATCAATGCCCAATTCCACATTCTGGGAAAACGATGTTCATATTCGGGTACATGCTTATAGGCATGTTTACCTTTTTCGCCCGTGTTAACAAAAATCCTCGGGGCAGCATGATCTTTGTCAAAAACAAAGAGGTCTTTTTTGCCATCCTTATTGAAGTCCCATTCGGTAAATTGGGCATTATTTATTCCTCCGGCCCATGGGTTAACCATGGTGTCACCCAAATTAGAGACAACTACAATTGAATCGTATCGGCCATATTCGGATACTTTAATTTGCGCTTTTAGCGAAGCAACCGTACATAAAAGTAGTATAGTTGAGAACAACTGAAGAGGCCCAATATTTTTACTTTTTGTCATAGCTTCAAAATTAAGAGGACGTAGCAATTAACAAGTGTAGTACGGTCTTATTATGCAATTGGTTGCCGTGTTAATACTAAATCTGTTGCCTTTCTCAAAAATAAAGCTTACCAATTTGCGATATAGTAGAATTTAACAAGTTAAAATTAGTATTTGCAAACTAAGGAATATAGGTAATCAATTATTTTACTTTTGCCGCACATTAATGACATGAGAAAAGCCTTTACCTTACTCTTTATCTTGGTTACCTGCACAGTATACTCGCAGAAGAACCAGAAAACGGGTAAACCGATGAAAAAAGACAATGTTCTAATTGACCTTCATTATAGTAGTTTGATTAACAGACCACCTAATGTTCATTTTGATTTTGGTTATGGACTTTCATTTCAGTTGCTTTATGATTATCAATTTAAAGTAAAGCAATTGAGCGGCGCCTTAGGTCTTGCTTACTCAACCGACCATTATTACAATAATGCCTATTTGTCCAACTACGACTCAGTTAATGGAGACTATACTCAGTTTTATCCGTTTAGTGATTTGGACTCGAATGTAAAGTTGAATAAATATGTTACTAATTACTTTGATATTCCATTTGAATTGAGGTTTCGGTCTACTCCTAACAGAAATGGGCATAGCTGGAAGGCATCGGTTGGCTTCAGGGTAGGCTTTAGACTGGGGAGCCATACTAAGACCATTACAGACAAAGGAAGGTTTCAGACCTACAACTACGATAGCTTAGAAAGGGTTAGATACGGTGTTTCGGCACGTTTTGGTTTTGGAAGGTTTGGATTGGTTTATTACTACAGTTTAAGCCGGCTCTTTGATCCTGCCAGGGGACACGAACTTATTCCATGGTCTGCAGGAATAACGATTACTCCATTTTAGGGTTACACCGTCTTAGCGTAACAGGCTTCTTTGATGGTTTCTACGAGTAGGCTATGATTCACCGGCTTGTGAAAAAACCCATCAAAACCTAACCCTTCATAATAATCTCCATCGTCTGGAAGACCAATCCCAGTTACTGCAAAAATTTTAGAATTATCGTTATTGGGATCTTTTCGGATTTCGTCCAATACTTCAGTACCATCCATGGAATGGCCCAAATCGATGTCCATTAAAATAACGTCAAAGGTTTTTTTATGGGTGAAATGGATGGCTTCCATTCCATTTCGGGCCGTAGTAACCGTAAATCGTTTTTGAAGAATCTTC
>CEQS01063829.1_pt1 | contig 58208 bp, 56 predicted proteins | sample 530981 | NCBI WGS metagenome assembly CEQS01 (sample SAMEA2621176, study PRJEB7988) | marine metagenome | biome: marine biome (ENVO:00000447); feature: mesopelagic zone (ENVO:00000213); material: "saline water (ENVO:00002010), including plankton (ENVO:xxxxxxxx)" | depth 800 m
ACTGCCCTTTTGAGGGTGGGAGAGTAAGTCGACGCCACTTTTTTAAAGCCTCATACATTCAATTGTGTGAGGCTTTTTTATTTTTAAGCAAATCGAATTGGTTAATGCTGCGATATAGATAGACACTTAATGTTAATATAAATCGACGTTATCACTGACGTCACTTTGCTAGTCTGGATTTGAAACCTTTTTAAAAGCCCCCAATTACTCTTGTAGTTGGGGGCTTTCTTGTTTATCATAGATTATTTTTCAATCTTTTTGAACCCTTTCCATTCTTTCGTGTACAGCAAATAAAAAATCATGAAAGTCTCAGTTTTATTATTCATAAGTACGCTACTGTTTAATCTTTCTTCTTATGCTGAGGAAATAATCAAGGATTCTAAGATCAAGAATGTTACTGTATACCTGAAAGGAGCTCAAATAAATCGAGAAGCATCATTTAGCGCTAGTGCAGGAGTTAATGAAATTATCATTAGTGGTGTAAGTCGATTTGTTGATCCAAAATCTATTCAGGTTAAAGGAACAAATGGTATTATTATTCTTGACTCAAAGTTTACGAGTTACTACCCTTCACCAGAAGAAAAGGAGAAGTCAAAACTTCCTAAATCGATCCTAATCAAGATCAAAAGTAAAGAAGACTCTTTGAAAAGACTTCAATATGAGTTAGATGATATCAACTCGGAACTAGAAGTGTTAAGATCGTCCAAATCTATTATTCTCAATAATGGAGCAATGAGAGGACAGGGTAAGGTGAATGATAGTATTCAATTACTAAAAGAGGCTGTTGATTTTTATTTAAAGAAGGTTACACAACTTAATAAGGAAATCAATACCTTATCAAGGAAACAACGTGAAAAAAATGAAGAGCTACAAGCCATTCAAGAGCGGTTAAATGAATTGAGAAACTATTCAAATAACAAAGAATTTAAAGAAAAGAATGACAAACCTGACTATAGAATCGTTGTTACTATTTCAGCTGAACGTCAATTGAAGGGATACCTCGATCTTACATACATGGTGAGTAATGCTGGATGGAACGCACAGTATGACCTAAGAAGTAATGTTGCGAGCAAAAATATTAACCTAAATTATAAAGCTCAAGTTTATCAAAATACAGGAATTGATTGGAAGGATGTTAGATTAAATGTTTCAACGAATGATCCATATAAGAATAAGACGAAACCAGAATTATCTCCATGGGTTTTGGGAGTTAATCCATATGTTAATCGTGAGAGAGACCAACAAGGCCAAGGGTATGTTTTAGAAGAAGTTCAGATCAGAAGTAATGCACCTCGAATGAGGAAGAAAGAAATTAATCAACTCGAAGATCGCAATTTCGATTATGCTACGAGTGCTCAGCACACAAAAGTGGTTCAGCATATGATATCAGCTGAATTCAAAATTGATTTGCCATATACGATAGAGTCGAATGGTGAGAAACATATGGTTTTAGTGAAGAATGAAGATGTCGACGCTAAATATCTATACTACTCTGTGCCTAAATTGGAGAATTCAGCTTACTTAGTGGCTCAAATTACAAATCTTGAAGAGCTTCAACTGATACCAGCAAAGGCTACAATTTTCTTTGATGGAAGCTACATGGGAGAGACGTATCTAAATCCTGGAATCATGGATGATACACTTTCATTAAGTCTTGGAAAAGATCCTAATATTATAGTGAAGCGAACATTCATGAAAAAGAACTATAAAGAAAAGATCATAGGGAATGATGTCGAGAAAACGAGCCAGTATCAAATTGAAATACTCAATAATAAGGATAAAACAATTGAGTTGATAATTCAAGATCAGATTCCGGTTTCGAAAAAGGACGATATAGAGATCATTGTTGACGATCTGAGTAAAGGAGAACTCAATGAGGTAACCGGATTAGTAGAGTGGACATTTAAGATCAAAAGTAAACAGAAAGAAAAAATTGATTTGAAATACACAGTGAAACATAAAAAGAATGAACCACTTGTATTAAGATAGTTTATTGATCGCGTATATAGTAGAAGAGGAGGTAATTGGCCTCCTTTTTTAATGCTTGTATTTTACTCTATTATTGATGATGATTCAGTTGATAATTTGTCGTTCTCGCTTTTCTCCTTGTTCATCAGCCATGAATGAACAACAACCAGACCGATGAACACAATGTAACAGATCTTATCGAAGAAAGATACATCCTCAATGAAGTATTGAAGTCCCAGAACAAAGAACATGTATGCGAAATGAATGATAAATCCACCGAAAATGAAAAGTGGATAGGATTTTAGTTTTCTGTACATGAAGACGAGACCAATAAATATTATACCCCAGATAAAAAGATTGTAGAAATAAAATTGCGTTAAAGCATCAAGAAACTCTTGGCCGTTGAAACCCATTTTCCTTCCATGAATACGAATGATCTCTTTAACAGAAAATCCTTTGTTTTCGTAGATCATATCCGCTGAAAGCACTACAAAGTAGCTAATAGCGTTCCATACTGAAAGTAGCAACCACGCAAATAAGGTTATTAAAAAACATATTCGTGTAAATCCGTCGGGCTTTTGTTTACCGAGAATGAAATTTCTGATCCGTATAAACAAAGGCAAAGCATCTTCAGGAGAAAGCTTATCTATTTTTTCCTTATTGATGTTTAACTTCATTATGCGTAGAATATATATGCAATTATAATGGCTGAAATTATACCTACAAGGTCAGCAAGCAATCCAACACCTGCGGCATAACGAATGTTTTTGATTCCAACTGAACCGAAATAAACTGCAAGAACATAGAAAGTTGTTTCAGTAGATCCTTGCATCGTCGTTGCTATTCTAGCCTGAAGAGATGTTACCTCAAATTCTTTGATTACATCGACCAATGCTCCTCGTGCTCCACTACCACTCATAGGTTTCATGAACGCAACAGGCAAAGCATCGACCCATTCTGTAACTGTAAGCCCCATATATATAACAGATGACCTAATTGCTTCAAGAATTGACTCCAGTGAGCCAGATGCCCTAAAAACTGCTATGGCTACAAGAATGGCAATTAGATAAGGAACTATTCGTATAGCTACATTAAAACCATCCTTAGCCCCGTCGATAAATGATTCATAGACATTTATGCGCCGAAAAATAGCTAGACCAACAAATGCTATAATTATAAGAAAAATGAGTAGATTACCACCAACCCTTGAAATTACGTCTGCTTCCTCTGGATGGAGTATAACATAATAGAGTAGTCCACCAATTACAAGGCTAAAGCCTCCAATATAAAGCATTACAACTCTATTAAATAGATTAATCCGTTGCTTTATGGAGACAATGATCAAACCAAATAATGATGCAAAATATGTAGACATTAGAATAGGCAAGAATACACTTGAAGGACTAGGGTCATCATACGCTGCTAGTAATGCGAATACAGAAACTGGAATTATCGTGAGACCAGATGTGTTCAAAACAAGAAACATGATTTGTGCATTAGAAGCTTTTTCTTTTTCTGGATTTATTTCCTGAAGTTGATCCATTGCTCTCAACCCTATTGGAGTTGCTGCGTTATCAAGTCCAAGCATATTTGCGCTAAAATTCATCATCATGGATCCGACTGCTGGATGATCTTTTGGTACCTCAGGAAAAAGACGAGAAAAAAGAGGAGAAACAATTTTCGTCAATCCCCGAATAGCACCACCATTTTCTCCAATCTTCATTATTCCCATCCATAAACACAAAGCACCTGTCAGATAAAGAGCAATTTCAAAACCAGTCATAGCAGCATCAGTCATAGCATCAAACATTTCCTTGAAAATGAATGTGTCACCCCAAAAAAGAAGTTTACTCATGCCTACAACAAAAGCAATTAAAAACATTCCTATCCACAATCTATTCAGTAGCATACTGCTAAGTTCTCAAATTTCTCTAGTTATTTGATGAATAACGTTCAGAAATTTCAACAAAGTTTTCAATAATGATGGCACCGAAGTTTCCAGAACGCTCTGGTAGAAATTGAATTCCGTAGAGTGGGAGATCTTTGTGCTTCATAGCTTCATTTATGCTGCCATCAGAACTGGCTAAAAGCGTAAAATCAGGAGGAATTGAAATTGATCCGGCATGTTCTTTCGACATTTCGATCTCCAATGGCAATTTGCTAAATATAGTGTCATCTTCTTCAACGATACCAACGGTTACAACATCGTTTACATACGGTGAATAAACCGTCTGAGAACCAAATAGTAAACCAAGTAAATGATGTCCTGCTCCAATTCCTAGTATCGGTATGTTCATCTCTTTTAGAAAAGACAGTTTTTTTAAGTACAACTCTGTTGATTGATCATGAACTGAGATCGATCCGTTTGAAATTATTAACCCAGAAACATCATCATTAATTACATGCTCTTCCTCTAGATCAAAAATGGGTATGGTTTTAACATCTATGTAAATATCGATCAAATCAGTCAACTTATAAATTTGATCATAACCTATATTTACAACTAGGATCATTTTAATTTGGGAGGTTGAAGTGTTTCAAGGGTCATAGATATGCTGTCATTCGCTAGTCGCATAATTTTAGTATCTATAGATTCAATGTTCAAAGACAAAGGAGGAGCACCGTAATATAAAAGCGAAATGATCGTATCGTTTTCTTCAGAGACTTTCCAACTAAAATTCCCTTTTTTTCCTTTTTTAGAACCTAAGTGGATCAAACGTTGCTCCCTAAATGTTCCATTGTCATAGAAAGTATAAGTAAATCTGGACTCACTTAGATGCGGAACTACGCTCTCACCATGTTTTGTGTACTCTGTTTGAACCCAGGTTTTAGCGCTATTGGCAGTGATCAAATGATTAGGAATTACAGGTTTCAAACTACTATCGTAAATACAGCTATAGAATGCAGAGATAACTATTATGGGAATGATAATCTTCATCCTAGTAGATAAGTTCTTTTTCCGCAATACGCTCTTTGATCATTTTGGTAGCTCGCTTTTTAAGCTCCTCACTCTTGAACTCACCTTGTAGATCTCCAACGGCTTCAACAATGTGGTACTTTCCATCTTTGTATCTCAATAGCACATCATACCGATCGAAGTTATTGTCTCCCAGGTCGTCTATAACACCTACAATCAGATCGTCAATACCATTAGGTCGCTTGATCTGAGAAACAAGGTAGCCGATAACTCCATTTACGAGAACAAGTTTTCCTTTTTCCCGCTCAAAAATGAGCAATCTGCGATAAGGTATGTTATTAACTCCAGCTTTAACTTGAAGCATGAACGCATTATCGAGTGTTCGCTTTCGGTTGTATTCGAAGAATCTAAAGTATTTAGCGCTACATGGAACAGTTCCATCTTTAGTCGAGTCACTATATTGGGGATTACAAATCCTGGTTTCGATCAGGAGTTCGTATTTTCTGGCTTCATCAAAACCCTGTGCTGAGAAATCGGCTGGAGCTTTAATTGTATCAGCCTTAGCAACTGTTTTATCTTGTTTCTCCAACTCTTTACTATCACTCTCCAGAACCTCTTTGGAATTAGATTCTTTTTGATCAGTTCCACTCTCTTTACAGGAAAAGAGAATAAAAAGTAGTGATAGAATAAGAAGTTGTCGAATCATATATTATTGATATTTCCTCCTAAACGAATGTTTTGAGATACTTTAGGACTACCCATATAATCAATTGTACCTCCACTCGTTACTTTTGCGTCCAACTTTTCTTCAGGATTACAAATGATCTCACCACCAAATGCGACTTCAGCAGTTACTTTCTTTGCTTTTAAATTTGCGGCTCCTATAGTACCACCTGTTCTGACTGAGGCATCAAAAAGAGCTGTTTTCCCTGTGACTTTTATGGATCCACCTTTTGTGATCTCAGCTTTAACCCAAGGGGCATCAATTCCCTTCAAACTGATCTTGCCTCCTGAATCTGCATATAAGTGAACTGGTTTTCTTTTGAAATCAAACTTCTTGTTTACTCTTATTTCACATCCTGCTCTCGCCTCCACATAGCTCAATTCAGGAAGTGTTATAATTAAATTAAGAGCTACATCCTCCAGTAAACTACCTTTATACTTAATGGTAAGTGATTCATCAGAGTACGTAAGTGACAGATTGTTGAAATCGATCTCACTATCGTGAGCTACAGCTTCTAGTTTTAACGAGTCCCCATAATTTATTTCAGCTTCATATCTCCCCTGTATAATCAACTTGTCAAACTTTGTGAGATCAAAGTTTTTACTTTCCTGTGCTATGAAAGACGGTAAATTAAGGAGAGAGAAAAGTACACAGATTATAGAGATCGTTTTGTTCATAATATCGTTTTAAAATACATAAGTACTTTGCTGAATGGCTTTATTCAATGCGGTCTCATTCAATCCAGTTGAGATATTATTAGAGATAAACCATTCAACCATTTTTTCGGTAGGCATATTTCCTGTCAGATCGTCTTTAGCCATTGGGCATCCTCCATAACCTTTGATAGCCCCATCAAATCTGCGACATCCGGCGTCGTACGCCGCCTTGACTTTCTCATCAAAAGTATCTGGAGTCGTATGTAAATGCGCTCCAAATTCAACCTCTGGTAAAGCAGGAATTAAGGAATTGAAAAGACTCTTAATAATTCCTGGCTCTGCTACACCTATCGTGTCTGACAATGCAACAATTTTTATTCCAAATCGATCTACTAGTTTGTTTGTCCAATCAATTACCACTTCTGGTCCCCAAGGATCTCCATAAGGGTTTCCAAACCCCATCGATAAATACACAACCATTTCTTTGTTAGATTGTGATGCAATGGTATTTATTTTTTCAAGTCGATCAAGACTGTCTTCAATTGACGCATTTGTATTGCGCTGTTGAAATGTTTCAGAAACAGAGAAAGGATACCCTAAATAAGTGATCTCCTCAAATTGCGAAGCATCTTGTGCACCTCTATCGTTGGCAACGATAGCGAGAAGTTTAGATGAAGACTTCGATAGCTCAAGGTTTTTAAGAACTTCTGCAGTATCTCTCATTTGAGGGATTGCTTTTGGTGATACAAAACTTCCAAAATCAATTGTATCAAAACCAACTTTCAGCAGTTCATTGATATAGTTGATCTTTGTTGTTGTTGGGATGAAAGTCTTTATTCCCTGCATTGCGTCCCTGGGGCACTCTATTATCTTTAAATTGTCCATATCACTAAATATAACAATTACAACTAGACCTTAAGAAGTTCTTCATTTATTTTTCTAACAATACCCGGTCCTTCATAAATGAATCCTGTGTAAAGTTGAACAAGACTTGCACCTGCATTTAATTTTTCAATAGCATCTTCAGGAGAATGTATGCCACCAACACCAATTATAGGGATACTGCCATTCGATTTTGAATGAATATAAGAAATGACCTCGGTAGCTCTTTGTCTTAGTGGTTTTCCTGATAATCCTCCTGGACCAAATCTTTCTGGATCTTTTGTCTTAAGGTTTGAACGATCAATCGTCGTATTCGTAGCTATGATTCCTTCAATTTTAGTTGATGACACGATTTCAATTACATCGTCAAGTTGTTCATTAGTTAAATCTGGGGCTATCTTCAAAAGTATAGGTCTAGATGTTTCTTTTTCACTATTTCGTTGCTTTAAAGTAGAAAGTAATTGTGTTAATGGTTCTTTGTCTTGAAGTGCTCTGAGGTTAGGAGTATTCGGAGAACTAACATTGACCACAAAATAATCAACGTAAGGGTGAAGTGCATCGAAACTGATCACATAGTCATCTACTGCACTTTCATTGGGAGTTACTTTATTCTTTCCAATATTTCCACCAATTATCACATCTGTTTTGCGAGATTTAAGGTGTTCGACCATTTTCTCCACACCACCATTGTTGAAGCCCATTCTATTAATGATCGCTTCATCTTCAGTCAAACGAAATAATCTTTTCTTAGGATTTCCAGGTTGGGGTTTTGGAGTTACTGTTCCAACCTCAATGAAGCCAAAACCGCAATAGGCCAACTCATTATATAAAGCGGCATCTTTATCAAATCCAGCTGCTAATCCTACTGGATTTTTGAACTTAAGCCCAAATAACTCCCTTTCTAATCTTGGATCCTCTTTGACATATAGCTTCTTCCAACGATTTTTCATTCCAGGAATTGAAAGCGTAAAACGGATCATTTTAAAAATGAAATGATGAACCTTTTCAGGGTCAAATCGAAATAAAATGCCTTTTATCAGAGAATACATATCATTAATTTTGACAAAAATAGCAATAAAAAAAGGTGAGGGGGGACCTCACCTTTACTGAAATATATTATTTCTTAGAATTTCGTTCTACCTTTCCACTTGATTCTGCTACTTCTTGGTTTCGGATACGTAATGTTACGAGTAAGAACAATGTTAGCAAATAAGTAAGCATCTTTATCATTAGGGTTTCCACGTTGTTGACCAGCAGTAAACCAGCTATGATTTTCAATTGCTGGGTTTGCAGCGTATACCGCATCATCTCCAACTTGGGCAGCTAATACTGTAGGATCATAATAGTTCGTAGATACATCATCCAGGTAATCAGTAAATGTTTTGTTGTAAGATAACTCCATACCTAACCTCCAGAAGTTTCCAATACCTAATTTAAATCCAACACCAAAAGGTATTGCTAGGCTGACTGGTCCATACTCTTCAGCTCCATCTGGTAGACCTTGCCCTTCAGTTTTCAGTGGTCTTAAATTCGTCCAATTACCATTTATTTGAGTTTGAGGATTGAAGTAAAATCCACTAATTCCTGAGAATAGATAGACCACATCTGCTCTAGGTCGTTTACCCTTAAGTCCTCTTATCTTATATCTAGCTCCAACACGTTCATTTGCAAAAATGATACACTCAATTCGTTGAGAAAGCTCAACAATTGGAGATCTGAAAGATAAGTTTCTACTTCTTCTAATAATTTCATCAGTATTCGCGTCATCACCATTTAGCAAACCAAAGTATAATTGTGTACTTGTCGCCCACATCGGATGAAACCTAAATCTATATCCTACTCCTAAACCAGCACGAGTCGCTGGCCAGTCAAGGTCAATGATAGATTTCTGAGATCCAACTTGGTTTAAACCACCAAGGTCTCCAAGAAATTGAGTTCCACCTAGAGCAAAGAACAATTCGTGCTTGTTTAATGACCAGTTTCTTGATGAGTTAAAATTAGAAGCGAATTGCGCAGAAGTACTGAAACCAAAGCTCAGTACAGCAGTTAGTAATAGAATTCGCATATGTATTGAATGAATCATTCGTAGTTTTATAACGATACAAATGTAAAAAGGTTGTTTGAATAACGCAAAGAAAAGATGTGAATTAAATTCAATAACAGATTGTTAACAAGATAGTATTAATGAAAGAACAATTATTCTTCTCCACGAATTTCAAGGGTGGCGTCGTTAACGGTCTCATTGATAATCAATTGATATTTATTCAAATTGTTTTTTTGAAATACTTTGACTTCAGTTGTTATTCCTGCGTTCTCTATGATTGAATCTTCAAGTTTACCTTGACTAGGAGCGAATAAATTTAGAGGATGCCCTTGACCAAATTTAGCGTGAATTCTGAATATTTTATTCTCCATGATCAACTCGTTGTGTCCAATATTTATCATAGTGATCTTACCCTGATTAAGACTGTTGAAAATGTAGATCTGATCTTTTATTTTGAAAAAACCAACATAAACTGGAAAAGGTATTCCTAACCATTTTGGTCTTCCTAATGCAAATTGTATACTCACAGTTGGATCATCAAAACCTGAGATATGTCCCCACTTGTATTTTCTGGGAAATGAACTGCCCCAATTTTTATCGATGTATCCCGAATCATTATCAAATCGGATATTATTATTCTCTATTTCAATATTTCCACTTACTTCAAGTGATGGAGCGATTACGTCATGTTTACATTCAACCAGCGGTATTCTACTCAATTGTCCCATAATACTTGGTTTAAGTGCTGTACGTTTCCAAGGGAGAAACATGCTAATAGAAAGATCAACATTACAATTCTTTTCTGTTAGCTTTATTCCTCTGGTATTAAAATGATTATTTCCAATTGAGAATTCGAAGCGACCTGTACCCATTTTCAGAGAGTCGATAGGGTACTCAAAGTATAGTGTTGATATAAATTGAGAGCTAACTTGAATAAACGCATGACTTTTTTCCGGTGATTTGGCGTAGCCACAGATAATAACTAAGGTTGTACCGTCTTTCTTTGCGACTTTAAAGTAAAACCCTTCGAATGCATTTCTTTTCCTACTTGAGAAATGGAAATTATCGTACTTCCTTATCGGGTAATTACTTAGATCGAAATTATTCACAAACTAAAAACGCACGGAACATTGATTTGTTCCGAATTATTGGATTTGGAGTTCATTTAAGTTTGCGTAAACACCGTCCTTCATGTTGATCAGCTCATCGTGTGTTCCTTTTTCTACGATTTGACCCTTTTCCATGACTAGAATTTCATCCGCCTTTCGAATTGTGCTCAATCGGTGGGCAATTATAAAGGATGTTCTGTTTTCCATGAGATTATTGAGCGCTTCTTGAACCAGTCTTTCAGATTCAGCATCGAGTGCTGAGGTTGCCTCATCCAGAATTAGGATCTTTGGATCTTTTAGAATGGCTCGTGCTATTGCAACTCTTTGTTTTTGTCCACCAGATAGCTGAATCCCACGATCTCCAACTTCCGTTTCAAAACCATCTGGAAAATCTTTAATAAAGGAATAAGCATTTGCCTTTTTAGCAGCTGCTTCAATTTCATCATCATTGGCATCTGGATTTCCAAATGCAATATTTTCTTTGATCGTACCACTAAATAAAATGACTTCTTGAGGTACAAAAGCCATGTGATCTCTTAAATGTTCAATGTCTATCTGATCGACACTTTTACCATCAATGGAATAAGTTCCTTCATTAGGTTCGTAAAATCTAAGTAGAAGAGAGGCTATTGTAGATTTACCTGCTCCAGATGCACCAACTAACGCGATCTTGCCACCACTGTTCACTTCAAATGACATGTTTTTGAGAACTTGAACATCCGATCGTTCGGGATAATGAAAGCTCACGTTGTTAAACGAAACCTGACCTTTTAAGGTAGGATTGTCATCACCTTTATAAATATCGTTTTCCGTATTTTCATTGATCAATTCCATCAGATGCTCAGTAGCACCGATCGCTTTTTGAATGGAAGCATAAAGATCTGGGATCGAACCGATACTAGCACCCATGAATACCGTAAACATTACGAAAGAATAGAAATCCCGCTTCTCTAAAGTAGCATCGGGTCCAATGGTCATGTGGAGTCCTTGCCAAATAATAAATACGATCGCACCAAAAAGACACATTATTATAAACGAAACAAAAACTCCTCTCCAGTTTCCACTTTTAATGTTTAATCTGCGTATTTCCTCAATGGTCTTACGGTATTTTGACATTACAAAGGACTCGTTAGTAAAAGTCTTAACATTTGTAATTCCCATCATACTCTCTTCGATGATAGTATTTGAAGAAGCAGTGGCGTCCTGAGCCTCCTTACTTAATTTTCTAATAAATCTTCCAAATAGTACTGCAATCACAGCCATTACCGGGACAGTTGCGAGCATGATTAAAGCTAACTCCCACGATACAATAGTTATAAAGATTATGGATCCGATAATAATAATGATCTGTCTGAAAAATTCGGCAATTGTTGTTCTTAGTGTATCCTGAACAAGAGTAATGTCTGATGATAATCTACTGGTTAATTCTCCAACTTTATTCTTATTGAAGAAATTCATGGGCATGTATATAAGCTTGCTAAATGCTTCTTTTCTTATATCACGCATCGTGTTCTCAGTGACCTTTGTGAAAAGTATGATCCTGAAGAAAGAGAATAAACTTTGCAGAACGAATAAAACGAGAAGCATTAGAGCAACCGTATTAATATTGTTAAAATCGATCTGTTCGATCCAGGAAGTATTTGATTGAGCCATTCCAGGAGAAGCGGTTTGTTCTCCACCCAATAATTGACCCAGCAAGTAAGGAAAGAAAAGTCCTGCAGAAGAAGATAGTACTAAAAAGATCCAGCCGATGAAAAATACGCCTCTGTACGGCTTTAAATATTTAAAAATCCGTTTTGCCTTTTGAACAGAGTCTTTCGATAATTTTACGCGCTCTTTTTTCTTCCCTTTAGGTCTGAACATTCTATTGAATAACTTTATTAATGCGTGCAAAGTTAATGTTACTGAGGAGCAAATAAGAAAAAATCAAATAATTTTGCTCAACTGTTTTGTATAATTCAAAAAACCTTTATCTTTGCCGTCCTCAAAAAGAGCTAACAGAAAAAAATTATATAGGTCATGAAAAGAACGTTTCAACCATCACAGAGAAAAAGAAGAAACAAGCACGGTTTTAGAAGTCGTATGGCTACTAAGAACGGTCGTAAGGTATTAGCGGCTCGTCGTCGTAAAGGAAGAAAGAGATTATCAGTTTCTTCAGATAAACTGGCGAAACGTTAGTAAAGAGATCTATTCGATATTGAAAGTCCATCACGATTTGTGGTGGGCTTTTTTGTTTTTAAAGGTTTTATTCCAGCCTTTACAGACCAACTCAAAAAACTTTGAAACCTTTTTGATTAGAGACTTGAAAATTGATGGAATTAACTTTACTTTAGTGGCGAAAAATAATTAGCAAAAGAATGAACTTACACGAATATCAAGGAAAATCAATTTTAAAAAGCTTTGGAGTAGGAATACAAGAAGGCGTTATTGTTGAAAAACTAGAAGAGGCTGTTTCAAAAGCTAAAGAACTAAACGAAAAAACAGGAACTGAATGGTTCGTTGTAAAAGCGCAGATCCATGCAGGTGGACGAGGAAAGGGAGTTGTTGAAGAAACTGGATCTCATGGTGTGGTTTTGGCAAAAGGAATGGATAAAGTTGAGGAAACTGTGAAAGGTATCCTTGGTGGACATCTTGAAACTGCTCAAACAAACGGTGTAGGTAAAAAAGTTAATAAAGTAATGTTGGCAGAAGATGTTTACTATCCTGGTGATAGTGAGCCTTCTGAGATTTACATGTCTGTACTAATGGATCGTGATCGTGGAAGAAACATGATCATGTATTCAACGGAAGGAGGAATGGATATTGAAGCTGTAGCGGAAAAAACACCTCACTTGATATTCAAAGAAGAAATAGATCCACGAGTTGGAATTCAAGGTTTTCAAGCACGTAAGATCGCATTCAACTTAGGATTGAGTGGAAAGGCATTTAAAGAGATGACGAAGTTTGTTACTGCTCTTTACGCTGCATACGAAGGTGCTGATGCTTCTATGTTTGAAATCAACCCAGTACTTAAAACTTCTGATGATCGAATAATAGCAGTAGATGCTAAGGTTACTCTTGATGATAACGCGTTATTCCGTCACAAGGATTATGCTGAAATGCGAGATAAGACAGAGGAGGATCCTGCAGAAGTTGAAGCTGATGAGGCTGGACTGAACTTCGTTAAATTAGACGGAAATGTTGGATGTATGGTTAACGGAGCAGGACTTGCGATGGCGACTATGGATATTATTAAACAGTCAGGTGGTAATCCTGCTAACTTCCTGGATGTTGGAGGAACGGCTGATGCAGCTCGTGTAGAGAAAGCATTTGATATTATCTTAAAAGATGATAATGTAAAAGCGATTTTGATCAATATCTTTGGAGGTATTGTAAGATGTGATCGTGTTGCTCAAGGAGTTGTAGATGCATACAAGAACATGGGGAATATTCCAGTGCCGATCATCGTTAGACTTCAAGGGACGAATGCTGAAGAAGCAAAGAAATTGATCGATGATTCAGGATTAAACGTTCACTCTGCAGTTCAATTGCAAGAGGCTGCTGATAAAGTGAAAGAGATTTTGGCTTAAGAACAAATCTAATTATAGTCAAGAGGGGACACTGTATTACGTGTTCCCTTTTGTATTTTTGTGATGAATTTGTTGAAACGAAATATGATTGTATATAAATCGAAAGACGAGATTGAGATCATGCGTGAAGCAGCGCAGATCGTGAGTAGAACGTTAGGAAAAGTAGCTGAAGCGATCGATATTGGAGTAACACCACTAGAATTGGATAAGATAGCTGAAGATTATATTCGTTCTCAGGATGCGATTCCCGGATTTCTAGGGTTATATGATTTTCCAAACACGCTTTGTATATCGATCAATGAGCAAGTTGTTCACGGATACCCTACAGATGAGCCATTAAAAGATGGGGATATCGTCTCAGTTGATTGTGGAGCGATATATAAAGGTTACTATGGCGACCATGCGTACACATTTGCTGTAGGAAATATTTCGGACGAGAAGAAGAAACTTCTTGAAGTCACTCATGAGTGCTTAAATATTGGAATAGAACAAGCGAAAGCAGGTAACCGTATTGGAGATATTGGTTTTCATATTCAGCAACATGCAGAAAAGCATGGGTATGGGGTTGTACGCGAATTAGTTGGTCACGGAATTGGTCAAACGATGCATGAAGAACCTCAGGTACCTAATTATGGAAGAAGAGGTCGTGGTAAAAAGATCAAAGATGGTTTGACAATTGCTATTGAACCAATGATCAATATGGGGACAGAGCGAGTTACATACCTTGATGATAATTGGACGATCGTTACTGCAGATGGACAGCCAAGTGCTCATTTTGAACATGATATTGCAGTTATAGATGGTAAGCCAGAAGTTCTTTCAACATTCAAGTACGTTGAGGAGGCCTTAGCTAAAAAATAATTCAACGATGCAGTTGGGTAAAATTGTTTCGATTACTTGCTTGACCTATGTGATCTATGGTGTTACCAGTGCTTTTCAATTTGGAACTTTTTTACCGCCAATACCTCTGAAACCATTCATTTATTTGCTTTTTGTGATCTTGGGAGTGGCTTATATTATATACCATAGATTAAGCAAATTCAATTATTTTTTATTAGCCTGGATCCTTTTAGTTGCTGTGAATTCAAACGCTTTTCTTGAAGTTTTTACTTCGACTGAGAACATGATACTCTATGAGTCAAAGTATCAGGTTTTATTAGAATTGATAAAGGTTATTTTATTTGGTATTCATGGCATGCTCCTTTTGTTCATCATCACAAAAGATGATAGGAGGTATGGTATTTTCTTTCTACCGCTTATTGGCGGAATTACGTTTCATTTTCTTTCAAGCGCTGACTTTCCTTTTCAAGCGGTAATAATTGGATGGGCGATGCTCATGTTCATACTTGACCGAGCTTTCGGTGAAAAGTATCGGGAATTATTTAGGCTGTCGCCAATCGTTTTTGGAATGGGAGTAGTAGAGGTAGTGGAGATGATCTCGTTATTGAATGCGGCTTAATTTGCCTTTTTAACAAATTCAGATTTTAGTGCCATTGCACCAAAGCCCTTTATCTTGCAATCAATGTTGTGATCTCCGTCCTTTAGTTTGATGTTTTTAACTTTCGTACCTGCTTTGATAGGTTTAGGTGCTCCTTTTACTGGAAGGTCTTTGATCACAGTAACATCATCACCATCATTAAGAACATTTCCATTTGCATCTTTTATTTGTGGTTCTGCATCACCTTCTTCAAGAGAATCTTCTTTTTCAGACCATTCGTGACCGCACTCCGGACAGATGATCAACATTCCTTGTGGATAACCATAGGGAGAACTGCACTCGGGACATTTGTATTCCTTTTCCATGGTACAAAGTTAATGTAGTTTACAACTTACAAAATGATATTTGTTAGTTTCATTAGCTTCTTTCTTAGTACGTTATTTTTTGACTCGAAAATTTTACTCAAAATGGTTTGAATAATGTATTGATTTTATATTTTTGCACTCCGCAACAATATTATGTTGCCGTTATTTGAAATACTAGGTGAGGTGGGTGAGTGGCTTAAACCACATGTTTGCTAAACATGCGTACGTTAACGCGTACCGGGGGTTCGAATCCCCCTCTCACCGCAAAACGGTAATTCTCAGCACAAACTGGGGATGAGAACCCAACGGGGTTCGAACCGTAGCGGAACAAAGTGAAGCGAAGCTCAATGAAAATTTCAGGGTTTCGTCGTTTAAATGTTCTGTAAGACAGTCAGAAAGCATTTAAGTATGTTTTTTTACTGTAAATTTATTGCAGAGCAGAAAAAGCTTGTTATCTTTGCAGCCGCATTCGAGTTAAAATAATTACTCGAAATTGTAGAGAAGCTCTTGAAAGCGATTAAGAGCAAATTGAAATAGAAAACGAATTCATTTTATAGTTCGGGGTGTAGCGTAGCCCGGTTATCGCGCCTGCTTTGGGAGCAGGAGGTCGCAGGTTCGAATCCTGCCACCCCGACAAGGGGATGATTGAGTTCATCCCCTTTTTTTGATTTTGAGAGTCTGTACTGTTTATCGGGAAACAGAATTGAAAGACTTTTTTGAAATATCAATAGGTCGCGTAGCTTACCGATTAAGACTCATAGTCCTCTAGGATTCGTCTAGATCGGCACAGGTACCGAAAAAGACTCATAATCCTCTTGGATTCGTCTAGATCGGCACAGGCAGCTTCGCTACACGACGTGAACAGAAGGAAGCTGTATTGAAATACTAAATTGGTCGCGTAGCTCAGCTGGATAGAGCATCTGCCTTCTAAGCAGACGGTCACAGGTTCGAATCCTGTCGCGATCACAAGATTAGAAACCTCATGGAACTCACGTTCTATGGGGTTTTTTGTTGTGATATAGTCGAATATTGTTTACAAGGAAGAGACGTACCAGCCCTCGGATTTCATCTTGTTTTTACATTCTGGCGTGTGAAAAAGTGTGCACATAATTCATAGGAAGTGATCTAATTCATTTCTAATTATGGCAACAATTAATTTAGTACTAGATCTAAGAAGATCTAGAAAAGACGGAACCTATCCATTAGTTTTCAGAGTACGTGTTAAAAAGAAGTATTGTGATATAGCTTCAGGAATAACACTCCATAAGAGTCAGTTTGATCAAAAGAACTCATCTGTAAAGGATGACCTGGAGTTGAATGAACAATTATTGACCTTAAGAACTCACTATCTAAAAAGATTAAGAACTTATATCAGTGAACATATAGATATCCACGATATAAAGGACTTAAGGGATTTCCTAATTCAAAAGAATAAAGATGAGGTCACATTATACTCTTTTTGGGAATCAGTCATTGAAGAACTCAAGAATGCAAATCGACATGGTAATGCCAGGGTGTATTCAATGACACTAAATGCAATTAGTGATGCTATTGACCTCGATATTCCCCTGAAGAGTTTTAGTTATAAAAAACTCATGGACTTAGAGCGTAAGCTATATAAAAGAGGTATGTCTGCAAATGGTATTAGTGTCTACATGAGAACTCTGAGAGCAGTTTGCAACAAGGCTATCAACTATGACCTTGTTGGCTATGAATGGTATCCATTTAGAAAGTATAAGTTCCGTAAGGAAAGTACTACTCCACGGGTATTAAGTATAAATGAGTTAAGTGCATATTTCAATCTCGACTTACCAAAAGATCACACCTATTATAAGAGTTGGTTGATTGGTCAACTGATCTTCATGTTAAGAGGAATCAACATCACTGACCTACTTTTACTATCATCAGAGAATATCAAGAACGGAAGAATCATATATAAACGTGCCAAAACTGGAAAGGTATACAGTGTTAAGATGACTGATGAGGTTAAACACTTACTTGACCAGTTCAGTGTAGACTCAACGTTATTAGGTTTAATTACTGAAGAGGAGTTCAAAAATAAGGACAAACTAATCAAGGTACTGATGCAACGTAGAAAAGTGATCAATACCCACCTAAAACAATTAGGTAAAATGATTAATTCTCAAGAATCAGTAACAACTTATGTGTTTCGGTATTCATATGCCAACGTAGCTAAGAAATTAGGTTATTCTAAAGATCTTATAGCTGAGGCTCTGGGACATGAGTATGGGAATTCTGTTACAGGAGTATATCTGGAGCAGTTTGACTTGGAGCTGATTGATGAGATGAATGAAGATGTAGCAAAAGCCATTAAAAAGGGGGATTGAGTCCCCCCTTTTTCACATTTGATTCTTTTTTTATATGTTTACTTCAGAAAACCTAATTACTTAATTATAAATGAAATCGAAACCAACAATAAGAGAGATAGTATTATGTTGCTTCTTAATACCTATCATGACATATAGTCAAACAACTTTTATACCTGATGTAGCATTTGAAGCATATCTCGAAGATAATTATCCGACCTGTGACGATGGTATTAACAATAATAACCTCGTACTTACCAATGGGTTCTCTGATGTAACAAACATATCTCCGGGAGGCTATGCTATTAGTGATCTTAGTGGAATAGAGAATTGTGTAAACTTAAACTCATTCACATTATCTGATAACGTGTGGCTTACAGAAGTTGATTTAAGTTTTGTAACTAGTGTCCCTTCTTTTTATTTTGATATAAGTGGGGTTCCGAGTAATGTAGAGACGATTATCCTTCCCTCTACTCCACTGAGCTTTTTAAAAATAAGTAATACTAAAATAACTGAACTCTCACTCAATTCTTCGAATACATTAGTAGGTTTGGGAACTGTGCAAATACTCCTAAATGAAAATTTAACTCAAATAGATCTTTCCAACATTTCTATTAACGTTAATTCATCTAGCCCTTGTGCTCTTTATGTGGGAAGTAATCCAGTTCTTGAATGTTTGAATATAGCTAATGGTGATTGTCAAGAGTGGAAATCGGTTGAAATTAGCTTGAATGATCTTCTTTTTGAGATAATTGTAGATGACCCAGTATATTCGGAAAACCATATTAACTGGATTTGGCAAGAAAAAGGTATGTGGGATCTTAATAATCCTGGTCAAACTAATCCGTATAATTATGTCACTTCTGGGAACTCAAACTCATGTGGTAGCTTAGGGATATCAGAGATGGAAAATGAAGAAAAAGAGCTTGTAGAAATCTTAGATCTCATGGGACGTAAATCCAAATATAAACCGAATACAATTCTAATTTTCATATACTCAGACGGAACATCTGAAAAGGTTTATAATGCTGAATAATCAATCCCTCAGACTCAAACCAATAGCTAATAGGGAAAAAACTCAAGCACACCATTTTAGTGTACTTGAGTTTTCTTTTAATAAGTGGAGTAAATGGAACCTCAAGCTTTAAATTTATTTAGGTTCCGAATAGTCTATCATTTTATCCATTAAAAATTTAGGAAATTTGTTTCCACGTCGAATAAGTGATGGGTTTAAGTAGTACTCATTCCTTTTGTACTTATTTTTTTTAAATTCAAAGAGAACCTCTGATTCCATAATATTGGCTAAATAATTATCGAATGTTCTCTTCTGAATTTTTGATATACCTAAACTTCTGAAAGTTTTAAATAGATTTTTTGAGTTGATATTAAGAATATTCTTTTCCTTAGAAAGATAAGTTGATAGCACTAGTGTAAAACCAATAGCTTGAAACGTTAACCCTTCTTTTGATATTCGAAACATTGATTGCTGATCTAGGATACAAAAATCCTTATGATTAAACCGCCCCTTCGAATTGTTGAACATATTAATGATATCTTCATTTATATCCTTTCCTTTTCTTAAGTATTTCGGATTCACTATAAATACCTTCTTTCGATTGTATTTGGTTCCTTTTAATCTGTAATGCTTCAATAATCCAGATTTTTCCAAGTCTTTTGTTATGCTGTTAGATCTTTGAGGAGATATTCCTAATTCGAATGCCAAAGATTTGTTTGTATGTGCTTCATATTTAAAATTAAGACACACATTATCGCAGTAATTCAGGTTATGGCATATTCTAATAAAATACCCTAGATTCTTCAGCGATATAGAGGGGATGACTTTATTTATCTCATCTGGGAAGTATTTTACAAAATTATGAGTTTTAGTCATTTTGAAATAAGGTGAATACTTTTTCAGAAATAGATAAGTTTCGCAACTATCTTTGAATTCATAATTAGTAGTTTCTATTTCATTCTGTAGAATTTCTCCCGTTTCTATATTGCGATACTTTTGAGGATCTAATTCAATTTGTTTTGTTCTATAATCAATTTGCATCATAATTTTCAATTTTATACATTATTTGAAAAAAACACACATCAATAATCCACGTAAACCCCTGATAAATAAGCGTATGAAATAATAGAAGTATGTACTTATAGGGAGCATATTTTCCTAGTAAATTGATGTGTAATGAATTGACGATGTATGATGTCTGAATTAGTCATACGTTATAAATGACTAAAAAAGTGGAGGGGATATATACCTGAATCGTCAATCAGGTAACCCTCATTTTTTCCACGTCGAAACTGACGTTATTACTTGTATGATTTAACTTATATCAATATCAATAATTATTTATTTAATAACTGCACTAAGAAAATCCTAGCGTGACTAAAAAAACAGATTATGAATTTTTGGAAGAGTTTCCGATATCAATATAAATTTTACTCGAAAGGGTAAAATTAGAACATCTGAGATGCTAAATTAAAATGAATATTTCGATAAATAAAATTTATTTTAAATATCTATTCAGTTCCATCATTGATTTCATTGAGATATAGCCCTTCAAAACTGATTAATGAAAATACTTAAACAAAAAATGTTTACCTTTAAATTTTGAGTATAATTATCAGCTTAATAACCATTATGCGATAACCTAGAGCTATGAATAAAGATCAAATGTCTGAACGGGACATATGCACGAAGTTTATCACACCAGCCATCACAAAATCGGGTTGGGACCTACGTCGGCAAATAAGAGAAGAAGTTGAGTTTACTGATGGAAGAATCATAGTACAGGGTAACCTTCACACAAGAGGGAAAAGAAAGAGAGCTGATTACATTCTTTATTACAAGCCTGACGTACCATTAGCTATCATTGAAGCTAAGAGTAACAAAATGAACGTAGGAGATGGAATGCAACAAGCTTTGGAATATGCTGAAATCCTTCACATCCCTTTCGTTTTTACGTCGAATGGAGACAGTTTTGTATTTCATGATAGAACCAAAGGGATCGGGGACATTGAAAAAGAAATTTCACTTGATGACTTCCCTTCACCTGATCAGTTATGGGAGAGGTACTTAAATGAGAGAGAGATAGATTCTCCTGAAGCACGTAAAATCGTAGAGCAGGATTACTACAGAGATGACAGTGGTATGTCACCACGTTACTATCAACAAAATGCAGTAAATAGAACTTTGGAGGCTATTGCTAGAGGACAAAACAGGATCCTCCTTGTAATGGCTACAGGAACTGGTAAAACTTATACAGCTTTTAATATTATATGGAGGCTTTGGAAGAATGGAACAAAAAAAAGGATTCTATTCCTTGCTGATAGAAATGCATTACTTACTCAAACCAAGAACGGAGATTTCTCCCCATTTGGAAATGATATCATGCATATCATTAAGAACCGTAAGATAGATAAGTCATACCAAATATACTTTGCCCTTTATCAAGGATTAACTGGATCAGAGGAATCCCAAAATGCATATAAAGAGTTTAGTAGAGATTTTTTTGACCTCGTTGTAATTGACGAGTGTCATAGAGGCTCTGCATCTGAAGCTTCTGCCTGGAGAGAAGTACTTGATTATTTTAGTGGTGCTACTCAAATTGGTCTTACTGCAACACCGAAAGAAACAAAGGATGTTTCAAATATGGCATACTTTGGAGAACCTATATATACTTATAGCCTTAAACAAGGTATAGAGGATGGATTTTTAGCTCCATATAAGGTGGTTCGTATTGGTATGGATGTAGATGAAGGGTGGAGACCTACTTCGGGCTTAAAAGACAGATATGGCAATGAGGTTGAGGATAGGATCTATAACCTCAAAGACTATGATCGTACATTAGTCATTGATGGAAGAACTCAAGCTGTTGCGAAGAAGATTACCGAATATCTAAAAGCTACGGATCGATTTGCCAAAACTATTGTCTTCTGTACTGATATTGATCATGCTAATAGAATGAGACAGGCATTGATAAATGAGAATGCAGATCTCGTTGCTAAACATTGGAATTACTGTGTTAAGATCACTGGTGATGATGAGGTTGGGAAACAAGAGCTTGATAACTTTACCGACGTAGAAGAAAGATTTCCTGTAATAGCAACAACATCTAAAATGCTAACCACGGGTATTGATACGAAGATGGTTAAGTTTATTGTTTTGGAATCTAACATAGGTTCTATGACTGAGTTTAAACAAATTGTTGGACGAGGAACAAGGATCAGAGAAGCTGAAGGAAAAGTTTTCTTTACTATCATGGATTTTAGAAAAGCAACTAATCTATTTGCAGATCCGGATTTTGATGGTGAACCCGTTCAGATCTATACTCCACGTGAATCAGAACCAGTTACTCCACCGGATATGACTGAAGATGTTGTTGATGAAATTGATAATAAGCTGGATCCTACGTCGAATGAAGATGATGTATTAAGTCTTCAAGGCAATCCCAGTGACATTTCTATTAAAGATGAGGAATCAAAAATTAAGAAATACTACATAGATGACGTGACTGTATCAGTCGTGTCTGAGCGCGTTCAATACTATGGTAAAGATGGTAAGCTCATCACTGAATCATTAAAAAAGTATTCAAAAGATAACATCATCAAAGAGTATCACACTTTAGATGAGTTTACAGACAAATGGAATTCATCAGCCAAAAAACAGGAATTACTTGAAGAAATGGCAGAGCAAGGAATTTTCCTAGAAGCTTTAAGAGAAGAAGTAGGGAAAGATTTAGATGCCTTTGATCTCATCTGTCATGTTGCATTTGATATGCCACCACTTACAAGAAAGGAAAGAGCTGAGAACGTAAAGAAACGCAACTACTTTGCTAAATACGGAGATCAAGCTAGAGAGGTATTGGAGAAACTACTCGAGAAGTACGTTCAAGATGGTATTACCTCAATAGAGAACAATTCTGTGCTTAAACTAAGACCTCTCTCTGATCTAGGAGGACCAGTAGAGATTGTTAGCACCTTTGGAGACAAATCTGCCTATAAAAAAGCAATTAAAGAATTAGAAAAAGAACTCTATAAAACTGCATAGATGAAAATTTCACAAATACTTGATAAAATTGATGAGAAACAGCTTTTTGTTCCTGCATTTCAAAGAGAATATGTTTGGAAGAGAAAAAATGCAAAGGAGTTAGTTGCTTCTTTAATCAATGATTACCCAACAGGTACTATGCTTACTTGGGAGACGAATAACCCTCCAGAATTAAAAGGTGATCATAAATATGATGAAAGACAAGGTGCGGTTAAATTAATTCTAGATGGTCAACAGAGAATTACAACTCTCTACATGCTAATGAAAGGTGAAATACCACCATATTATGAGGAGCATGAGATTCTAGTAGATATCAGAAACCTTTACGTCAACGTAGAGTCACTATCATTGGAGTATTACAAGGCTAAATCTATGGATGGAGATCCACTATGGGTCAACCTGACTGATATTTTCAAAGGAAATGTAAGATATAGAGATGTAGTTGATGACCTTGAGAAAAAACAAGATGGAGAGAGAATCTCAAGAGATAGAGAAGACACCATAGATGATAACTTTAGGGCAATTGAAAAAATACGAGATCGTGAGTTTCAAGAACAAATAATTCCCCCGAAGGCTAGCATTAAAGAAGCAATTGATATTTTCTATATTGTTAATGCAAGTGGTGTAAATCTAACTGATGCTGAACTTGCTTTAGCTCAGATTTCTGGATATTGGCCAGAAGCCAGAGAGTTATTTAAATCAAAACTCAAACAGCTAGAAAAGAATGGCTTCGTATTCAAATTAGATTTCATCATATATGTTCTTCTAGGAGTGCTTCATACAATGGGTTCTAAAATGGAGAAGCTTCATAGTCTGGAGAACAAAGATAAGATTAAAGATGCATGGAAAAGACTTGATTCTGAAGTATTGGACTATGTCTTAAATATAATAAAGAGTCAAGCTTATGTGGACCATACAAAGGAAATAAACTCGGTTTATGCCTTAGTTCCCTTAATAGTCTATACTTATCATAAAGAAGGAGAGAAGTTGTCCCAAATAGAGATTAAAAAGGCTATTAAGTGGTTCTACTATTCTCAGATTCGACAAAGATATATCAGTCAGCTTCCTCAAAAGTTAGATAAGGACATCAAAATTGTTGTAGAAGAATCAAACCCATTTGATAAACTGATTGGTGTAATTGCGGTTGAGAGACCTTTAGAAATATCAAAAGATGAATTTGTAGGAGCAGGAACTAGTAATGCACTCTATGGTCTCATGAAGTTTTATTTTAAGAGTAAGAACGCTATATGCTTAAGTACAGGTATTAACATTCGTAAAAATATGGGGAAGAAATATGAATTAGAAAGTGATCATATATTCCCTTACTCTCTACTTAAAAAGAACGGTTATTCAAGAAATAGTAGGGTTAAGTATAGGCTGGCTCAGGAAATGACCAATAGAGCTATCCTAACACAAACAGCAAACAGAAGCAAGAGTAATAAGTTAGCAGAGGATTATTTAGCCTATGTAAAAGAACAGTTCCCTACTGCACTTGAATTACAATGTATTCCGGATGATCCCGAATTATGGAAACTTGAGAATTTTGAGCAATTCCTTGAGAAAAGAAGAATTATTTTGGCAAGAGAACTCAATGAGTTTTTAAATAGTATCACTGAAACTGTGAATGAAGAGTTAGATCTCGACCTGATGGAAATGATTGCTGAAGGAGAGAATAGTGAGGTGGAATTTAAGACCACCCTGAGATATGATATGCGTCAAAACATAGTCAATAAAAAACTTGAAGAGGTTATTCTTAAAACGATAGCTGCTTTTTCTAATGCATCAGGAGGCACACTTATAATGGGTGTTGACGATGACCTGAACATTGTAGGCTTGGAAAATGACTACAAGACATTGAAGAGTGGAACTAAGGATGAATTTGAATTGCATCTAAGAAATCTGGTAAATCACGCTTATGGGATAGAATTCGCAACAAATAATTTAGATATTCAATTTCCTATTGTTGAGGATACTGAAATCTGTCTTGTAAATATAAAGCAAGGTTTGAGACCTCTTTACACTGAAGTATCTGATAAAAATGGGAATAAAAGCAAAAGGTTTTATGTACGATCAGGAAACTCCTCTCCAGAATTAGATATTACTGAAGTGTCAACATATATTAATCAACGATTTGAAAAAGTATAATGACTAACATAACAACAAACATTAAAGCCATCCGTGACATCATGCGGAAGGATACAGGAGTAGATGGAGATGCTCAGAGAATCTCTCAAATGGTGTGGATGCTATTCATGAAGATCTTCTCGGATAAAGAAGAAGAATGGGATCTAACCATTGATAATTATCAAAGTCCTATTCCTGACCATTTAAAATGGAAGAATTGGGCATCAGATGATGAAGGACTAACAGGAGATAAACTCATGGAGTTTGTGGATAATGAATTGTTTCCAACGCTTAAGGATCTTGATATAACACTCGGGCCACAAGCAAAGATCATCAGATCGGTATTTGATGATACATACAATTACATGAAGAACGGAACACTCTTCAGACAAGTAATTAATGTCATTGATGAAATTAACTTTAACAATACGGAGGAAAGGCATTTATTCAATGATATCTACGAGACCATATTAAAGGAGTTACAGTCTGCAGGTTCAGCTGGTGAATATTATACACCGAGAGGAGTTACACAGTTTATGGTGGACATAATTAATCCTAAACTAGGTGAAACAGTTTATGACATGGCAGCAGGAACTGGAGGGTTCTTAACATGTAGCATAGAACACTTAAGGGATCAGGTTAAAACCTCAAAGGATAGAGAAATACTTCAGAGATCCATCAGAGGAATTGAAAAGAAGCCATTACCTCATCTTTTGTGCACCACTAACTTAATGTTACATGGATTTGATTTACCTGCAGTACATAGAGATAACCTACTGAGTAAACCTTATTCAGATTGGGGTAAAAAAGACCGAGTAGATATTGTCTTAATGAATCCTCCTTTTGGAGGTATTGAAGAAGATGGAACAGAAACCAATTTCCCAGCTAAGTTCAGAACCAAAGAGACTGCTGACCTTTTCCTAGCTTTAATAATTAGGATGCTTAAAGATGGTGGACGTTGTGCAGTAGTGTTACCTGATGGGACTTTGTTTGGAGAAGGTGTAAAGACAAGGATCAAAGAGGAATTGATGGAGAAGTGTAACCTGCATACGATTGTACGATTACCCAACGGAGTATTTAATCCATACACAGGCATTAAAACGAATCTACTTTTTTTTGATAAGGGCAAACCAACAAAAGAAGTATGGTATTACGAGCATCCTTATCCTGAAGGCTATAAGAGCTATAATAAGAGCAAGCCAATTACCGTAAAGGAGTTTGATGCAGAAAAAGCATGGTGGAATAACCGTGAAGAAAATGAATATGCCTGGAAGGTTTCTATAGATGAGATCAAGAAAAAGGACTATAACCTAGATATTAAGAACCCTCATGTTGAAGCTGATAATCTTGAAGCTCCTGATGTTATTTTAGAAAAGTATCGAAATACTAAAGATAGGATCAGCTCTATTCAAGATGAGATCGTAAAAGTATTAACTGAAGCCCTTTCTTAATATGCATTTACTATCATTATTAAAAGAAATGAGTCTTCAACCAAAAAATGCTGAAGACTTAAGGACTCTAATTTTAGAACTAGCAATTCAAGGAAAACTTACAGCTAAGTGGAGGGAGAAGAATCTTGATGTGGAATCGTCCTCTGTTTTACTTCAAAATATTGAAGTTGAAAAAAAAGAATTGTACAAACAAAAATTAATAAGAAAACCAAAAACTCTAGATGAAGTAAGGGAAGATGAAAAATATTTTAATATTCCTACCTCTTGGTTTTGGGAAAGATTGGGGACGATTGGTAATATATTTAATGGGAATAGTGTAAATAAAAATGTTAAAGATACAAAATATAAGGGGTTAGATAGTGGCTATCCTTATATCGCAACAAAAGACGTAGGATATGGTTTTGAGCCAATAAATCATGATAATGGGGTGAGAATACCGTATGATGAACCAAAGTTTAAGGTAGCCAGAAAAAAAACTGTTCTAATTTGTTCTGAAGGAGGGAGTGCCGGTAAGAAGATGGGAATACTAGAGGAGGATTGTTGCTTTGGTAATAAGTTGTATGCTATAGAACAGTTCGGTGAAATAGAATCAACCTACATTCTTGCTCTTTATGGATCCTTGTCGTTTTCAAAGGCGTTTTCTGAGAAAATGACAGGTATTATTGGAGGAATTTCAAGAAACAACTTTGCTGATTTATTAATACCATTACCACCTCTTGAAGAACAAAAAGCAATTGTAGAAACAGTCAACCAGCTATTTCAAGAAGTAGAACAACTTGAAGAGTTAACAAAAGAGCGTGTTTCTCTTAAAGAAGACTTTGTTACCTCAGCATTGAGAAGACTTACTGAGTCAGATAATACAAACAAAGAATGGAATTGGTTAAAAGATCAGTTTCCTATGTTCTTTACAGAACCAAGTGGTGTTAAGAAACTCCGTGAAACTATCCTGCAATTAGCTGTTCAAGGTAAACTGACTGCTAAATGGAGAGTAAACAATCCTGATGTTCAACCTGCCTCAGAATTGCTTGAACGTATAGAAAAGGAGAAGCAACAGCTCATAGCTGAGAAGAATATTAAGAAGGAAAAGCCTTTGCCTCTGATAGAAGAAGATGAGGTGCCTTATGAATTGCCTGATGGGTGGGTTTGGTGTAGGTTAGGAAGTATTATCAGTCTAAAATCAGGACAAGACTTGAAGTCCTCACAATATTCGGACAAAGAAAGTTTTGGAATACCATACATAACAGGTGCTAGTAACTTATTAAATGAGAAGGTAATCATCAATAGATGGACAAATGCTCCTAGGTCATTAGCAAAACGAGGAGATCTTTTGATTACTTGCAAGGGTTCTGGAGTTGGTAAAATGGGATGGCTACATGTTGAATCAGCGCATATTGCAAGACAGATAATGGCAATTGACACTATTGGATCATCAATCGATTTTATTAAAATAATTATGGACGTCAATGCCATGAAATTTAGAAAAAACGCCGTTGGATTAATCCCTGGCTTGGATAGGGCCACAGTTCTTAACACTTTAGTTGGCTTTCCTTCTAAAGTAGAACAAAAAGCAATAGTAGAAAAGGTAAACTCTCTTATGGCATTATGTGATGAGCTAGAAGAACAAATAGAAACGAGTCAAACCCAAATAGAACAACTGATGCAAAGTTGTTTGAAGGAGGTGTTTGAAAATTAGATATTATGAATGAAATAGTTTACTTCTGGATTTCTAGGTTTAGAAACATTCAAAATCAAGGACTTAATTTTGGTTCAGAGTATGAGTATTTCACAAATGAAGAAGATGGGGAAATTGTTACAACACGTTTGAAAAATGATTTATTTATCAAAAATTTCTTTACTACAAATAATGGTGATGAGGTTCTTAATATCTCTGCAATTGTTGGTGAAAATGGGGTAGGAAAAAGTAGTTTTATTGATGCTCTTAAATATGCTTTAACAAATGATAGAGATAATTTTGACTTTATATTGATCTATAAAGATTCTAGTGCAAACGTATATGTCGTTGATACCTATGAAGATAAAGCAAAATATGATTTTGACTTAACAAAAGTAGCTTCAGATCCATCAGAAGTGATTTATTATAATCCAGCATTGGACCATAAGATATACCCAATAAAACATGATGAAAATAACTGGGTTGACATATCAACAGACTGGTTGATCTATCAAGATTATCAGGATTTCAAGTCTACGATTCCTGAATTATCTCAAATTGAAATACATAGAGCAAGAGATATAGAGCGTCAACTTAATTTGTTTAATGACTCCCAATTTTCTGCTTTGATAAATGAGAAAATTAGAATTCCTGAATTTGTATCAATTGATTCTTCATCCAGTGACTTTCCTCATAAAATCAAAGATAGTAATTCAGCTGTTCGAAATGTACCATATGCTCTTAGGCCATATTACGATTTGCTTTTTGAAAAGGTCGTTCCGATTGTAAATAAGTATGCAAGTGATGAGGAAAGATTTAATAATCAGCGAAAGATATCTAGATCATTTAACCCTCATGCACGTAAAAAGTGTTACGCAACTTTTTTGAATCATTTACTAATCAATATGTTTTATCATTTTGAGAAAACTAATCACTTTCTTGACAAAGGTAAAGTCAGTATCGATAAAAGTGACTTGGATAAACTTCAATTTGAAGATGCGGTTATTAAGTTTATTGAAAACATTGATATAATAGACGATACTAAAGTAATCATAGACTTTATTAAATATACAAGAGAACTGATTTTTAAAGCTAAGGTGGAATTTCATGATTTCGGAAATATATCTTGGACTGCGTCCAAAAATGATCTTAAGAATTTCTTAGAGTTAAAGTATTCTTATCTCAATCAGCTCTCTAAATTTACGAGTTATAGGGGTGAAGCAAGATCATTTATTTCTTATGGTTGGGAAGCTTTAAGTACAGGAGAAAAGGCAATGTTTAATTTATATAGTAGGTTTTACTATGCGAAGCAACTGATAATAAAAAAAGTAAAGTCCGAAGATCAAGCTCCCAAATTTATTTACATCTTAATTGATGAAGCTGAATTAGGTTTTCACTTGCAGTGGCAAAAAGAATACATATATGACTTGATTGAATATCTTCCAAAAACTCTGGTGATGGACTTGAAGAATTCAACGATCGAGCCTAAAGTTCAAATAATTTTTACTACACATTCCACTATGTCCCTATCAGATATTCCTAACTCTCATATAAATTACTTAATAAATCAAAGAGATTCACCATTAGTTCTTTTAGGTGATGAGAAGCCTAGAAAGTCTTTCGGTGCAAATGTCCATTCATTGATGTCAGATTCTTTTTTCTTACGAGATGGTCTTGTTGGTAAATTGGCTATAAGTAAAATCAATTCAGTTATAAAAACACTGAATAAAGACCCAAAAAAGCTAAATCAAGAAATGATAGATAAAGCAGAATCAATAATTAATATAGTTGATGAACCTGTGCTTCGTAAAAAACTTGAATCTATGTTAGCAGAACTAACAGAACCAAAGCAAAAAAAGATTGCAAGGCTTGAGCGTATTAAAAAAGATGTTGAAAATAGAATAAATGCATTAAAAAGGGATGATTAATATTATTACTAAACACACTGTTCAAGCTAGGAAAAAACATAGTTCCGGTCTATACAAAAAAACAAAAATCAAGGTTAATAGCTCTCAGTTGCCTAAGTATTTAAAAGATTTTTTATTCGATAAATTAAATGATATCTTGATTGGAGAGCCGAAGGAACTGAAAAAAATCCAAACTGAATACTATTCTATAGTCAAAGGGAAGAATAAAAAAAGGTTCAACCCCAAGATTAGAAAAATATTTAACTATGATAATTTCACAAGTAAGAAGCAAGAATACAATAGTTATTCACTAGCAAATAACCTAAAAGTAAATTGTTGCCCTAATTGCAATCGGCTTTATACAATAACTGTGAGTTCAAAAAAAGTAAAAGGACAGATCACAAGACCTGATTTTGATCATTACTTCCCCCAAAGTAGGTATCCTATTTTATCTCTATCTTTTTATAACCTTATACCGAGCTGTAAGATATGTAATAGTACATTCAAAGGCAGTAAACCGATGAACTTGGCTAAGCATATACATCCTTACTTAGACGACGTAATTAATGATTTTTCTTTTGATTATAAGCTTTCCTCAAAAAAACTGAATAAATGCGAAAAGATTTCGATTAGTTACAATAATCCCGAAAGTAGAGATAGAATTAAAAATACTCTCGATTTATTTGAAATTGAAAAAACCTACAATGCTCACACTTTTATTGTTGATCAAATTTTAGAATTGAAAAACTCATTGAATGACGATTATTTGGAAATCCTCACACAACATACTTACGATATAAAAAATTGGTCACCTGAGGAAGCATATAGGGTCGGATTTGGTGTAAATTATGGGGATGAAGAGTTGTATGAGCATCCATTTTCTAAACTGAAGCGGGATGTTTTATCAAAAGAAGAGATGTTAAGTGTATTTGAAGAATAAAAGAGGAATCCACATTTATATGTTTATTGATCTACCTTTATCCCCCCATTTCTTTAAAAGAAGAGATATGAAAAGTAATTCAGGGCTCTTGATGAGTATATAACTAAACTTTCATTTGTAGAATTTGATCGTAGCCATAATCGTATGTTTTGAAGCTACCTAGTGATTATCCCCCCGGTAAGTTATCATTTTTTGACTACCCCCGGTCTTTCTTATAGTACATAACTAAAAATAAAATCTCATAGTCTTTTTTTAAGTTACCAATTAGATCTTACCCATATTCATGGATCTTTGCATTCTGCTACGATCCCTTTTTAGAATAAATAACACCTGTTCCAAAAAGAATTATGAAGAATCACATTCAACATGAGTTAAGAGAAATTGAATTAAACTATTCAGTAGGTAAAGAGGTATATGAGAATACATCGATTCATTCCTCTCAAGAAGCATTTAACTATTTCAAAAATCTATTTACAGAGGGTAAGATAGGCTTTAAAGAAGAATTCTATGCAATACCGTTGAATAGATCCAATAAGCCACTAGGAGCTATTAAAATGAGTGAAGGAGGTATATCTGGTACAGTAGTCGACGTAAGAATATTACTATCATCATTATTGAAATGCCTGGCAACTGGAGTTATTATAGCTCATAACCATCCTTCTGGTAATAAGAAACCTTCTGAACCGGATAAGAGATTAACAAAGCAAATTGAAAAGGCTTGTAGTTTTTTCGAGATTAAGTTATTGGATCATTTAATCTTGACTCCAACTGGAGAATACTATTCTTTTATGGAGATGGGAGAGTTGTGAGATCATACGTACTATAATTTAAGAAGGTCTTCGAATATGGAGATCTTCTTTTTTTGTATGTTATGATTTTAAAATTGTATATTTCTTGGATAAGAAAGATTTAAATCACAAAACTCCTAACCATACTAGATGAAAAAAAGGTATTCTCTAATACTATTCTTTCTAACAATAGGTCTTATAATCTATTTTCAGTTGTTTGTAATTGAAAGAAGTGAATATGTTGCTGGTGAGGATAGACATTATACTTTATACGAGAGACATTTTAATAATGACCCCGATTATTTTGGAACATCTGCTTTCAAAAATGATAAATATAATCTAGAGAAGATAATAGATGAAATATGGGTCAGAGATCATAAATCTGAGGAAGTAAGAAAAAAACTAAAATTCCTCTACGACAAACTAAAAACCAATGTTTATGAGTTAAACGAGTACAAACTATGTATTGATACACTTGAAAAATATGAAAAACATTTGTCACAGATTTCCACAAACTTATCAGTGGATCAAAGAAATTTATTAGAGTTAAAGACATATATATCTGAGAACGAAAACCAAGTAAGATCAAGACTACAGTATTCTGTTAAGATTGATTTTTACTACAACATGTCAATTGGTATTGACTCTCTAATAGGAGAATACTCAGGTTTCACAAATAAATTGAGTGCTAGTGTTCAGGAATTAGTATTTGATATAGAAAGTGAGATAGATCGACGAGAAACTGAGAGAAGGTTGGCACGTCAAAAGGAGTTTGAGAAATCCTTAAAACTACGTCAAAAACAATCCAGAAGTGTACAATCATATTCAATCGATAATAATCAATTTAAGCAAAGTACTAGAGAACCCAGAAGATCAATAGATCATTATACTAATTCATTTGGAGAAAGTGTGCAATCTCCAACTCACTACAACAAAAGACCAAAAGGAGCAACTGCAATATGTAATGACGGAACTTACAGTTTCAGTAGAAATAGAAGAGGAACATGCTCAGGTCATGGTGGAGTAAAGACTTGGTTAAGGTAATTTAGAAAAGGCTATACCAACTGTATTTTGCTGATGAGTGTGTTTAACATATATGTCTTCATTTAAAGTGTCAAATTTTAGTACTTTAGAACAAATACAAGACCGTGAGAAACCTGAATAATTATCTAATAATTCTCTTTTTAATCTTTAGCTGTAGTTTTTTCGTTCATTATGATGATGAGTACGAAAAGCTGAAAGGTCAGGTTAAAACTGTTGAAGAATCCACCTATAGTATAATCGAAAGCAATGGAAAAGTTGAAAAATCCAGACTTACATCTAAGATCGTGATGGCATACGATAAAGATGGAAATGAAGCTGGGAGAAAAATATATGACACAAATGGTGATTTAAAGGAGGTCATTGCTTGCTTATACAATGAACAAAATAAACTGAAAGAAGAAACAGGGATAAATGCTCAAGGTGAGATGACCACTCGCACAACATACAAGTATAATGATAAAGGTATGATGGTTGAGGAGAATTTATGGACACTGATTTACGCAAACCCAATAGCAACAACGACGTATAGTTATGATGACGAAGGAAGAATGAAAGAGTCCATTGCTTGGTACTCATATAAAAAAGATAAGGTTATGTGGAGATATGTCTATGAGTACAATGCTCAGGGGCAAAAAGTGATGCAAAAAACATTTAAAGAAGATGGTAGCTTAGAAAGGAAATATGTTTATGAGTACAACGATAAAGGCTACCAAAGTAAGGAGGAGGTAACAGGAGATGTGATACTCGGATCAACTTATATTTTTAAATATCAATATGATAAAAAAGGAAACTGGATCAAGAGAATTGAAATTTTTGAAGGTGAACCATCTGGTATTACAGAACGAATTATAAACTACTATGAATAAAACGAACATTATTTATTAACCCATCATTTCTTATGAAAGGTGTGCACATTTTAAACATGTATTTACTGAATGTAAGAGTATATAGGGTGCTCAGCTGGATAGAGCATCTGCCTTCTAAGCAGACGGTCACAGGTTCGAATCCTGTCGCGATCACGAAACTAAAGCTCATCAATAATTGATGAGCTTTTTTTAATTTTTAGGTCTAATGACCTTCTAAAGATTATCTGATGCTGTCAAACATAAAAAACATCTAACCATCACACTCAATGGCACGATTTTAGTCTTCCGTTTGAAAAATTAATTATTATTTTAGTAAAAAACCGTGCTATGAAACTAATACTGTCTGCATTATCAATTTTTATCCTAACATCTGGATTCTCTCAATACCTTCAGTTTTCAGAAGGGCTAACTGGTAAATATAAAAGTGATCAATTCAAAGAGTCGATCAACGTTATGGCACCAGGTGAGGGTAGTGATGAGGTTGAAAAGGAAGAATTGTTTAGAGTTATTTATAAGAAAAAGAATGTCGATGATCAGGAATACATTTTTCGTCAATTAAAAGGCAGTCAAAATGGAGAATGGTATACCTCCTCGAATAATAAAGCATTTATCCGATTTACGCTTAAAAAAGACGGTCAAGTCATAGCTGAATTCGGGAATGACCCAAATTATGACCAGATCATTGATCCTTTTCGTGTATTTAATTATTCTGGCAAAGTAGCAACGAACGAGTTGGTTAAATTCAATGGAGTCTCGAATAAAGATCAGATCAACGGAAATGTTGGAGGCGTTCAATCTCGAGAAAGTTGTGAGCAAGAGAAAGTAAAATTAAAAGAGTACTTTATTGATAATGATGAAGTTGACGTATATGAGACCAAAGGTCAGCGATTATATGTGATCCCTCAGATCTATGGTGATCATGAAACTTTTAAAGGAATTCTCGTTAAATTCGATGCTGACGGTTCAAATGAAAAGATCACGCACAAAGTTGATATTTGGTATCAACCGAATAAAGATGAATATGGGTGTGCTTTTCAAATATTTAAGTGTGGTCAGAAAACTCAATTAGAAAAGTATACAGTGCTATTCAATGAGGATAAGTCAATGATCACTTTAAATGGGAACGGGTTCAAAAAAGTAGACAAATAATCTGGTTGCAGCTTAATCGTTTACAGGTTAACAGTTATTGTACTTTACGCACGTTCTTCCATCTTTTTATTGGCGAGTGTATTATCCATTTCTGATTCTCTTTCTCCATGTCTGCGGTCTTTCTTCCTTTCTTTCAGTTCATGTTTGATTAGACCGAGCTCTCTTCCTGTCTGACCTTGAGCACTAGAGTTCTCTTGAGCACGACGAATTAAGTAGGGCATCATTTCTCTTACAGGTCCGAAAGGAACATATTTCGCAACATTATAACCTTCGTGAGCCAGGTTATAGGAGATATGATCACTCATTCCTAACAATTGCGCACTGAAGATTCGTTTGTCATTTTTTTCTATTCCGTATTGATCCATCAATTCGGTAAGAAGATAGGTACTTTCCTCATTGTGTGTTCCGTTACATAATGCGAAGTCTTTAATATGCTTTATGATGTATCTGAGACAGTTATTGAAACACTTGTCGGTTGCATCTTTGTTTTTGTGAATAGGTGAGGGGTATCCGTTTTCTGCAGCACGCTCCCTTTCTTTTTCCATGTATGCTCCACGGACGAGTTTCACTCCGTAAGTGATACCTTCTTGATGAGTTTTTTCATGCATCGATTGTAAAAATTCGTAACGGTCTCTTCTGTAAGCCTGAATGGTATTGTAAACTATTGCTTTCTTCTTATTAAAAATCTTCATCATTCTCCAGGTGATATCGTCTATTGCAGGTTGAAAAGCGTAATCCTCTGCATCTACGAACAAGGGAACGTCTTTTTCATAAGCTGTTTTCGCTATTTTATGCATTCTCTCTTCAACCCTTGACCACTCTGCTTTTTCCTTCGTTCCCATTTCTTGATCATGCCAGCTTTTTCGTTCTAAAATTCGGTCGCTGGCAATACCTGAGACTTTAAAAACTGCGAAAGGGATTGCCTTGGTATGTTCGGCTTTGTCGATTGTGCGGATGATCATTTCTGCCGTTTTATTGAGTTGCTCTTCTTCAGCACTACCTTCTACAGAATAGTCAAGAATAGAACCAATACCATAATTGTCCAATTTAGCTATTCGATGATCACACTCTTCAATTGTTTCTCCACCGCAAAACACCTCGAAGATCGTTGGTTTTACAAATGGTCGAAGTGGAAATCGGATGGCAAGTAAAAAGTTGAGAACGTGTTTACCTATATTAACCACCCAGGAGCGAGCTACCAGTTTAAACAAAAACCTGGACTTCCTTAGATCATTATTCGATTTTGATGAAAATGCAATTTCGGTATTCTCAAAGTTTAACATCACGTATTGTTGTTTATTCCAATCGTCAATTGGATGGTTCGTAAACACGATCTTGATACTTTTGCTAAAGTTGAACAGCTAGACGCGCTTATTCTGGTTTCAAGATCTATATTATAAACGTGAAGAATAGACTATTGTTCACTACGAAGTACTGGTATCCTGATTGGATTTTACTTTCCGAACAGTATTTTTAGGAATGTTGATCACGAATTCAACCTGCATTGATCTAAGCCTAACTACTACACGGTGTTTTCCATTGTGATTGACAAGTTCTCCATAAACTCCTGAAAATGGTCCACGTAACACTTCAATTGGATCACCAGCAGCTAATGGTTGATCTTGATTTGTTTCAATGACATCACCATTCCATTCTTGAGAAATGATCTCCAGATTTCTGATCTCCTCGTTTTTAACAATACCTGGTTTCCCTTGTTCTTTCAATATTCCATTAACTTGAGTAAACCTATAAAGTTCATTCAATTCAGCTGGAGTCGTGCGAACAAATACAACACTATTTATAAGTGGAATGGATACCTTTTTCTTTCGATCGCTCCATTGACGGATCGTAGTATACAAGGGTAAAAATGTTTCATACCCAGCATCGGATAACACTTTTTCAAGTTTCTTCTCTGCATTATAACGGGTATAAACGACGTACCAATGTTTTTTTGAGGCTTCCATCCAACAAATTAATTTAGAACGGGTTCGTTGCGTGTACATTGACTTCTGGGATATAACCCCGATTATCCATTTTTAATGTACTAACGATCGTATGAGCGATCTCGAGAGGTCTCAGTTTGTTGTCTTCTAATGGTCTTTCTTCTCTATTTTCTTCGTCCCCGAATGCTGTTGGAACCTCACTAGGATTTACCTGAATAACTCTGATGTTATCTCTTCGAAGTTCTCCTTGCCAGCATTGTGTCATCCCTCTGAGAGCAAATTTCGATGAACAATAAATAGAACCAGTTGGATATCCTTTCAATGAAGCTGTAGAAGCAATATTTACAATGTCTCCGCTTTGTTGCTTCTTGAAGATCTTTGCAGCTCCCTGTGCTACCATAGCAGCACCGAAAACATTTACTTCGTAGATCTCTTTCATATCCTCTCGAGTAAGCGCTGTAAGTTCTCTTCGTTTTCCGATTCCGGCATTATTAATGAGGATATCCAGCTTTCCGTATTCTTCCGAAATGAAGGTGTATAGCGCATTGATCTCATTATCATTAGTTACATCGCATTTAAATGGTATAGCTCCGATCTCTTCAGCTACTTCTTGAGTTTTGTTGTGATCTCGACCTGTTATGATTGCAACTGCGCCTTCCTGGATCAAGAGTTTCGCTGTTGCTTTTCCCAGTCCTGAGTTCCCTCCAGTAACTAATGCTATTTTGTCTTTTAAGTCCATCGTTTGTCGTTTTTATAAAAATGAAATGTATTTATCAAAAAAAAGGAGCCGATCACAGCTCCTTTTTGAATATTGTTTATTAGAAATTAGCTTACACTAACTCCCAATGCTTCTGCCATTTTATGTCCGATCTGAGCAGGAGAATCAACTACGTGAATTCCACATTCTCTCATGATCTTTTTCTTAGCTTGCGCAGTATCATCGCTACCTCCTACGATCGCACCAGCATGACCCATTGTTCTTCCAGTTGGTGCAGTTTCACCAGCGATAAATCCAACTACAGGCTTAGATCCATTCTCTTTGATCCATTTTGCTGCATTTGCTTCAAGGTTTCCACCGATCTCACCGATCATAACAATACCTTCTGTTTCTGGATCATTCATCAATAATTCTACTGCTTCTTTTGTAGTTGTACCAATGATTGGGTCACCTCCAATTCCAATTGCAGTAGTAATACCTAATCCAGCCTTGGCAACTTGATCAGCAGCTTCATATGTCAATGTTCCTGATTTCGAAACGATACCAACTTTACCTTGCTTAAATACAAATCCTGGCATAATTCCTACTTTAGCCTCTCCTGCAGTAATAACTCCTGGACAGTTAGGACCAATAAGTGTTGTGTCAAATGCCTTGATGTATTCTTTAACGCGCGTCATATCTTTAACCGGAATACCTTCCGTGATACAAACGATAACTTTAATTCCTGCATTAGCAGCTTCCATGATCGCATCAGCAGCAAAAGCTGGTGGAACAAATATGATCGAAACGTCAGCACTCGTTTTGTCAACAGCATCTTGAACTGTGTTGAAAACTGGTTTGTCAAGGTGAGTCTGACCTCCTTTTCCAGGAGTTACACCACCTACTACGTTCGTACCGAACTCTATCATTTGTCCAGCGTGAAATGTTCCTTCACTTCCTGTGAAGCCTTGTACAATAACTTTCGAATTTTTATTTACTAATACGCTCATGTTCGCGAAATTTGATCTTTAATTAATGTTGCCCAAAAATAGAACTTTGAATAGTCAACCGCAAGCAAACACTGAAAAAAGTTTAATCCAGTTAGTTGTACTGATTTTATATTTTTTTTGACGAACAATCTTTGAAGAAAGGAGGGGCGTGGTCTTTTATTCCGACTAGATATTTTTTGATTTCGTCTAACGGGATCAATCGTTAATCTAAAATTTATGTTAAATTATTGTATGGTTTGCGGTCGAACGAAAAAAAGAACTTATATTTGCAGTGTAATTGTTTCATTTCATAGTTGGGACAATTGGGTTTTATAGTTTTAGCATGGTTTAGCAAAGAGAGGAACAAGTGTGACGCATTTGTTCCTCTCTTTTTTTTGTCTAACTCCTTATCATTTCACGAAATTAACATTGAACACTTGATAAGAACTCGTTAATGGACTAAAAGCAAGAAACATCCGCCGTATTTTTGTATTGTGAGGGTAAATACTTCAATACAAGCACTTGTTGATCTGATGGATGACCCCGATGAGTTGGTGTCGAGTCACGTGGAAGATCAATTGTTGCAAAAAGGGACTGAACTGATCCCAACCTTAGAAGAGATGCTTGAAAATTCTCTTGATGACCCTCAACGCTCCGATAAAATCCAAAGTCTTCTCAGCCAACTGAGATTCGAAAAAGTCTACAATGACTTAAAAAACTGGATCGATTCGGAAGATAAAGGATTAATTGAAGGACTGTTTATAGTAACAAAATATCAATTCCCAGAATTAACAAAAAGCGAGTTTACTCATCAGTTTGTAGCTTTAAAAGAAGCAATTTGGTTGGAGATCAATGCAAAGCAAACGAGCTTTGAACTCGTCAAGATCATGAATAAAGTATTCTATGATCATTTTGATTTTAAGAAGTCGGCAAGTTTTCCTGTTTCTCCCTTCGATGTCTTTGTGAATACTGCATTGGAAGCCAGAGAAGGAACAGATATAACGCTGGGATTGATCTATAGTATTGTCGCACAATCGTTGGATATTCCTATCTATGGGGTAACACCTCAGCAGGGAACGGGACCTTTCATGTTGGCTTATCTCGATAAGCATGATATGCTCAGTCTTTTGGACTGGGGAATAGATAACAATGGTGTTTTATTCTACATCAGCGTATCAAACAAAGGTGTGATCGTAGAGCCTAAGCGACTTAAAGAAGCATACGCGACCAAAGGAATGGATCATTTGAAATCATGTTTTGAACCCTCTCCGAATACTCTGCTGATCAAAAAGTATTTGCAAGAGATCTGCAAGAGCTGCGAGAATAATGTTCAGTTTCGTTACAAGATCGATCACCTGCGCTCATTGATCCAGTTGTTCTAGTTTGCTAATTCATCAGCCATAACCTTATAAGAAGGATCTTCAAGAACGTTCACGTCAATTATCTTGTCTGCGTTTTTAAGCAATTTTCTACAATCTTCACTGAGGTGTTTCAAATGAATGGTCTTTCCAGCTTTTTGATATCTTTCTGTGATCTTATTCAAAGCTTCTATTCCAGACATGTCTACTACTCGGCTCTCTGAGAAATCAATGACAACTTCTTCAGGATCATTCTTGACATCGAATTTTTCATTAAAAACGGATACCGAGCCAAAGAAAAGTGGACCATAGATCTCATAATATTTAACTCCTTTTTCATCGATTCTTTTTCTGGCCCTAATTCGAGTAGCGTTTTCCCAGGCAAAAGAAAGTGCAGAAATGATCACACCCACTAAAACAGCAAGCGCTAAATTGTGGAATACTACGGTTACAAACATCACAACAAGCATCACAATGATATCTGTTATTGGCATCTTGTTAAATGTTCTCAAACTTGCCCATTCAAAAGTACCTATTGAAACCATGATCATAACTCCTGTAAGTGCAGCCATTGGCAGTCGTTCAACAATTCCAGAACCGAACATAATAAATGTCAATAGTCCCAGTGAAGCAACAATTCCTGAAAGTCGAGCTCTTGCTCCAGATGAAATATTGATCAAACTTTGACCGATCATTGCACAACCACCCATTCCTGAGAAAAATCCAGTTACTGTATTTGCCGCTCCTTGTGCAATACATTCTTTATTTGTTCGTCCTCTAGTTTGCGTGATCTCATCAATTAGGTTTAGCGTTAACAAACTTTCTATCAATCCAACTCCCGCAACAATTACTGCATAAGGAAGAATGATCAATAAAGTGTCCCAGGTAAAAGGAACCTGTGGGATATTAAATGGCGGGAAACCTGCTTCTATAGTTCCTCCGTCAAGCGTATCCTTAACAGTGCTTGTATCAATTCCAAATCCGATCGTTAGTGCAGAAATAACTATTATAGCTGCTAAGGAGCTAGGAACTGCTTTGGTAAGTTTTGGTAGACCCCAAATGATAAGCATCGTTAGAAGAACTAGACCGAGCATGATCATTAATGGTGTGCCTGTTAACCAGTGCATTGTCCCTTGAGCGTCTTTTGTTTGAAATTGAGCTAGTTGGGACATGAATATTACAATTGCTAACCCATTAACAAAACCATACATTACAGAGTGAGGAACTAATCTGATAAACTTCCCTAATCGTAAGAACCCGATCAACATCTGTATGACACCTGCCAGAATAACTGTAGCAAAGATATACTGAACAACTTCGTCACCTGACACATCTAGTTTCTCGTTGAGTTCTACGATCATTCCAATAAATACTACTGCGATCGCTCCAGTCGCTCCAGAGATCATACCGGGTCTTCCACCAAGAATAGAGGTGATCAATCCGATCGAAAACGCGGCATACAAACCAGTGATCGGAGAAAGTCCTGCTAGCAATGCAAATGCTATCGCTTCTGGTACAAGTGCTATGGCAACTGTTAGTCCAGATAAAACTTCATTCTTATAGTTTACTTTTTGCTTGAGATCAAATAGATTGAAAAACTTCTTCATAGTACTCCTTTGCCTTTTGGCTTGATTCTTGAAATAAGGCGCAAAAGTAACCATATTTTATGGACTGAACATGGTATATACGTTCAATATTGTTAACTTTAAAACAAACCAAATCAGTAATTATGAAACTTGTACTAACACTACTATTGGGCATGATCGCCACATTTTCTTTTGGACAAAAAGTATTCACAGTTGACTACGAAAGTAGGGCAGATGTAAAAGTTTTCGTTGTAGATTACGAAAGTCGAGCAGATCTGCTTGTTTATAAAGTAGATTATGAAAGTCGTGCCGGAGATAATGATGGAAAATGGTTTTTCGTGGATTATGAAAGCAGAGCCGATAAAAGCATTTATTTTGTTGATTATGAAAGCCGCGCTGACCTAAAGATATTCTTTGTTGATTACGAGAGTAGAGCAGGTTGGAAAAATTCTTCAAAGAAACATTTATTGTATTAAAAAGTGAAACCCTGTCGGTGTGATTTGTTGCGCTCATCACTTCGACAGGGTTTCTATAAATACATGTTGCGCTACGAGGTAAATGAGTAACTAAAAACGTAGATGTATTTACTTTTTGAGAAAAAAACAATTACTAACTCCTTCAAACTTAAGACAAACAAATTGATCTTTCGACCCGAAATGAGGGAATAATAATATCTATTGATTAAATGGATGTTTTCTTTGATTGAATGTATTAGCTTTACCTCAAAATCCTCAAATCAAACAACATTAAAGTGGATAAAATTACAGAATCTGATAGTGTATATGATGACATTGAGAAAATGTCAATTTCAGAATTATTAACTGGGATGAACAAAGAAGACCGTCAAGTACCAATGGCAGTTGAAAAGATCATTCCTGAGATCACCGCATTCGTTGAAGAGGCACTTGAAAATATGAAAAAGGGTGGAAGGCTTTTTTATTTAGGTGCTGGAACAAGTGGGAGACTTGGAATAGTTGATGCATCAGAATGTCCACCAACTTTTGGGGTTGATCAAGGAGTTGTTGTTGGTTTAATAGCAGGGGGAGATAGTGCAATTCGAATAGCCGTTGAAAATGCAGAGGATGACATAGTCGGAGGATGGAGAGATCTCGAGAAAGAATCCATTGGTAAGTTGGATACAGTAGTTGGAATTGCTGCATCTGGAACAACTCCTTATGTTATCGGTGCAATAAATAAAGCGAACGAACAAGGGATCTTAACAGCTGGAGTTACTTGTAATCCTGGAAGTCCTTTAGCAGAAAAAGCAAAGCATGCTTTAGTACCTATTGTTGGACCTGAGTTTATCACGGGAAGCACACGATTAAAATCTGGAACGGCACAAAAATTAGTGCTAAATATGATCTCTACATCGTTAATGGTAGGACTGGGTCATGTTCAGGGAAATAAAATGGTTGATATGCAGCTGAGTAATAAAAAGCTAGTTGAACGAGGTGCTAAAATGGTTGCGGAAAAGTGCGATATATCAATAGACGAAGGAAGAACACTTTTGTTGGAACATGGTTCAGTTAGAAAGGCAATTATCGCATACCAGGAAGATTAATTTCTTATGGTCTCCTAATCATTTTTTTTACGATCACTTCTGACAAAGATCAAAACAATGACCAGCATCAGGAATAGTCCGATCATGATTATTGTCGGGACGTCAAGCCACGGAAGATAATCCTTCTTTGGAGGAATAGAAGGAGGTTTGAAGTTTAATTTAGGATCGATCGTGTCTTTTTTGAGTTCAGTCAACTCCTCATTCAATTCATAGCGGTTATCGAGTACCTTACCAAATTTAGTTCTGAAGCTAGGAAGTAAATAGTTTCGATCAGCTATTTCATCAATTGCACGGTTGTATTTTTCTGATAGTGTCTTATCGTTTCGGTTGTAATGTCTGGCTATAGCATAACACAAATAGGCATTACTAATGTAGAAGTATTTTTTCTGAAAGTCGCCATATTCTTCAAAGGCTCTTGAAAGAACTGCATTTCTGCTATCGTTTAAGAAAGTAAAATAACGAAGTGCCGTATCAACATTTTTGGCAATGCTTACCATGTCCGTTCTGTATGATCTTCTCGATGATTTCAGTTCATCCATTTTTTCGCTATACAGATAAGGAAAGATTGTGTCCCTTTTTTCTTTCTTACTCGAAAAACTCACAAGTGCTTGACTTACTGATAAAATAGCATCTTTCACACTAAATAAGCTAGTTGAATCCTCAGGAATAGTAATCTCATTATACGCTAGTAGTTCTTCATAGCGTTTTGTCATGAGCAAAGATGTTCTATAAAGTTGTTGAGCATGTGTCTCACTCACCGTATCCATTTCAACACGTGAAAAAATACTTAGGGCGAATCCAAACTCTTCTAAGTGCACTTTTTCATAAGCATAGAAAAGACTATCTTTTTGCGACCATTTTGATTTTGGCTTTTTTGTGATTCGATCTATTTCATCTCGAATGTATTTTGGAGGAGTTGGTTGTCTATTGTATTGCTCGATTGTGAAATAATAGGTATTCTGCTTCTTTGGCGGAACTGGAATGTTACCATCAAGCTGCGCATGTCCAACACAAGCAACTGTCAAGATCGTCAGGCATAATAACAGCTTATTCATTCTATACCTCCTTTAAGTAAAGCAAATTCTAAAATGTTCATTCCCATTCGCAACGCTTCCAGGTGTTTAGCTTCGGAATCGTTGTGCACAGATGTATCTTCCCATCCATCACCAAGGTCACTTTCAAACGTGTACAAAAGCGCTAAGCGTTCTTCAATAAAAATGCCGAAAGCCTGAGGTCGCTTATCATCGTGTTCGTGTATCTTAGGAAGACCATTGAAATCAAATGTTTGATGAAATATCGCGTGATCGAACGGAATCTCAACAAGTTTAGCATTAGGAAATAGCTTTTTAATCTCTGGACGAATGAATTTATCCATGCCGTAGTTATCATCAATATGAAGGAATCCACCTCCCACAAGGTAATTTCTTAAGTTTTCTCTTTCGCTATTCGAAAACACAACATTTCCATGCCCTGTCATATGAATGAAAGGGTAGGTATAGATCAATGGACTTCCAGCTTCAACATAAGGAACTTCTTCATCGATCCCTGCATTGAGCTGACTGTTTACAAACTTAACCAGGTTTGGCAGTGCAGTTGGATTGGCATAGTAGTCGCCTCCACCACTATATTTTAAGACAGCTAATTGATAAGTCGACTGTGCATAAGAACTAAGAGAAAACGTAAGCAGTATACTGATGACGATCGTTAATTTCATTCTTCTAATTTAAATTTTGCGAGTGAACAGGCGTATAGACCTGCAGTTTCAGTTCTTAATCGCGTCTTACCCAAAGATACAGGCTTATAACCATTTTTCAAAGCTAACTCGATCTCTGCAGGAGTGAAATCACCTTCAGGCCCTATTAATATTGGACAGCTTGAAGGCTTTAAAACATTTGTCAGTCCCTCTTTTGCGGTTTCCTCACAATGTGCGATCAAACCAGAAGAGTGTTCTGAAATGAAATCAGAATAACTAGTCAACTCATCTAAATGAGGTAGAAATAGTCGTTTTGACTGTTTCATTGCGGCTACAAGTACTTTATTGTAACGATCAAGTTTTATTTTTTTTCGCTCAGAATTAGAGCAGAGCAATGGAGTTATCCTATGCACTCCAAGCTCTGTTGCTTTCTCCAAGAAAGTTTCAAAACGATCATTCATTTTTGTTGGAGCAATGGCAATATGTATTTCAAACTGATCTCTATCGAATTGAGAATAGTTCAACTTTGACAATTGACATTTCTTCGTGTCGGCAATAGAAATTCTTCCTGTAAACAACTCTCCATTGCCATTAACAACTTCCATTTCATCTCCCTGTGACATACGGAGTACTTTGCATGCATGCCTGGATTCTTCAGGTGGAAGAACGAGTTCTTCAATATTTAAGCTTGGTATTTCAACAAAAAAACGTCGCATTAATGCATCAGTTGATAGATAAGCTCTCTTAGTAGATCTGCATCGCTCCCTGGACCTCTGTTAACACCTTTACTTTTTAAGTCATATTCGTGCAACAGGCTTATGTTTTTGGCGATCTTCTTTGGTTTGTAAATGTTCTTGGCTTTCACCGTTTCCATCGCTGCATAATAGTTCATCCCTAATTTTGACTGTAATTGTTTTACGTCATTTGTTCCGGCAAAGTGAACCTTCATTAATCTTTCAAAGAATGAAAAGATCGTTGGAATGATCATCGAAATGTGAGCTGCTTTCGGATTCTGTTCAAAATAATTAATGATCTTGTGAGCTTTCAGAATATCTCTTTTGGCAATAGCATTAGATAACTCGAATGTATTGTAGTCTTTCGAGATTCCAATATTCTCCTCGATGTGCACTTCACTTATCTCAGTACCTTTTTCAAGAACTAATGCCAACTTATCCAATTCTTTCGCAATCTTACCTAGATCAGTTCCTAAGAAATCGATTAGCAACATGGTCGCTTTTTGATTGATCGTAAATCCTTTAGATTTCAAATACTTTATGATCCATCCGTCTACCTGATTCTCATACAGCTTTTTGCTTTCGAAGACTACAGCATTTTTCTGTAATGTCTTGAAGAACTTTTTTCGCTTATCTACTTTTTTGTGCTTGTGACACATCAAGAAAACAGTTGTATCAGTAGGGTTCTCAAAGTAAGGCTCTAAAATACTCCAGTCTCGAACATCTTGAGCTTCTTTCAGGATCACAAGTTGTTTCTCAGCCATCATCGGATATTGCTTGACTTGTTCCTGGAGTTGATTTAAATCTACATCCTTACCATAGACAATGGTTTGGTTGAAGTCTCGTTCACTTTCTTCAAGAATATATTTCATTGCTGCATCAGCGATTTGATCAATGTAAAATGATTCATCACCATGCAAAAAGTAAAGCGGTTTTGCCTCCTTATCTTTAAACTGTTTTATGATCTGATTTGCGTCCATCTAGCTGATGTACTATTATTTGAAGTATCTAAAATCCTGACCGTTTTTCAAAGCTAAAACTGATTCATAGATCAACTTGATCGTATTCTCAACATCTTTTTCATGCGTCATTTCCACAGTTGTGTGCATGTAGCGAATAGGAAGAGAGATCAAAGCAGAAGGTACTCCTTCGTTCGAGTATGCAAATGCATCTGTATCTGTTCCTGTTGCTCTTGAAGCAGCTAGTCGTTGAAAAGGTATCTTATTTTTCTCTGCCGCAGAAATAATATGCTTCAGTAGATTGTTTTGCACAGCCGGACCATAAGTCAATACCGGACCGTCTCCACCTTTAAAATCTCCCTGAACTTTCTTATCGATCAAAGGAGTATTCGTGTCGTGACATACATCTGTAATAATTGCAACGTCAGGTTTAATGCGATGTGCGATCATCTGAGCGCCACGAAGTCCGATCTCTTCCTGAACTGAGTTTACAATGTACAGTCCAAACGGTAATTTCTTTTTGTTTTCTTTCAACATTCGGGCTACCTGAGCGATCATAAATCCTCCAACGCGATTATCTAATGCTCTGGCAACATAGCGGTTTTTGTTCAGGATCGTAAATTCATCTTCGAACGTAACAACACAACCTACGTGTACACCAAGTTCTTCGATCTCTTTTTTGGAGCTACAACCACAATCTAAAGTGATGTTCTTTGTGCTCGGTGTCGGATCTTTCTCATGTCTTGTGTGGATCGCAGGCCAACCGAAAACAGCCTTTACAATTCCTTTATCCGTATGAATATTAACGCGTTTCGAAGGAGCGATCATGTGATCCGAACCACCGTTTCTTCTAACGTATATAAATCCGTCATCTGTGATGTAATGGACAAACCACGATATCTCGTCGGCATGAGCCTCAATAACTACTTTGTATTCCGCTTCTGGATTGATCACTCCTACAACAGTCCCGTAATTGTCTGTGAAGTAATCATCGATGTAAGGTTTCAAATGTTCTAACCAAAGTTTCTGACCAGAAACCTCGAATCCTGTCGGAGCAGAATTGTTTAAATATTCTTCTAAAAATGATAAACTTTTCTTTGTTATTGCTTTAGCCATTGTGTAAGTAAATTTTGATTCTCTAAAGATAGAATTACTTCGTTAATCTACAATTCAAAGGCCCAATTAAAATGATGAATTTTAGTTCCTTTTTTGATCATTCTCGAGAAGATTTTTTTAACCATAGAATAGCAATTCAATAATCACGATCTGTTTTTTGATCTTAGGTTGAATCAAAAGTGATTTTTATCTTACATTTACCGCGTTATAATTTAAAAGTCGTGATATGAAGTATATCTCTCCAGAGCAATTGGCAAAGGATCTTCAGAAGAACGAAGATCTTATCCTGCTTGATATTCGTGAAAATTACGAATATGAAGTTTGTAAGATTCAGTCATTGCATATTCCGATGGCAGAAATACCAGTTAGAGGTGTGGAGTTGAAACCACAAGACCGCACTGTTGTGATTTGTCGAACTGGTAACAGAGCTTCTGCAGTAGCTAATTACCTGGAGGCCAACTTTGGCTTTCAAGATGTTGAAGTATTGGAAGGTGGAATCGTAGCTTACGCAGAACGAATTGATCGAGAATTAGATACCGAATATTAATGGAAAGAAGCCTACTACAATATTTAGCGGTGACCCTACGAGGAATTGGAATGGGTGCAGCTGATGTCATTCCAGGTGTTTCAGGAGGAACAATAGCATTCATTACAGGGATATATGAAGAATTGATCAGCAGTTTGGGGAATATAAACTTCGGAGCATTAAAAGTTTGGAAGAAAGATGGGTTTGGATCATTCTGGAAACATATCAATGGAAATTTCTTTGTTGCTTTATTTCTTGGAATAGGGATAAGCGTAGCGTCACTTGCTAAGTTAGTAACTTATCTATTAGAACACTACCCAGTATTATTATGGTCATTTTTCTTTGGACTTGTATTGAGTAGTGCCATTCTGGTATTGAGGACGATCAAACAATGGAATGCTGTCGTATTGATTGGATTGTTGATCGGAACTGCTGTTGCTGGATATATCTCCTCAATTGAAACCGTTGCGAGTGGAGGAGAATCCTGGTACATCGTATTGAGTGGTGCAATTGCTATTTGTGCAATGATACTTCCCGGGATAAGCGGTGCATTTATACTTGTTTTATTGGGATCTTACAATCTGGTTATTGAAGGGATCAAAGATGTTGATCTGAAGATCATTGGTCTTTTCGCTATTGGATGTATTGTTGGACTACTTTCATTTAGTAGACTGTTGAAGTATCTGTTCGCCAATTTTAAGAATACCGTGCTGGCTGTACTTTCTGGCTTTCTGTTTGGGTCACTATGGAAGATCTGGCCCTGGAAGAATAGAGTAGGAGATGAACCGCTTGTCGTTCATTCAGATGGAAAAGAGGATTGGATGTTGACAAATGTCTTACCAGCTAACTACGAAGGAATGGCTCAATTGGGCTGGGCAATTGGACTAGCTGTTCTCGGATTCGCGATCGTTTTTATAATGGAGCGATTTGGAGCTTCACAGCAAAAGTGATCTCGTCAACTTCACTATCTTTAGCGCATGGAACGTTACGGATTACTAGGAAAGCGCCTTGACTACTCATTTTCGAAATCATTCTTTACGGAAAAGTTTGATCAAGATTCGATCAGTGCAACTTATGAGAATATTGAGTTAAGCGATGTCGAGAAGTTAAAGCTGTTTTTTTCTAAAGAAGTATATAATTATCAAGGTTTAAACGTTACAATTCCATACAAACAAGACGTAATTCCTTATTTGACACGCTTATCAGATGATGCTAAAGCAATAGGAGCAGTGAATACAATTAAGGTTGAAGGAAAAGAGTTGATCGGTCACAATACAGATGCCTACGGATTTGGAAAGTCCATCAAGCCTTTTTTTCGAAATGTTCATGAAAAAGCATTGATCCTGGGTACAGGTGGAGCATCTAAAGCAGTTGAGTACGTGCTAGAAAACCTTGGTGTTGAAGTTTTTTACTTATCCAGAAGCCCAGAAGGAGCAAATCAATTCTCTTATGACGAGGCGAATGAATTGATGATCAACACGTTTAAACTTATTGTGAATTGTACACCGCTTGGAACACATCCGAACGTAGATGAAATGCCGAATATTCCTATCCAGTTCGTTGGTAAGGATCATCTTGTAGTGGATCTTATTTATAATCCGGAAGAGACAAAACTATTGCGTTTGGCTAGAGAGAATGATGCTGATACAATGAACGGTTTGTCAATGCTACAACATCAAGCGTTGAAAGCCTGGGATATTTGGCAGTCTTAATTATTTTTGTTGAAACTCATTTCTCAGTGGATATCCTCAAATCATATATTCGAGAAGGGGAACATCAACAACAGGATTTTAAGTTCCGTGTAGATGACCCTAAAAAAATCGCCAGAACGTTGGCAGCATTTGCCAATACGGATGGCGGAAGACTACTCGTTGGTGTAAAAGACAACGGAAAAGTTGTTGGCGTATTTCCAGAAGAGGAGTATCACGTCATTCAAGGTGCTGCAGAAATGTTTTGTAAACCGCCTGTAGAGATCACAACAGAGATCCTCCAGGATGATCACAAGTTAGTTCTCAAAGTAGATACTCCTCCAGTTAAACATAAACCTGTTCGTGCCAAAGATGAACACGATCGATGGAAGACATACGTCAGAAGAGATGATCATACTTTATTAGCCAACAAGATTCTAGTTGGAGTCTGGAAAGCTCAATCCAAAGAAATTGATCTGCCTCAACGCTTTGACGATGATGAAATGTTGATCCTAAACACGATCAAAGAAGCTGGAAAGATCACGCTGAGTAAATTATACCGTAGAACAAAGCTTAGAAAATCATATATCGACAAGTTATTGATCCTTTTTATTCGTTGGGGAATAGTTCAAATGGACATTACTCATGAGGGAACCCATTATTTGCTAAGCGAAAAGGAAATCGAATTAAGTAACGACTAGTACAAACAAATTCTCAATGAAAAAACCGAACGCTGCAAAGGCACCAATTGCCAAAAAAGAACCACATAAAACAACGATTCATAATACCACCTGGACTGATGATTACTTCTGGATGCGATTATCTGACGAGCAGAAAGAAGCAGAATCACCCGATGATCAAACTAAAGAAGTATTGGCATACCTAAATGCTGAGAATGACTATCGCGAGTCCATAATGTCAGATACCAAAGAATTGCAAGAAGAACTTTACGAAGAAATCATCTCTCGTATTGAACAGCGATTGGAAACTCCACCCGTAAAGAAAAATGGATATGAGTACCGTATTAAGTATGAAGAGGAGCAGGACTATCCGTTGTATTTGAGAAAGAAGCTGGAAAAAAGAGCTGAAGATGAGGTAATGCTCAACGGACCAGAACTGGCTAAAGATCATGCCTATTTTCAAATTGGAGGCAGAGCTGTAAGCCCCGATAATAAGTTATTGGCTTATGGAGTGGATACTGTTTCCCGCCGACAATACAAGATCAAGATCAAATCGCTTAAGAATGGAGAAACGTTTGATTACGCAATTGAAAATACTACAGGAAACGCTGTCTGGGCCAATGATAATCAAACATTGTTTTATACCAAGAAGGATCCACAAACTTTACGTTCCAATCAGGTATTTCGACACAAACTTGGAGATGATCCAACAAATGATCAACTTGTATTTACTGAGGAAGATGAGACTTTCATTTGTGAGGTGCGTAAGTCCAAGTCAGGTGATTACATATTCATCGACAGCTACCAAACCGTTTCTACGGAATCACGCTTCATCTCAGCAGATGATCCTGAAGGGGAGTGGAAGGTGGTGATTCCGAGAAGGAGACACCATGAATACTCCGTTTATCATCACGATAAGTATTTCTATTATTTAACGAATGATCAAGCACAAAACTTTCGTTTGATGAGGAGTCCTGTTGAAGCATTCGGCGATCAGGATTGGGAAGAGATCGTTCCACATCGTGATGAGGTATATATTGAAGATGTGGCGTTTTTTGATGGTTATCGCGTTCTGGAACAACGGGCCAAAGGATTAACTCAGCTCCATGTGACTGATCTGAATAAAAATGAGACACATGTTATTGATCAAAATGATCCTGCTTACACGGTACAGTTAGGGCAGAACCCCAATTTTGATACGAACTTGGTGCGATTTGTATATACATCATTGACCACTCCATTATCTATTTACGATTATAATCTGGAGACACGAGAGCGAAAACTATTAAAGCAGACGAAAGTCGAAGACGAGAATTTCGATCCGAACAATTATACATCTGAACGTATTATGGTTGAGGCTAGAGATGGCGTAAAAGTTCCAGTTTCTTTAGTTTATAAGAATGATGCGAAACCCAAAAAGGAGAATCCCCTTTTGCTTTATGGATATGGTTCTTACGGAATCAGTATTGATCCTTATTTCAGTCCGGTGCGATTGAGTTTGCTGGATCGTGGATTTACTTTTGCTATTGCTCATATTCGCGGAGGACAAGAAATGGGTCGAGCCTGGTATGAAGATGGAAAGCTATTGAAAAAGAAAAATACGTTTACCGACTTCATTGATGCTGGAGAGCATTTGGTGAAATCAGATTATACTTCTCCAGAACATCTCTATGCTCAAGGAGGTAGTGCTGGTGGATTATTAATGGGGGCTGTCATGAATATGCGTCCCGACTTATGGAATGGATTGATCGCTGGTGTTCCTTTCGTGGATGTGATCAATACGATGCTGGATGAGTCTATTCCATTGACTACGGGTGAGTTTGATGAATGGGGTAACCCAAAAGATCCTGAATATTTCGAATACATTCGTTCGTATTCTCCTTATGACAATATTGAAAAGAAGGATTATCCCAACTTGTTGATCACGACAGGCTATTGGGACAGTCAGGTGCAGTATTGGGAGCCCGCCAAATGGATTGCTAAACTGCGCGACCTAAGAACAAATGAAAATCATTTAATGATGTATTGTGATATGGAGGTAGGGCATGGGGGAGCATCAGGTCGATTCCAGCAGTATAAAGAAGTGGCGATGGAGTATGCGTTTCTATTGGATCTGGAAGGATATAAATAAAAAAACGGTTGAGATTTCTCCCAACCGTTTTGTAAAATCAATCAAATTAAGCTTAGTTGATAGGAGTTAAAGAGTAACTTCCATCACCAATAAAGTCAGTTAACGTGATTTCAACCAACCATTTACCTGCTTTTCCTTCTTCAGATACGCCAGAGAAACTGTCTTCTCCGCTTCCTGCAGAACGCGTCTCATTAAGTACTTCGTCTCCTTTTGCATCCTTCAATACAAATGTGACGCTACCTGCAGATGTGGTGATATCATAATTTAATTCCGCTTTTTTACTTGAATTGTCCCAAACGAAAGAGTATGTTCCTGAATCACCATTCCCAGTGAAATCTCCACCAGGATTAGATCCTGTAGAACCTACATCCACATTTCCAGTGAAGGTATTCTCTACTACTTCACCATCATCATACTTACGGTATTTCTTACAAGAACTGATTCCTGCTACAAATGCCACCGCTAGGGCTACTGTCATAATTGTTTTCATCTTTTTCATTTTATTTTAATTAAGGGTTTTACTTTATTCTAGAAAGGTGGATTTCGATTTCATTGGGTATCTTCAACCACATCTCATTTCGTTTTAACTTTATTACATCGTATTCGTCAACTGATCCGTCATTTTCAGCGATCATAAATCGATCGTTTCCATCGATCCATGCCCAACTTCCTTTTAATTCATTATTCTCATAATACTTTTCGTCTTTGCTGAATTCCCAAGTATCTCCTGTGAAATCTGAAGTGATATCCGAACCATCCTCTAGATCTGTAGCTTTTTCAATTTCCCACTTATCTCTTGTAAGATTAGCCTTCTTGCAACTTGATAATGAGGCAATCACAGATATCATGATCATTAAAAACATTATTCTTTTCATAATCGCTTTTATTTAATTGCCGAAAGCAAATACAGAGGGGTTGGAATTTTTTATAATTTTTTCTTAAAACTGATAACCTAGCCTGAAATATAGGCCTGTTGAAAGTGTACTTGCACGATTCCATGACTTGGTACTCGTTTCTTTCATTACGTTGAATAACCCTTTGTTGACTTGTGCTCCGTACGCAAGAGATAAACGTTTAAAATTATGAACGATACCGAAATCTCCATCTAACCCCACATTCCAATCTGAGAGTGTCTTTTGATCTGAGACCAATGTTCTCCCTCTGTATTCTCGCTGGTCACTGAGATAGGATACAAAACCACCTAAAGATGTTTCAAAGAATGTTGAAGAACGAGATGATTCAGTGATCAAGAATCTTTTTCCTCCATACAGATGCAATCGTTGATATTTTAATTCTGTTTTTCGAGTAACGTATGATAGATCCTCGTATAGGTTAATACGTCTCGATATCTTATAATTTAAATATAGATCGGCTTGAACTACCCAGTTATTTTGTGTTCTGTACTGGGCAAATAATCCTGGGTTAATTGCTATTGAGAATTCAGAAGATGTAAGCGAATTTGATGAGAGAGATTCTCTGAATAATGCATCCATCAGACTCGTACTAAGTATTCCCGTTGTGATTCCAGCAGTCCAATTGTAATTCTTATTTAACTGCTCTTCACGATCAACATTTGTAATTGTATCTGGTAGAGCACTCAAATTGTCAAAAAGGTCATGAATCAATATTGGCGATAAAGGGTCAATTTGTTCAAGACTGTCGGGCTTTTTATCTAAGGTTAAGTTATTCCTGTGAACTTTAGAACTCTCTGCCGATCCTTTTTCAAGATCACTTTTTTCAGCTTTCAAATTGGAATGATCCGATGTATCGCCTTGGTTGGATATACCTCGTGAGTATCCCTTTGGAGTTTTAGAGAAACCTTTTTTCTTGATACCATCCTCCGAAACGTTTTGTTCATCAATTTTTGCAATTTGTTCTTGTAAGAAATAAGAACCTTTGCTATTCTCGTGAGCTATTGAATCAACGTAGAGTATTTGTTCATCTCGAGCATATCTCTTATCGATTGATTGAGAGTCCGGGAGGTTTATGAAAAATAAAGTTACAAAGGCAGCAGCAAAACCAATGGACGCTGCATTCCACCACCATAAAGCTCTCCTTTTTCGTTTGTCAAGAGAAACATCTATGCGACTCCAGACCGTATCAATGTCTAGTTCATCATTTACATTACTCCAAACGGAAGACGAAACCTCTTCTTCTGGAAATTCATAAGCTGAGACAACTGCCTTATCAACATCATTTTCACGATCTAGTCTATCTTCTAGTTTATCCCAGGATCCGAAGTCAAAATCATCGGCTTGTTCATCAAAACTATTTTTGATAATATCATCGATATGTTTCTCTTTCTTACTCACTTTCCAGTGCTTCTTTTAGTAACGTTCGTGCCCGATTTAATTGAGACTTAGAAGTTCCTATTGTTATGTCAAGATATTCAGCTATTTCTTTATGAGACAGACCTTCTAATGCGAATAGTTTAAGAACCAATCCAGCTTTTCCAGGCAGTTCATTAACTAAATTCCTCACGCGATCAGCTTTTAGCTCCTTAACGTTTTCAAGTTCGAAAGTTTGGGCTTCAGTTTTTAGTTCGGCGTCGAATTCTCTTGCAACCTCTTGATATCGATTTTCTTTTCTTAGTGCATCAATTGTTTTATAGACGATCACTCTTCGTATCCAACCACCAAGTGGTCCCTCAAATCTATATCTATGTAATTTTCGAAAAACCTCAATGAAACCTTCTTGCAAGAAATCCATTGCTTCGTCTCGATCGCGAGCGTATCGCTTACACACTACATACATTTGCTTCGCGAATTTCTTGTATAATTCTTCCTGAGCTTTACGATCGTCTTCAAGACAACCCTTTACAAGTGCTCGATCCTGTTCTTCAATATGTATGTCTTTGTTCTCCAAGGATTAGTTACTAAAAACAGAAGAAGTTTGTTCATCAATTCGATCTACGACATTGTCGTAAATTGATGAGTTTACAGACTCATTTATCAAGATCGTCATTTCCCCATTTATCTCAGTGAGTGTTGCGTTTTCCCATGAATTGATCGATATCAGATCAAACCAGTAGATTGGATCAAGTGTAATGAGTGCATTTGAATTGAAGTCTTTGTCAAGCTCAATTACCGAATTCCCATCCTCAGCTTCACTATTTATTGAAAAAGACTCGCTTGAAAGGAATTCGAAACGCACAGGTATATTCTGACTTGCTTGATTTTTATAAATGCCTTCAACTAAGATTGTTGGATCGCCATTATCATCAAATGTGTTAAAATTAATATCTAGATCAATATAATTTCCTTGGGGTATAGCAATATCTAAGTTTGAGACTGGAGCAGTTGAACTGAAAGTGTGAACATTACCTGTTTCAAACTCTTTGGAAAGCTCAACTTCAGGACCTTCTTGTCGAACTCCTTCAACGCCAAACGAAGCTAGCCTTATGTAACCATAATCGAATTCCAGATGTCCAGAGCTACTTTGAGCCCGGTTAATGTCTATTCTGATTGAAACACTTGCAGGTTCATTAAGCTCTTTTTTACTACAGCCTATTAAAAAGATGATTGCCGATATGATCAATAAAATGCGCATAACCTTCAGTTTCTATTAATTAGTCGAATGAATAATAGAGGGGGTTGGAAAAAAATGAAAAAAGTTTACAATTAGTTATCTATGTAATCCTTGGTAACCTTTAACCGTTCAAAGTAAAGGATAAAGCACCAGTTGGACATTTACTAATTTGTTCTTTTAAACCTTTTGTAGAAGCATTTTTTATTTTGATCCAGGGTTTCTCTTTGGGATTGTATACTTCTGGCAGCATTTTCACACATACACCAGCGTGTTGACATTTTTTTGGTTTCCAATGTATAGTGATCTCATCATTTGTATAAGTCTTTTCCATATCGTTGTTTTATCTAAACTTACGGATTTCCAATGAAAAATTCTATTCAAACCATCAATTGCTCAAAGAATCCACCAATCTCTTCTTGTTCATCTATAAAATGAACTTCGTAGATCCAATTTAGATATTTACCATCTTTTCCTTTTCGCTTCATAGGAAGGTTGTTTTCTGGATGAATGTAATTGATCGTTTCCTCTCCTTCGATTCTTTCGTGAGGGAAATTACCGATGAGGTGACCACAATGTTCATTTCCATATTTCCAGCCATATTTTTCAGCGAGTTTTTCAGTGTAATGATAAAATTCGGCACCTGTTATTTTCTCTTGATGCTTCAGGAAATACTCCTTTCCTTCTTTCCAGGCAAGCTCAATATCATTTGCTAATTTCAGTTTTCTTGGATCATTTCCGATAACAAATGTTCTTCCTACATCTGCTTCCCATTCCTCGAATACAGGTCCAAAATCTAAAAAGAGTATATCATCCTCATGTAAAACGAGATCCGGTGGATTCTCTCGATAGGGAAGGAGTGTGTTCTTTCCAGCACGAACGATGCGCTTATGCCAGTACTTTTTTATTCCAAAGAGTTCAAAGGCTAATTCATAGATAGAAGTATTGAGATCTTTCTCAGTTATTCCTGGTTGAATAAGCTCCCGAATCTCTATCTCTTGAAATAGTCGGATTGCTTTTTCTTCAGCTTTCTGTAGCGCATTTATCTTATTCATGACGATGCTAAGGTGCTTATTTTTTCAGTTTTATTCGTGATCCCCCGTAAAAAAGATTCAGTTTCATTATTCTGTACGGCTCTGAGAAATGCTGACCCAATAATTCCACCATCTACATGTGCTGTTTTTTGTTCAAAGCTCTTTCGATCGTGGATACCAAACCCGATCATTACTTTGGTACTTCCTGCAAGTTTTTTTACCTCAAGATATCGATCATCTAATGAATTCTGACTTTTACTAGTTCCACCAGTGATCTGATTTGTAGAAACGAGATACAAGAATCCATTTTTCGAAAGTTCAGCTGCTCTTTTTATGCGGTCATCACTTGTTCTCGGTGTAACTAGAAAACAAAGTGAAATACCGTATTCCTCAAATAAGCGTCTGTAATTACGTTCATATATTTCAATGGAAACGTCGGGTAGAATTAGACCGATTATCTGATTATCAACGCACTTTTTAAGAAAACGCTCGATTCCATACTGTTCGATAGGATTCAAATAACCCATTAAATAAATGGGTGTGTTTGACTGTCTTTCAGATAGTTGTTTGAATAAAAGGTCGATATTCATTCCATTTGAAATTGCTTTCATACTAGTTTCCTGAATGGTTGGGCCATCTGCCATAGGGTCGGAAAAAGGAATACCTACTTCACAGAAATCGATCTCAAATTCCTCAAGTAGATCAAGTTGTCTATTTAGACTGTCAATTTCTGGATATCCTGCTGTTGTAAATATGCTGATCTCTTTTTTCATTATTCCATGTTTTGTGTTAGGGTACTCATGTCTTTATCTCCACGTCCTGATAAATTTATGACGATGATCTCATCTTTTTTGATCTTCAAATGATCCAAGACTGCCAATGCATGTGATGATTCTAATGCCGGAATAATCCCTTCAGATTTAGCAAGGAAAGAGGCATGATCTAGCGCTTTATCATCATTTATGGCAATACAATCAACACGACCAGAATGA